>Ga0209017_10001170_pt1 | contig 21217 bp, 17 predicted proteins | sample YNPBryunderm2012_FD_185812 | JGI IMG/M metagenome (GOLD analysis project Ga0209017, IMG submission 185812) | Anoxygenic and chlorotrophic microbial mat microbial communities from Yellowstone National Park, USA - YNP Bryant MS undermat 2012... ... | reverse complement strand
TGGTACCGCAAGGCCGCCGACGCCGGTAATGCCACCGCAATGTACAACATCGGCTGGTTGTACGAGAATGGCAAGGGTGTGTCGCGGGATTACACTAAGGCGAAGAAGTGGTACCGTAAGGCCGCCGACGCCGGCGACTCAGATGCCGCGATAGAGTTGAAAAGACTCAGACAACAGAAATAAAAAAAGAGGAAAAAGAGGAACAGGTAGGGGGGCAGAGGATCGTTCTGTGGCGAGTCGGGAGACCGCAAAGTAGCCCAGTTCGACCGACACCCGCCGACCACCCCGCACTTCTTGCTGTCCCCTTTCAACAAAGGCCGGTTCACGCCTTATCTTCGACAGGCCGATTTTCCGATTCACGCCTCAATTTTGACAGCTCAGCTCGATCAACGCTTCAAGCGCTGCTCCGCTACCACGACTTCCGGTCGGCCCCCCCGGACGGTGACCCGGAAAATAGTTTCTTCGATATCTTCCGAGCGGCGATTGCGGTAGTTCCGCTCCAGGCGGGCCAGTTCTTCTTCCAACTCCTTGGGGAAGAAAGCCCAGAAGGTGGTGGGCTGGAAATCAAGGTCGAGGGTGTTGGCCACCTGCAGGACCGCATCGCGGCGGGTATCGCAGAATTTGATTTGGTTGGCGAGAAGCCGCAGGTCGTCATCGGTGGCGATCCGTCGGCGCGACAGGTCGCCTAAGTCCGGGAAAAACAGGCACTTGTCGGTATTAGGGATGGGCACCAGGACTTTGGCTTGCATTGTCCGCAACTGCTCGAGGTAATCGCGACCACTGGAAACGGTAAAGCGGAGGACCCAACGGAGGTTGCGGCCCAGGGTAGAGTCGGCCCCACTACCGCCGGGACCTTTGCCGGAGTTGCCGTCGTAGCCGGAACCCGCACCACTGCCCGAACCTTGACGTGCTCCCAGCAGTTTCTTGCGGATGCTTTCCTCCAGACTGGCATAGGCAGCGGCATTGGAATCCGAGATCGGTAAGCGACCTTGCTCGTCAAAATAGCGGATCGTCTGACGGATCTCCTCGCGAATCTCGGGCAATTGGTTGGGGTTGGGCAGAGAGTTGATCATGGCCTGATACGGTTCGGCATCAGCACGCACCAACGGGTCCTCCACCCCTCCCGATCCTGCAGAGCCTAAGCCGCCGCCCTCGTCCAGACCGAAGACTTGCACCAACTGTACGGGGACGGGGGACGTGTCCTTCCACGCCATGAGACGGACCAGAATGAAGATGAGCAAGGCCGCGATGCTGATGTGCAATATGACCGCTGCCACCGTGGCTAAAGGAAACTCCAGGCACCTGTTATATTTTTCCCAAAAATCCTCTTCCGGCAATTGGGGCAGGACCAGATTCCCAAACGGATCCGTTTCTGGAGCCTGAGGTGGCAGTGAAGGTAAACCCGTTGATCCGGCCGATGGATGCGGCGGTGAGGGAAAAGGGTTCATGGCAGCACTCCCCTCTTGTATTCCCAAGCTCTGGCGATTCTGTAGTCTGAGCCTCATCCCAAAGCTGAGATAGGGTTACTCTATAGCTCACTTTACCGCAATCCCCACCCGTCAGGGAAGGAAAAAATTCCTGCCGCTGTCCCGTAGAGCCTGAAAAAAAGTATCGGTTCGTAATTTTTGCGGAGAAACGTGTGGGAAAAGCTCGGGGCAGGTGGACCGTTCCGGTTTCCCGCCCCGCCAGAGTTTGAAGGAGTTTCGTTAGGAAGACAGAGAGGGAAAGTGGCCCGAGGACGGTGGAAATGAGGGAGAATTACTTCTTTACCTCATATTCGGCATCGACGACATCGTCTCCGCCTTCCTTTTTCCCCGAAGGCGTGGCACCGGAGGTCTCGCTGCTGCCGGTTCGGGCACCGGCGGAGGCGTAAAGGTGCTGGGCCATCGCACTGGAAGCCTGTTCGAGGTCGTGGACGGCGGTCTTGAGGGCGGACAGATCATTCCTTTGGATGGCGTCGCGGACTTTCTGGATAGCCGCCTGCACGGCGGTTTTATCGCTTTCCGAGAGCTTGTCCCCGACCTCCCGCAGGGTTTTCTCCAGGTCGTAGATGCGGGTTTCGGCCAGGTTTTTCGTCTCGGCGAACTCCCGCTTGCGCTTATCCTCCTCGGCATGGAGTTCCGCCTCCCGGCGCATCCGTTCGACTTCTTCTTTACTCAAACCGGAGGACCCTTCGATGCGGATTGATTGCTGTTTGCCGGTGGCCAAGTCTTTGGCGGTGACGCTGAGGACACCGTTGGCATCCAGCTCGAAGGTGACCTCGATTTTGGGGACCCGGGCAGGTGCGGGCGGAATACCGTCGAGGTGGAAGCTGCCGATCTTTTTGTTGTCGTCGGCCATAGGACGCTCACCCTGATAGACTTCCACTTCGACGGAGGTCTGGTTGTCCGCTGCCGTAGTAAAGATTTCGCTTTTGCGGGTGGGGATGGTGGTGTTGCGGGGGATCATCGGCGTCATCACCCCGCCCAGGGTTTTGATTCCCAAGGTCAGCGGGGTGACGTCGAGCAACTGGATATCGGCCGCCGCACCCAACAGTAGTTGGGCCCCTTGAATGGCCGCGCCGACCGCGACCACTTCGTCTGGGTTGACCCCCTTGTGCCCTTCCTTGCCGAAGATTTCCTTGACCAGTTGTTGGATGCGGGGCATACGGGTCATGCCACCGACAAGCACCACTTCGTCAATCTGGTCCGGCCGCAGTTTGGCATCGGCCAGGGCTTGCATCACCGGTTTTTTGCACCGTTCCACCAGATGTTCGACCAGACGCTCAAAGTGGCTGCGAGTGATGGTCATCATCAGGTGTTTCGGTCCGCTGGCGTCCGCAGTGATGAACGGCAGATTGATATCGGTTTGCACCTGCTGGCTCAGGTCCTTCTTGGCCCGCTCGCACGCCTCCTTGAGCCGTTGCATGGCCATCGGGTCCTTGCGCAGGTCGATACCGTGCTCCTTTTGGAACTCGGTGGCGACATAATCCATCAGTGCCTGGTCAAAGTCGTCACCGCCCAGGTGCGTGTCACCATTGGTAGAGAGCACCTGGAAGACACCATCCTCGCCCACGTCCAGAATAGAGATATCGAATGTTCCACCCCCGAGGTCGAAGACCGCGATCTTCTGATCCTTGCGTTTGTCGAAGGCATAGGCGATACAAGCGGCAGTCGGTTCATTGATGATCCGCATACGTTGCTTGACAATTTTACCGTCCTTGCCGCGGATTTCATATTCGGTGTCGAAGCCGGCGATAGCCGCAGCGTCGATGGTGGCTTGCCGCTGGGCGTCGTTGAAGTAAGCCGGAACCGTAATCACCGCTTTGCGGACCGTATGACCCAGGTAAGCCTCGGCGGCCTCCTTCAACTTCCGCAACACCATGGCCGAGATTTCCGGTGGCGTGTAGCGCTTCCCATCCACTTCCACCTTGACCAGGTCATTGGGTCCATCCGCCACGACTTTGTACGGCACACGCCGGACTTCATCCTCCACCTCATATAACCGCCGGCCCATGAACCGCTTGATGGAATAGATCGTCCGCTTCGGATTGGTGATGGCCTGCCGTTTAGCAGGGTCGCCCACCAGCCGCTCCCCCTTGTCTGTGAAGGCCACTACACTCGGCGTCAGGCGGTTCCCCTCTTGATTGGGAATCACCTTGACTTCGCTCCCCTCCATTACCGCCACGACCGAGTTGGTGGTGCCCAAGTCGATCCCGATGATCTTTTCTTCTGCCATAGTCGTTTGCTCCGCAATCCTGATCTTCTGATGAAGCTAGCAGGGCCGTTACCCCCTGAAGTCGGTGAAGTTGGTTATATCCTCATGAAGCTGTTTGTCACACCATCCCATCGCGGGATTCAGCCGACCTCCCGGCTCAGCCCCTGGCATCAATCACTAGCTCGCGCTCCGTGGACGGTCAACAACAACCGTCATCCTTTTCGATACTGCAAGCAGCTGAAAGGATTCACACCACCGTCTGCATGACCTAGGAGTTTCCCAGCAATATGGCAACTTTTCGAGAGAATGGCGAGATGCAGGAGCAGGTTCAATACGTTGACGGCCTTTTCCGCGGTCGGTAAATTGTGATCATGTCCGCACATCCCCCCTCCCAGGCGTCGACGTTGAGTGAGCTATGACACGCAGAGGTGAGACGCAACCTTCGGCAGCAGAACCAGATACCCAGTTGAAGGTATTGCGGGCCCAGATCGACAAACTGGACTTGCAAATTCTGGAATTGTTGAACAAGCGGGCCAGCATTGCCACACAGATCGGTAAGCTCAAGCAAGATCAGGGTGGAGAGGTCTTCTCGGCGGCGCGTGAGGAAGAGGTACTGGCCAACGTACTCGCGGCGCACAAAGGACCTCTGCCTGAGGTGACGATCAAAGCGATCTTCCGGGAGTTGATTTCCGGTTCGCGGGCCGTGCAGAAGGTAACGCGGATCGCTTTTTTAGGTCCGGAGTACAGTTATAGTCATCTGGCCGCCCTGCAACGGTTCGGTGAAGCGGTAGCCTACAACCGCACTGGTAGCATCGCCGCCGTGTTCGAGGAAGTGGCCCGCAAGCATGCCGACTACGGCGTTGTGCCTTTGGAAAACTCGACCGACGGTCGGATTGCTGATACTCTCGACATGTTCATCCGCATGCCACAAGTGAAAATCTGCGCCGAAATTCGTCTGCGGGTGCATCACCATTTGTTAGCCAACTGCCAGCAGACGGAAATCCGTCGGGTTTACAGTAAAGCCCAAGCCCTCAGTCAGTGTCGCAACTGGCTCAGCAAAAACCTGCCTCACGCCACCCTGCACGAGGTCTCCAGCACCGCCGATGCCGCCCGGCTGGTGTTGAGCGAACCGAATGTCGCTGCCGTGGCCAGCCGACAGGCCGCCGTTCGCTATGGCATCAACATCCTGTATCACAACATTGAAGATTCCCCATTCAATGAAACCCGTTTCGCCGTCATCGGCTTGACCGATAGTGCCCGCACCGGCCGCGACAAAACGGCCATGATGTTCCAGATCAGTCATACACCCGGCGCCTTGGCCGATGTCCTGGCCATCTTCAAAGCCCAGAAAATCAACCTAACCTGGATCGAATCGTTCCCGTACCGCGAAGCCAAGGGGGAGTACGTCTTCTTCATCGACTTTGATGGCCACCGTGAAGATCCTAAGGTGAAGAGGGCCTTGGCCGCTATGGAGCAGGTTTGCGACTCTGTCCACGTACTGGGCTCTTTTCCTCAAGCTCAGGCCAACGAAGAGTAAATCTCCATACTGTTCAAGCGATTCACTAGCAAGCGGATCAGACCGTATCACACATGTTCACCTCCAGCAACCGGTCCAGCCCTGCCAAGAGTGCCCCCTGTCAGGGATTGCAGCAGTTTGTAACATAGTAGCATAATTGTGTTATGTTGCCCGGGGTGGTGGCCGAGTGGCTCATACTGCCTCATTTTTAGTGATGGAATGCTGCACGGCGTGGCATTCCCACTGTTAAACTGGTGACTCCGGCAGATCCAAAAGATGTGATGGAGGACTGTCGGAACCTTGAGCTAAACACGAAACTGCAATGATTCTGGTGATCCGTCCTGATGCCACGTTGGAGCAGTTGGAGCATATTATTGAACGTGTCCGTGAGCTAGGTTTCACGCCTCATGTGAGCCGAGGGGAATCGCGGACGATTGTGGGGGTGATCGGGGATGAGAACCGTGCTGGCGCGGAGAACTTAGCAGCGATCCCCGGAGTCGAGCAAGTGCTCCGGATCATGAAACCATTCAAGCTGGCCAGTCGGGAGTTCCATCCTACCGACAGCGTGGTGTATGTGGGGAAGGTGCGGATCGGCGGGGGGAGCCTCGCCATGATTGCTGGCCCCTGTGCGGTCGAGAGCTATGAACAAATGGATACAATCGCCCGGTATGTCAAAGCGGGAGGAGCCAATATCCTGCGGGGAGGAGCATTCAAGCCGCGAACCAGTCCTTATGCCTTCCAAGGACTGGGGGAAGAGGGCTTGAAAATCCTCCGCGAGGTGGGTCAGAAGTATGGTATGCCGGTGGTTACTGAAGTCATGGACCCCCGGCAGGTCGAACTGGTCTGCCGCTATGCCGATATGCTGCAAATCGGTGCCCGCAATATGCAGAACTTCGATCTGCTCAAGGAGTGCGGCCGGACCAACAAGCCCATTCTGCTCAAACGGGGCATGAGCGCGACGGTCAAGGACTTACTCTTGTCGGCCGAGTATATCCTGGCGGAAGGGAACCACGATGTAGTACTTTGTGAACGCGGTGTACGCAGCTTTGAGGACAGTACCCGCAATATGTTGGACATGAGCGCAGTGCCGAATGTCAAAGGGCAAAGTCATCTGCCGATTATTGTGGATCCCAGCCATGCGACAGGGCGGCCCGATCTGATTCCGAGTATGTGTCGAGCGGCGGTAGCGGCTGGAGCTGATGGGGTGCACGTCGAAGTCCATCACTGCCCGGAAAAGGCGCTGTCCGATGGCCCCCAGGCTTTACTGCCGCACCAATTCCTGGACCTGATGGGAGACCTCCGCCGCCTGGCTGCCGCCTTAGGACGCGAATTCTGGAGCCGGCCGGAACCCGACCTGGTTCCCTGATTGATGGGGATTGAGCTGACTGGTCTCCCGGCAGATTCGACCCCCCGCCAGAAGTCGAACTGACTATCTCCTAACAGAACGGGCAGCAACGGCCGTTGTTTTCCTCAGACAACAGGTTCTCGGTACCACTCAAGCCCAAACAGCAAAAGCCTCTGTGCGTGCACCCCCACCCACCCCAACGGGAGTATGAGGATTGATCATGACACGAAGCAAGTTCATTGCTGGCAACTGGAAGATGTACACCCACCTGGAGCAGGCCCGAGAGTTAGCACGGGGTGTTATGGAGGGTCTCGACGCAACCCTAGCTGCTCAAGTGCGGGTGGCCGTCTGTCCTCCCTTCCCATGGTTACTGCCCGTAGCCGAGGTGTTGCGTGGCAGTCCCGTTGCCCTGGGTGCTCAGGATTGCCATTACGAGCGGGAAGGGGCGTTCACCGGTCAAGTCTCCCCGTATATGCTGCGGGAGGCAGGATGCGAGTATGTCATCATCGGGCATAGCGAACGCCGGCACGGGTTGCACGAAAGCGACGAGTTTCTCAACAAAAAAGTTCATGGGGCGTTACAGGCCGGCCTGTATGTCATTTTCTGCATCGGTGAACTGCTCAGCGAACGGGAAGCAGGTCAGACCGAACAGGTGTTATACCGACAACTCACAGCCGGGCTGGCAGGGTTGTCGGCGAATGACCTGGCCGCCGTGACGATTGCTTATGAACCGGTTTGGGCGATCGGTACCGGACGTGTTGCCACGGAAGAGCAAGCTCAACAGGCCCATGCCTTTATCCGGCAAACGCTCGCCGAGCAATTTGGGACAGTCGCTGCCCAATCCGTGACAATCCAATATGGCGGCAGCGTCAAGCCTGACAATGCCGCCGGCTTACTCCGTCAGTCAGATGTTGATGGTTGCCTTGTTGGAGGGGCCAGCCTCAAAGCCGATTCCTTTCTGGCAATTGTCCGGGCTGCCCTTTGATCGTCACACGGAAATCTACTAGCTGAACCAAGTCCTCCATCATTCCCTACTTCCGTCAACATGTCATTCAGTGTGCACCCTACCACCTTGTTTTACTCATCCTGCTCATCCTGCTGTCCGAGCATTTGTCCACATCTTCCGTTCCCCCTGGGTGGACCCGCTTACTTGCACTTGTCTCGTCATGCCGTGGGTTGGCCCGCTCTTGCTAAATATCCCTTCTTCACCGTCCCTCCTCAATCTTGCTCCCACAAGCAGAATCATCATCTTCCATATAGCCACATGATCGACCACGTTTTGCCCCAACGATGGAATCGTTCGCACAGATGAGATTGATACAATCCGTGGTTTTGCTTGGATCGTTGCAGGACACTTTGACTCGGGTGCAGCGAACGCCGCTGGAAAGATGTGGCCTTGACCGTATCGACAACATGCGGAATGATGCCCAAGAAGGATTCTGGGAAGGCCGCTGTGTGAGGGATGACTAACGGTCTGATAGGTCCGTCTCTGGCATTGTGAATGCGAGGAAAGGGATGGGACCAGAGCATTAGGAGGCAAGAGAAGATGCGGGGGTGTGGGGCCGTCAACCTCGTGCTCTGCGTGCTGTTGGCGGCGGCTGGTTGCAAGATGAGCGAGAAAAGTCGGAGGAGAGGGGAACCGACCGCCTCACCGACAGCTCGTGATAAGCAGCCGACCTGGTTGGATCCCTCCGCACAACTCCCGGGTGCCAAAACAGATGTGCCCAAAGGTGGCCCCTGGAGCCAGACCTCCACCGCTGCCTCCGATGCATTGGGCGGTCGGGTGGTCGATGCTTTCGGCCGACCCGTGAAAAATGTCTTCATCCGCATCGAGCCACTGCCGGCTTCACCAGGCGGGGCTATGGGAATTTACAGCGACGACCAAGGCTATTTTCTGACCCGCGGTCTCAAACCTGGCCAGAGTTATCAACTCACGGCGGAAGCTCAACAACAAGGGCGACCTTGGCGGGGCACAGTTCAAACAAAGGTGCCGAACACGACCTTGACCCTGGTACTGCGGGAGGTCACGACCGACACTGCAGATTCTGGCTCATCCGGAGCCGGCAATACGACCTCACCACCGGCTGTAGAACCGCGATCACGCTCTCCCCGTGTCAACCGTGATGGTGCGTTCCAGCCCGATGGAGGGAAGGGTTTGCCGGTGCCTCCCTCCCTGCCGCCAGGCAGATGGCCGTCTGGAGCCAGCACAGAAGCGGAGGGGAGTAAAGCCCCAGTGCCTCCAACCACTATGCCGCCACCGCAGAACTTGGCGCCTCCGCTGCGACCCGAACACACCGCCGATGGACCACGGACACCTTACACACCCCCGCCGGTGAGTATCCCCGGGCCGCCATCGCTACCTTCGCCGCCCCCACCACCTCCCCTTCCTAAACTACCCGTGCCTCCCACAGGAACATCTCCCCCCTCTCAAAGTGGTAAACCGTTTACTGTAGTTCTGGTGGATTCTCTGCAACGCCCATGGACTTTCCCGGGTGATAGTTCTGCCCGCCTTGTCGTTCTGGAGTTTATCACCACGGATTGCCCCCACTGCCGGCTGGTGACCCCTTTCCTGAAAGACCTGCAAGCCCGCTACGCCACTGCCGGCCTGCAAGTTGTCGCCGTCCTCTGCGATGAACTCCCCTTACTCCAACGTCTTCAAGCTGCCCAACGTTATGCCGAGGTCGGGCAGCTGAACTACCCCGTCTACGTGGAACCTGGACCTGCGCCCGGTCGAGTGCGTGATGCGTTCGCAGTGGAAGGTTACCCCACAGTTGTTGTCCTCAATCCCCACGGCCAGCTGCTCTGGAAAGGACACCCCGGGAAAAAAGTGGAACTCGAAACCGTCATCCGTCAACACCTCCAACCCTGAACTGCAATCTGCCGAGTCACCCACCTTATTCGCTGCCGTGTTTCCTTACTCCCCTTGCAATAGCCTTCTTTCGCATTGACTCTGTTGAAATCAGGGAGTTGGCCCTGACCCTGTTGGAGTTGGCCCAGATCCTGCTGGGGAAAAGCCGAAAGTGACCCGAGATTTCGCTATCTCGACTTGGCTCTTTTCGATGGTTTTTGGCCGCGATGTTTGTAACTGTGGTGAACAGGTAGCCTTCACACAACGCAGCCCCAAAAGCGACACATGTATATGCGATGCAAAAGTCAGGAGCTTACAACATGTGAGCAGCGGAAAACGGCGAATTTTGAGGAATGGTACACGTGAATTCAGCGGCAAATGCTGGAAAACACCCTGTTGTAAAGCCGGGGGAATCATATCAGTTATATCTCTTGAGAGATAAGCTTCAACTTATAGTCACAAAGTTCATTTACTAGCCGAGCAGAATAGGGTCAGTGGTGTCGAAAAATCCCACGCTGCAAGTCTATGTGCTAAGTTTCAGGCAAGTATTAGATTAAGGTCGGTCGGATTCCCCAGCGGTCTCTGCGCAGGGCAGAGCCAGGCAGTCTAGGACTATCCCATGTCTTTGCGTATCGCTGCACAGTCTGAGCCGTTACCCGGTTACGTTCTGGTAGAACGTTTGGGAGCGGGTGGGTTTGGCGAGGTCTGGAAAGCAGTGGCTCCTGGTGGGATCGCCAAGGCGATCAAGATCATTCATGGGGACCTGCGTAGTGGCAATGATGCCTGCTTCGCCTTGCAGGAACTGAAGGCTCTTGCCCGTGTCAAGCAAGTGCGGCACCCCTATCTGCTGGCTCTGGATCGCTTTGACGTGGTGGAAGGCCGGCTCCTGATTGTCATGGAGCTGGCGGACTGCAATTTGTGGGACCGGTTTGTGAAGTGTCGTGAGGCCGGCTTGCCCGGCATTCCCCGCCACGAGTTGCTGACCTATATGCTCGAGACCGCCGAGGTACTTGATCTGTTCAATGATCAGTTTCAACTGCAACATTTGGATATCAAGCCACAGAATCTGTTCTTGTTGCACAACCACATCAAGGTAGCGGACTTTGGACAGGTAAAGGACTTGCAGGGACTGGTAGCGACGGTCACAGGTGGGATTACGCCGGTCTATGCAGCTCCGGAAACCTTTGACGGTGTGATTACCCGCTATTGCGATCAATACAGCTTGGCATGTGTGTATCAGGAATTGTTGACGGGTCGTCGGCCGTTCGATGGGACGACACCTGCTCAGTTGCTCCGCCAGCATTTGTTTCAGTCACCGTATCTGGAGCCACTTCCCGAATCCGATCGTCCGATTGTAGCCCGGGCCTTGGCGAAAAAGCCGGAAGAGCGTTGGCCCTCCGTGACGGCCTTCGTGCAACATCTCATCGGTTCCACCCCTTCTGGGGTGATTCGCTTTCCCGCCTTGCGTCGCTCTGCCGAAACCTCGCCGACTCGGAGTAGTCCGATCCTTCCTGCCACACCGTCGGAGCAGGACCGTGAAACGCGTCGTGGCCTGGACCAACCGGCACCGGTGCCATTGCCTCCCGCTTTGGTCATTGGTGTGGGTGGCGCTGCCTTGCCCATTTTACAACGTTTGCGCTGGGAATGGCTGCAACTGGCGGAAGGGGTGTTGCCTGGGATTGCTCCGCCTCCCCCGATGGAGTTCCTCTTCATCGACACCGACGAGGAAAGTATCGCACAGGCTCTTGAGGAAGTAGCCTCTGAGGGTCGGGCTGCCTTGCCCCAAGAGGATGTCATCCACACCCCGTTGCAGCGGATGGCCTATTACATGCGACCACGACCCAGTGGTAGGCTCATCACCGAGGGTTGGTTCGACCCCGGCATACTTCACGTCCTCCCCCGTCAGCCACGCACCGAAGGGGTACGCATGCTCGGCCGATTGGCCTTCTGCGATCAGCACCGCTTGATCCTGCAACGCTTGGAATCCGCTCTGCGAGCATTGAGTTCGGCCAGTTGGCAAACACCTCCGCCGGAGACGGACAGGGCCAACGCCGAACCATTCCAGGGATTGACGGTAACGATCGTGGCAGGTCTGGGAGGTGGTACCGGCAGTGGAATGTTTGTGGATCTGGCTTATGCTGTACGCAGCCGCCTCCAACAGCTGGACATGCCCCACGCTATAGTCCAAGCTTTGCTGCTGTTGCCCCCGGTGCTGGGCGATCCCACCAGCCTCCAGCAGCCGCTGGCCAATGCCTACGCTGCCCTGAAGGAGCTGGCTCACTATAGCCGTCCTGATACCCTCTATACCGTCGAATATGAGGAATTGCACGGGCGGATTCAAACCCGCCAACCTCCCTTCGACCGTTGCCTGGTTGTTCAGGAATCAGTGCAGGAAGCAGAAGTTCCTCCACGGCGACGCGATTCCGCAGTCTTGCGTCTACGCAGCCGGCGGGATATCGGCCCGGGAGGCTCTCGTGTTCTTTCCCGTCCAGCCAGTCGAAATGATCTGCTCACCCCGCTGCCACAACGTGTCCTGCGGCTTGCGTTGACGCCGTCCGACCTTCTCGCCGCCGACATCCTTCGCGTACATTTGCTGACTCCCCTAGGACAGCGTTTACGCCAGGCGTATATTCGCGATCGGGCAACGGCAAAAGCCGATTGGCGTCCCCTCAGCTATCCGGTTTTATCCCACTGGCGGTGGCCTCGGCGGGAATTACTTCACCGTTTGGCCCTGACCTGTACCCAGCAGTGCGTGCAACGCTGGACCGAATTGCCTGCTGTGGCAGAACCCTCTCAGCAGTTTTTGACTTTGGCCCATCATTTCTGGTCGGAGTTGAAGCTCACGCCCACTCAGATCCGCGAGGAATTGGAGCAAGCGGCCACAGCTGCTTTAGGACGTCCCCCCGCCAATATCTGGGAGGAACTGGTGGCTCCCCACATTCCTCGAAGCTGGTTCTCTCGCCTGCCCCAGGCGGCTCGGCTGGAGGAGACTGTAGAGCAACTGATGCTGCTGCTGGGACCACCACGCCAGCCTGGTGCAGCCCCCATCGGTGTCATTGAACAACAATTCACCACTACCCTCGAAAACCGCCTCCATCAGCTTCGCAAACACATGCCCAAAGCAGTGGAAAGCTGGCTCCGGGATCGCCGCCTCTACCTCGGCGGTTGCGAAATGCTGTTGTTGCAGTGGATCGCGGTCGCGGATCAGTTTTGGAACCGCTTCACTCAAGAGGCACAGCAGCAGGATCAGGTTGCCCGGGACCACTATGAAGTGCTCTTGAACGCCATGCATGCCTCCCGCGGCTTGCGGCGACCGGGAAGTGGAGAATTACGCGAAGCACTCCGCGGCTTTCCAGAAGCCCAGTATGCCACCCTCCTCAACCGCGCTCTGCTCCGCTTCTACCATCAACTCCGTGCTCTGCTGCTGGAACCGCTGGATCAGTTACGACGGGCCCGGGAGCAATTCTCCCGCCTGGCGGAAGAGTCCTCCGTCGAGGGAACCAAACAACGACGCGTGCCGCGTTCCTGGCTCTTACCCCCTGATTGCCCGGATCTCAATGAACTGGCCCAACGTCTGCTCCGCTCCCTCTCACCCCAGCAGGTCGAGCTGATCGATAACGCAGCCCTGCAATCCCTTCAGGACCCCTCAGAGGGACCGCTCCTTCCGCTTCTGCTGGAAGAACGGGGACGGCAACTCTGTTGGCAGCGGCTCGTCCACACCTTGGCTCGTTTACTCCCCCCCTGTCTGCAACAGATCGACTTCTTTCATGTCTTGCGACAACACTACCCCACTTCCGCCGACTTACACAAGGCTCTCACTGATATGCTTGAGGCTATCGAGCCGCCTTCCACACTCTCTCTGCCCGATTCATCATCGGAATTGCTGCTCGTAGCCTGTCCGAGGGGACAAGCCAGTGCTCCCCTTCGCGAGCTGATCTTCCAGACAATCCCATGCGATGGATTGTTACTGGACGACCTGGACGATGAATGGTTGCTCTATCGCGAATGGTACTTTCTCTCCTGGGATTCTTTGCCTCAGACTCGAGCCGAAGCTGTCGCTGCCTATCAAAGTTGGCTCGAGCAATGCGAAACCTCGCCTCACTGCCGCATCGATGTCAGCGAATGGAAAGCCTTCTGAAACCCATGTTCCAGACCCTGATAAAGGCAGGCCAAGAGTCCACGGCAGGTCAGCCACCAGTGACCCCCGTATTGCCAGGCCCGCCCATACCATCGCGCCGCTTGTAAAGGCGAATTTTTCCGCAACACATAGGCGAGCGTTCGGCAGGTGGAAGCCGCTGCTTCGCGTAACGCCTGCTCGGACACTTTCTGCCTCAAACCGTACTGCTCCACCGCTCGACGGAGAATGGCTAAGGCGATCCTTCCTCGCTCGACGACCCGTTGTGACAGGTTCGCATGACCCGTCCGATACCATACCAAGGGCTTCGAGACCGCAAAAAAAGGATAATGCATTCCGACACGCAACCACAAGTCGTAATCGATCGCCAGCTCCAGGTGTTCATCGAACATCCCAACATGAGAAAAAACCTCACGCCGCACCATAGCTGAGGAGAAGCAAACACAGTTTTGTACTACCAGATGGTTCAGAATCCAACCGGAAGGTAACCCCTGCTCCCGCTGAGGTACCATCAACTCGTGTCCTTGAGCATCCATCCATCGGCGACGGCAGTAAATCACTCCGGCTTCTGGATGCTCCGCCGCTAATGCCAACTGCTGGCGTAACTTGTCCTCTTCCCAACGGTCATCGGCGTCCAGAAACGCCACCCATTCTCCCCGGCTCAAACGAATCCCTAGGTTCTTCGCCCGTGCCTGACCTAACCGCTCCGCAAACACATAATGAATCCGTCTATCCTCCTGCCAGCGTTGCACCACTTTTCTGGTGTCATCCGTCGAACCGTCGTCGATGATCCATAGTTCCCAATGTGGATAACTCTGAGCGCGGACCGACTCTACCGCTTCTGCCAGATACTCCCCATAATTCCGTGTCGCGATGACCACAGATACCAAGGGATGTATTCTGGTATGATCTCCCCCGCCTTCTCTGCGTGGGTCCCTGATCCAGGTCATAGTGATCTCCGTCTCACACTACGGAAACCTCCGCCGCTGCCTCCCTCCAGACACGCGAGATGCAAAAACGGTACTTCCCACTGGCTTCCTGGGGAATCTGTTCTACCAGTTCTACTTCGTGGTCGACCTCCGGTCCAAACAACTTTTCCACAAGGGTAGCGATCTTTTGCCGGCTCTGTGGTCCAAAGTCAGCATCGGGTACCAGCCGAATACGTAGCTCATGCAGGGACTCCTGGATGATCTGGACCTGAGCTGCACCAGGGATATGCAGAGCGAAATTCTCCGTGAGCGAAATACCAGAAATGAGTTGTCCCTGGGGTGTTAGCACATAGTCCGCCTCGCGTCCCTCCACGCGTTCGATCAAAGGTAATCCCCGTCCACACGGACAGCGGCGGCTGCTGGGAACGACTACGTCACCGATCTGGTAGCGGATCAATGGCATAGCCCGGTTGGACAGATCCGTTATCAGAAGCCGGCCTGCGACTTCCCCAGGCGTAGCAGTCGGACGGATGTCCGTGACTTCTACGTACACACTATCCGCATTCAGATGCAATCCGCGGTGCTGTTCACATTCGCAAGCGATCAAGCTGACTTCCTCGCAGCCATACCGGTCGGTGACCGCCACATCGAATACTTGCTCGATGACGCTGCGTTGCCAGCGGTGTAAAATCATCGCTGTGGCAATGATCCCTTTGGGGCGCACCCCACCGAGACGTTCCCTGCGCATCATGTCGGCCAGCAGGTAGAGGGAGTGGGCATGCCCGAACAATAACGCCGGTGGCTTACGACGCATCTGGACGATGAAATCCAGCATCCGCCTCCGATCCATCCCTAACGTATCGAGGTAGTATGCCCGCTCCAGCACAAGATTGCGTAGCCAACCGCGCCAGCCCTGATGCCGATACTCCGGATTCCCCCACACCTTGGCCACACGCTCTCCCAAACGCCAGCCGCTCCATTGATCACTCCGCAAGGTGCATGCCGTCTTCCACTGGACTGCTGCCTCATCGATCCAGATGGTCAGGGGTACACCGGTCGAACCCGAGGTACGTTTGATCCGCCAATTGCGGCGGTCCACACCCTCGGCGCACAACTCTGTACCATAACGCCGAATCTCAGACTTGCTCAAAACAGGCAACTGCTGCAAATCCGTCGGCTGCCGGATGTCCGAAGGGTGAATCCCCAAGGCCTTCCATCGCCGCCTATAGTAGGGCACATGGGCATACGCATAGTGCAACTGTTCCTGCACAGCAGACCACTGACGGGTTGCTATCTCCTCGGGTGAATCCCACTGTCGCCGTTCCAACTCAGCTAGATATTCCAAATGCCGACTGCCGTTCTTCCACGCCACCACCGGTTGCAGAACATGTCGATTCCACCACGCCCACATGCGCACTCTCGCTCCATTTCTGCCCTTGCTCTTCTCTAACCGCCGAGGGAACAAATTTATCATGTCGGGAAAAATATCAGCAACCCCAACTGGGAAGACCACCATCGCGAACGATTCCTTGCTCTTGGAAAGAATGGGCCAGGCGGCAGCTCTCTGCCGGAGAGAAGCCGATCACCTTCCCCATCGGGGCGGACTCGCAATGGCGCGCAAATCCGTCCAGATTATGTCTGACAAGACTTGTCCCCCGGCGATCGGTATGCAATTGCGGATTGCACGAGCAGATACAGCAGGCAGGGAAATCTTCGTGTCCAGAGATGCGTCCTCAGTTTATCAGAGAATTGGGGTGTTATGTTCCATCATACAATACGTTGCTGAGAATTGCATCTTCGGTAGTGGAGATGAGGGGATTTGAACCCCTGACCTCTTGAATGCCATTCAAGCGCTCTCCCAGCTGAGCTACATCCCCATCGTTATTTAGAATACGCTGAAGCGGCGACGAAGTCAACACCCCGGAGTCCAGAGTTACCCTGAGTTTCATGGAGTGTGGAGAATTCAGGGGAAAATCTCAATACGCCGTTGGGGGTGGTGGAGGCGTTGGGACAAAGCACCCTTATAATCTCACACCTCAGGCAAAGAGTCGCTCGGGATTACTTCGTCGACTTTATTGCTTGGGTTAAGGCTAAGATGACAGCTTCACATAACTTTGCCGATTCCCTGTCCGGGACTATACCGACTTGTTTGCTCTATTAGGGAATAGTTCTCGAAGCCAACAAGCCGGTCTGTAAAGATCGGATCCCTTGCAACATCATCGCCCATGGCCCGCGGGCAGATGACCTACTCCGACTCGACCGAAGCATCTGTGTTCTCATCAGCTACGGCGCTGGCGAACCGGGTAGGAATCCAAACAGGTGCTGCGGCTCTTGGTATTTTTCCAGTAACTGCCCGCCGCTCTCCAATTACTTCAGGTCACCGATATACCACACCCGCACCGTTTTATCACTGCTTCCCGATCCCACATAGCGGCCATCCGAAGTCACCGCCACACTATTGACCCAACCTTCGTGCCTCATCATCTGCCGCACTTCCTGGCCACTGGACAACTCCCACACCCGCACCGTCATGTCCCATCCACCTGTGACGACATAGCGACCATCCGAAGTCACCGCCACACTATTGACCCAACCTTCGTGTCCGGTCAGCCGCTTGACTTCTCCCGACTGCATAGTAGCGGCAGAGATTTAGAGTAGTTTTGTACAGACTAAGGGCAACGGGTATCTGTGCAGGGGGAGATGGACTGGACGAGGAGGCAGAAATATCTCAGAATTGGCGTGTGTTGTTGCTCGGAGGCCTTGGGGAAGACTCTGTGTTCATGCTCAAGGGTGTACGTCGGTCTCAGCGGCAGAAGATGCGGTAGAAGAAAATACCAAAAACTGTCTGGTGAGGGAGGGGCAAACAGGAATGAGCGGCGGAGGATCGCGAGCGTGCGTGTGCTGATCAAGTATGGGATTGGCTTGGGTTTACTGATTTGGGTGGTCACCCGGTACTGGGAGGACAACCGTGTCAGTGGAGCACCGGGGCTGCGGAGTTTGCTCTCGGGGCCACTCTCAGAGTTCTGGTTGGGGATCGCCGCTGTACTAGTTGCCATCGCCTTGGGATTACAAATAGTGCGTTGGTATCTGCTGGTTCGGGCGTTGGATTTGCCGTTCACTCTGCGGGATGCGTGTCGATTGGGTTTGGTCGGAGTGTTTTTCAATACATTTCTGCCGGGGTCGATTGGGGGTGACGTACTGAAGGCCTATTTTATCGCTCGGGAAAATCGAGAGCGGAAGACCCGGGCGGTGGCGACCGTACTGATCGACCGAGCTTTGGGGCTGTTCGGGTTGGTCCTGTTCGTGGCGGTGTTGGGCACGGCTAGCTGGGGTTTAGGAGACGAACGGTTGACATCCAATACCGAGTTGCAGCATTTGATTCAACTGATGGCAGTGTGCAGTGGGGTCACGGTGGTGGGGTTCATCCTGTTGGGATATTTACCGCAGCGAAGGGTGGACCGGTTTGCCGGCCGGTTACGTTGGCTGCCGCGAATCGGAGGTGTGCTGGCCGAGTTCTGGTATGCGGTGTGGATGTATCGGCAGCGGGTAGGGACGATTGGGGTGGGGTTGGCTTTGTCCGCCGCGTCTCATGTGGCGCTGGTATTGGCTTTTCACGCCGCCTCGCGTGTCTTTCCCCCCACGGCTGCTGCAACGGAACAATCGGCGAGCCTGGCCGAGCATCTGGTCATCGCCCCCATTGGTTTCATCGTGCAAGCTCTGCCGGTGTCTCCAGGAGGAGTTGGGGTAGGTGAGGCAGCTTTTGCCGGTCTGTATCAACTTTCCGGACGCTCCGCCAGTCGCGGGGTTATCGCCCGCCTGTCTCTGCGGATTGTAGAATGGCTTCTTGGCTTGATTGGCTATGGGATCTACCTGCGGATGAAAAAAGAACTGCCCACCGCCGCTCTCTCTTCATCCTCCGAGGTCGGCGCTGACGGATCAGCAGTGTTTCCCAGCGATGTTTCCTTCTCCTCGTCGAGCAAATCACTGGCCATTGATCCCGCTGGTCCGACCGATGGCTACGCCGGTCAGACTACCCGAGTTTCGGTGGCTACGCAACCACTTTCCGATGGCTCTGCCACCCCTGCTTCCACCAACGTTGACGCACCCTCCCGCGACGCTTCTGCCTCTGGGTCAACACGAGAACCACCTCGCCCCTCAGTCTCTTGACTCTTGGCTTCTCCGAGGTGTGGGCGAGTAATTGGAACTCCAATGCTACCATAGGGTACAGCAATAGGGTACAGCATACACAGAAGTGGACGAAGTACAAAACCAACGGTGATTCCCTAAGCCGCGTGAAAAAGCCAGCCTCCCTCTTGTTCATCGGGATCAAAGCTATTAGAATGACTAGCAATCTTCCTTCCTCTCTCCAACTTCAGTTTTTTCCAGGAGTGTATCTCATGCGAACGCTGCCCCATGGGAATCAGTATTGGTCGGCCGTGGTTCTGCTTGTCGGCGGGTTAGCGACTCTGCTCTATGGCGCGGAGGTGGAAGTCGCTCCGCCACCACGCCCCGCTGCGGTATCGTTAAACATTCGCAGTCCCCTCGATCTGGACCGCGCTGTGCTGACAGAAATCCGGCAACATTCCCAGATCATGCGGAATTTGCAGTATTTGTCGGATGTCATCGGGGCCCGACTGACAGGCTCTCCGGGTCTGGAACGAGCCAATCGCTGGACGGCGGAAAAGCTCCAGGAATACGGGCTGGTCAACGTGCGGCTCGACCCGTGGGAAATCCCTGTAGGCTGGCAACGGGGACACGCATCTATGCGAATCGTGGAACCGGACACGGGTCTGCGTCTGCTCGTGGCCTCGGCAGGCTGGACCCCTGGCACGGCGGGCAAAGTGACCGGACCGGTTGTGATCATTCGAGAACGAACGCGGGACAAGCTCGAGCAATACAAGGGCAAACTCCGCAACGCCGTCGTACTGTTGTCACCACCGCCTACGATCGCACCGGTAACCGATTTGCGTTACGGCCCACCCCCGCCTCCGCCGAGTAAAGACGCCGGCAAGAAGAAACTTTCTCCGCTGTCCTCCCGCGAGCCAGCAGCCCACCGCCAGGCTGCTCTTCCTCCAGATGAACCAGTTCCCTACAACTGGTACAGGGCTCCCATGTCCGGCAACGGTTTTCTGCACGATGAGTGGCAACCGGGCTTGAGTGCACTCAATGAGTTTCTCAAGAGCGAAGGGGTCGCCTGCGTGGTAACCGATGCGGCCAAACCGCATGGCCTGCTGGTGACCACCGGCGGCTGGCCCGCCGACATCGTCGCCGCTCAAAACCGTGTTCCTCGTCTTCACATGGCCCATGAACATTACTCCCTCCTCTGGCGGCTTGCCACGCAAGGGAGCGGGACGGTCCGGGTCGAAACGGAAATCCAGAATACCTTCATCCGCAGTCCCATTACCGTCTACAACACGGTCGGGGAAATCCGAGGCAGCGAAAAGCCGGAGGAAATTGTGGTCGTTGGAGCACATCTGGATTCTTGGGACCTGGCCAGCGGGACGACCGACAACGGCACCGGCAGTTGCGTCGTGTTGGAAGTAGCCCGTGCCTTGGCCACTCTCGCACGCCAAGGCTATCCCCCCAAGCGCACCATCCGCTTCGTCCTCTTCAGTGGAGAGGAGCAAGGTCTGCATGGCTCCCGCCACTATGTGCAACGCTACAAGAATGAACTGCCCCGCCACTCCGCCGCGATTGTACATGATACCGGTACAGGACGGGTCTACGGCCTGGCCTGCTACCGTTCGCAAGACGGCCGAAGCCCCGGCTTTAACGGCGCTGTCTCGTGCTCTGTCTCACCGGAGCGTGTGGTACTCTTCGCCAAGTATCTCGCAGAGCGTAGCGTCTTGGCTTTCATCTAACACACCATGGCCGGTCCCATCGACCGAGACTACAGACGTGTGTCTGGGCAGATACTTTGCTAACCCATCACAACACTTCAGAGAGGCTATGTATGGTTCTTGTATCTAATCTAGGCTTCCCCAGAATCGGGCGAAACCGCGAACTGAAAAAGGCCCTCGAAGATTTTTGGGCCGGCAAGTCGTCGGCTTCGGCCTTGCACGAGACGGCAAGGGGAATCCGCCGAACCCATTGGGAACTCCAGCGTCGGGCCGGGCTGGACATCGTCCCGTGCAATGACTTTTCGCTGTACGATCACATGCTCGACACAGCAATGATGGTCGGGGCGGTACCGGAGCGCTTTGCCGATCTCACCGACGAATTGCAATGCTATTTCGCGATGGCCCGCGGGGGCAATCGGCCCGACGGCCAGCCTGGCCCGGTCGCCCTGGAAATGACTAAGTGGTTCGACACCAATTATCACTATCTGGTGCCGGAGTTCCACCGTGAGATGCCCTTCCGCTTGGCGACGACCAAGCCGGTGGATGAGTTGCTGGAGGCACAGGCGTTGGGGCTGCGGGCCCGGCCGGTCCTGGTCGGGCCGGTCAGCTTTCTGCGGCTGGGCAAAGCCAAGGAGGCGGGATTCGATCCGTTGGAGTTGCTGCCGAGCCTGCTGCCGGTCTATGAGGAACTGCTCGGCCGCCTGGCCGCCGCCGGTGCCGAGTGGGTGCAATTCGACGAGCCGATCCTGGTTACGGACATCGACGAACGCTGCATCGAGGCCGTCGAGCAGACTTACCGCCGCCTGGCAGTGGCAGCCCCAGGGCTAAAGCTGCTGCTAGCTACCTACTTCGGCAGCGTCGGCGCGGCATTGCCACGACTGCTGCGACTACCGATCGCGGGGCTGCAC
>Ga0209017_10001168_pt1 | contig 21229 bp, 21 predicted proteins | sample YNPBryunderm2012_FD_185812 | JGI IMG/M metagenome (GOLD analysis project Ga0209017, IMG submission 185812) | Anoxygenic and chlorotrophic microbial mat microbial communities from Yellowstone National Park, USA - YNP Bryant MS undermat 2012... ... | reverse complement strand
GATAGGCTGGGAGCATGGCGATTTTTGCTGTTGTACTTTTTATCGGGGCTCGGGGCGGTGATTTTACAGGTGGTGGCTCGGCCTGACTCCATGGTGCCGATGGTGGGGGCGTCGGGGGCCATTTCTGGGGTGCTGGGCACCTACATGGTTTTCTTTCCGCAGGCACGCGTGCTGGTCTGGTGGCCTCCGTTCTTTTTGGGAACCTTACCGTCAGGCTTATTCATCGGGTTGTGGTTTCTGATTCAGTTTTTGAGTGGGGGCTGTCAGGCGGTTTCTATGGAGGGCGATGTGGGGGGTGTGGCTTACTGGGCGCATGTAGGCGGCTTTGTGGTGGGGTGGCTCTTAGGGCAAGTTTGGCGAGACCTGGGACGAGGAGACCCCCAACGTAGCCTGGTGATATAGAAAAGGCGACTTTTTCGTAGATTTGGCAGGATGCGCGGGGTTTTCGGCTGGATTGGGCTTGTTTTATATGCGCAGAGGCCGGCGCTAAGCAACTGGGGAGAAGTGATTCGCACGACGCCCGGCACGATCGTCAGCGTACAGGGTTCCATGACCAATCGTCAAGGCGGCCTATGGTACCACTCGGGCGCCTTGTATGTCACCGACACGATAGACAATCAGGCCGGAAATGAGCACTTTCGGGCGAGCTTTCCGAATAGCCAGCCTGTAGCGCCGGGGAAGGTCCAGCTCTGGGGCGACTATCAGTGGATTACGGGTACGGACCCGATACACTTTGACACGCTGGAGCTGCGCGGCACCAGCAGTAAGCACTTAGGGCGGTCGGCGTATGTGCGGCACTGGCTCGACCTGGGGAATCATATGCTGAGCACCCACGCGGAGACGCTTTACCATTGGCGGGCCGACCCGGCGTCTATCGTACGGGGGACGGGATTTGTGCAGAGTGATGTAGGTGGGGTGCTGCAACGGCTTTGCCTATCGGGACAGACCTACGTGTATCCGTTAGGGGACTCGGTGCCTGTGCTACGCTATCGGCCTATTCAGCTCACCCCCTCCCAGGATGGGCTGTATAATGCGCGCTTTGCCAATCGGGACGCTACGACCGAAGGTTATCCCCGCAGTCAGCATCACCCGGCTTTCTGTCTAATCAATCCTGACTACTTTCATCATATTTCCGGGCCAGCTACCGCCAAAGTCGCGCTCAGCTATGAGCCAGGCACAGACCCGCCTTACGATTTGATGGCGCATTGGACGGGGAGCTTGTGGGATAGTGCGGGCGGGCAGGTGGTGGGTGGGGTGCCGCTGGCTTTCGTAGAGGAAGCTGGTCTGACCCTTAGTCCCACGCCTTTTGCGTTAGGCCTGCGGCGTCCGACTGTGGCTCTTTTGCCGCCTGGCCCCATCGACCTGTGCCCCGGCGACTCCACCCTGCTTAGCGTGAATAATCCCAACCCCAACTACCTCTACACCTGGAATACGGGCCACACCGGCCCCATACTCTGGGTGCACCAACCCGGCCTCTACACGGTGGTGGCGCATATAAGCGGCATCTCCGCCTGCGCTGATAGCGCATCGGTGGAAGTGCGGGGCCTTCCCGCGCCAGCTGTCCAGATCATGCCGGCTTCTCCCCAGAGCATCTGTCCAGGTGGAAGCCTAACCCTCACCACCTCACCCCCTTCGCTTTCCTACCAGTGGTTTTACAATGGGGCGCCCATAACCGGAGCCACCCAGGCAAGCCTTACCGTCAGTCAGCCGGGCCTGTACACGGTGCAGGCCCAGCAAGTATGTGGCCTGGCCGAAAGCGCCCCCTTTCTGCTCTTTCACTATGATCCGCCGCAAGCCTACTTTGTCATGATGCCGACGGACTCGGTAGAACTGGGACAGCCGGTAGTGCTGACGGACAGCTCGCAAGGCGGGGTGGCCTATCTGTGGGTGATTGGCGGGGATACTTTTCCGGGGAGTCCCACGTATACGCATGCCTTTGGGCAGGCGGGGCTTTTCTGGGTGTATCTGATAAGCCGCAGCCCGGAAGGGTGTCTGGATACCTTCGCTCGGCCGATTTATGTGCGGCCGTTTCCGGGGATATTTATTCCGACGGCATTCACGCCCAATGGTGACGGGGTCAACGATATATTTCTCATCGTGGCGCCGCCGCTTCAGTTTAGCCGGCTGCGCATCTATGATCGGTGGGGGATGCTCATCTGGGAGACGCAGGAGCTACCGCCACGCTGGGATGGCCGCACACAGACAGGCGAAGTAGTGCCCGAAGGCGTTTATGCTTTTGTGTGGGAGGGGCAGCTCTTTTCAGGTCAGGCCCTCCAGCGAAGTGGGACGATTACCGTCTTACGATGAAGCGCAGGAGGAGGGCTATCCCGCTTAGGAGCGCCAGTCGCCACAGCCACGTTAGGGCTGAGTTTTCTGGCGGGGGTAGTCGCCGCACGGGCCCCTCGCCCCGGCATAAGGCACTGCTATACGCTACCACCCGCGGCGTATAAAACTCCACTCGCAAGTACCTATCTTCCTCCCGAATAGGATAGCGCAGGCGGTCTGTCCCCGTAGCTATCGCCCGAACCTGCCCTCCCTGCCCGATGACCCGGATACTATCTACCTTTTCACTTATTAGGACCGAAAGGCTATCACCAACTACACGAATATGCCGGAAGACCGGATAATCCCCTGCCTCAATCGGAACAGCATAGATGTTTTTGTAGCCGACTGTTTTGCCTTGGAGGAGGGCCTGGAGGAGCTGGTCCTGAGAGGCCTGCGGCGGGAGGAGAATTTCTGTCCAGCGAGTAGTAATCTGGTGGGGGTTATGCACGTCGTGGACGTTGTCATTGGCCAGGAGGGTGGCATAGTGGCCAGCGGAAAGGGCACTATCCCATTCGCTGACGGAGTCGCCGTAGCGGTTGAGCACCTCTATGGCGTGGTAGCCGCTTAGGTGGCGTAGGACATCGCCGGGGCAGGTCTGGTAGGGGTTGAAGAAAGGATGGGCGATAGCGATGAGTGGGGCGGTTTCGTAGAGGTGGGCGAGGACGCTCTGGTAGATATCCTGTGTGAAAGGCCAGGGGAAATCCCACCAGAGGATAGTTTTTGGGGCGAAGACGAGCTGGTGGAATTTTCGCAGGCCCCAGCCGTGTTCGTAGAGGGGGATGGGCGAGGCGGGATTGACCCGGTGGTAGTCGCTAATCCCGTAATAAGCAAAGCCCAAGCTGCGGTAGGCGGAGTCGATGACGGATGGGGGATTTTCGCCCTCGGTGAGGCCGCCCCAGGTGCGGCTGTGAATATGAAAGTTAGCCCGACTCCAGGTGAGGGAGTCCTGGTCGAAGGGGTTGTACCATCTTTTGCCGGAGAAGGGGCGAGGCGCTTCATAATGATAGCAGCGGATGGGCCAGAGGACTCCCAGCAGGAGGAGGCTTGTCGTGATTCCGAGACTCCAGCGCAGGGTCTTAAGCCAGGGCATGCAGGGCCTGGGTGAGCCGCTGGAGTCCCCGCTCGATTTCTGAGAGCGCTACGGCGTAGCTGATGCGGATGTGCGTATTCATCCCGAAGCCGGTGCCCGGCACGACGGCCACGCCTTCCTCGAGGAGGTAGTCTGCCACTTCGTCGGCCGTGTGCAAGAGGGTACCATGAGGCGTTTTTTTGCCGAGGTAAGCCGCTACGCTGAGGAAGAAGTAGAAGGCGCCTTCAGGTTTGTAGGGATGTATTTCGGGATGGTGGGTGGAGAGGTAGGTGTAGATGGCGTTACGGCGCTGCTCGAAGGCCTTTCGCATGGGGGCTACAAGGGCCTCTATGTCGCCGGAGAGGCCGGCGAGAGCGGCTTTTTGGGCAATGATGTTGGCGCCGGCGGTGGTCTGGCCCTGCACTTTCGTAGCGGCCTGCGCAATATCCACCGGGGCAATTAGATACCCTAAGCGCCACCCCGGCATCGCAAACGCCTTAGAGAAGCCATTGCATACGACCGTTCGCTCCCGTACCGCCTCAAACGCTAAGGCGGACACGGTCCGCCCCTCATAGCTGAGCAGGTCATATATCTCATCGGAGAGCACCCAGACGTGGGGGTGGTTTTGGAGCACTTCGATGAGGGCGGATAGTTCAGCGCGGGTGTAGGTAGTGCCGGTAGGATTAGCGGGGGAGTTGAGAATGAGGACTCGGGTTCGGGGTGTAATAGCTTTCTCGAGGGCTTCGGGGGTGAGGCGATACTGGGTCTGGGGGCTGGTGGGCACGAGCACAGGCCGGCCCTCCGCCAGGTAGACAAGCGGTAGGTAAGAGACCCAGTAGGGTACGGGGATGATCACTTCCTCGCCGGGGCCCAGCAGGGTAAGCAGGGTGTTGTAAATAGCCTGTTTGGAGCCGCTGGAGACGACAACCTGCTGGGGTGAGACGGGTACCCCATACTGGCGCTCGTAGTAATGGGCAATGGCTTCTCGCAGGGGGAGTAGGCCAGCCACAGGCGGATAAGGCGCTACCCCTTCCCGAATAGCGGCTATGGCTGCCTCCTGAATAGGCAACGGAACCGGGAAGTCCGGCTCTCCCAGAAGCATGGAGATTACTTCCTTACCCTGGGCGCGGCGATCGCGCGCGCGCTGAGCCATCCCCAGAGTTTGTGCCTCCTCCAGGTTTGCGACCCGCTTAGATATGCGCGGCAAAGTCACCCTATCCGAGCTACGGCCTTCTTAGGAGAGAAGGGTCAGCTTCGGAAGCCTGAGCTGACTCAGGGTAAACTTTATCGCCTCAAATGCGCTATCCAGCACATTTTCGCCCATCAGCTCCAGCGGCACCCGCATGTAGGTCTCTATCGCCTTGGTTGTCGCTTCGAAGCCTTCCGACTCGTCGTTGAGCCAGAACCGAATCAGCCCCCAGTGCACACCCCACAGCACATCCAGATAAAGCCCCTCTAAATGCCGGGACTTGATTTCGTCTGCAATGACCCCTTCTTGAATCACTTCCATCGCATACGCCCGAAAGCGCCGCTGATACGTGCGCAGCAGGGAGAAGTTCATGTACGTTTTAGCGATAAAACTGCGATCGCTGACGGCATTTTCAAAGAACGTGTAGAGGTAGGCGAGAATCTTTTCTCGGGCGCCATACTGGGCGTAGGTTTCGGAGTTTTTGAGGGCGTTGATGACTTCTTCGGCGTAAGTGCCCCAGATTTTTCGGCCCACGGCATCCAGCGAGGCAAAGTGCTGATAGAAGTCTGCCTCCGAAACGCCGAGCTGTTTGCAGAAGCTGTAGACGCTTACCTGCTTGACTTTGTCCTCGACGGTGAGCTGCTTGTAAAGCTCAACGATGCGGGCTTCCAGAGAAGTTTCTTTGGTCTTGGCTGGCATACCGGGGCAAAGGTAGGAAAAGATTTGCATTCTTTGGGGGTGGTGTTCTGGATAGCGGAAGCCGGGGCCACGAAAACCGATTGGATGCGGTCGGATGGGGTTCGCCTGCGTTTAGTGGGCTTCAACCTGGAGGCTGAAGGGGGAATTGCTGCGGCCCGGGCGCACTTCGCTGCTGTCCGAAAGGCCCTCACCGAGGCACAGTGGCCCTGGCCTAAAACCCTCTACTACTATGGCCCCGCCTTACATAATGCTGAAAACCAGACTACCATTTGGCTTGTTTTGCAGGAGAGTTTTCCGGAGATTGGAGAGATCGTTGTAGCGCATGACCTAATTGGGGCTGCTCGGGCGGCCTGGGGACGGGAAAGGGGGATTGTGTGTATTCTCGGGACGGGATCCAACTGCGCCCTGTATGATGGCGAGCAGATCGTCCAGCAGCGAGGCGGGCACGGCTATCTCTTAGGGGATGAGGGGAGCGGCGCCGACCTGGGAAAGCACCTCCTATCTGCCTTGCTGCATGAGGAAGTTCCGGAGGACCTACTGGCAGCTTTCCGGGCGCAGTATCCCCAATCGCCAATAGACTTACGGAAAGAAGTCTATCGGGCGGCTCGTCCCTCTGCTTTTCTGGCGGGGTTTGCGTTTTTTCTGTCGGCGCAGCAGGAGCATCCCTGGGTGCGAGCGCTGGTGCGAAGCCGTCTGGAAGCCTTTGTTCAACGTACCTGGAAACGATGGGAACTGGCGGAGCCCATTCGGTATGTGGGGGGTGTTGCGGCGGCGTTTGCACCGCTGTTGGCGGAAGTCACCCAGGCCGCAAGCGGCATCTGGGCCGGTGTAGTCCGCGACCCCGCGGAGAAACTTTTGCAATTTCACTGCTCGTGAGCTGGAGCGCCCTGTATGAGATGCCAGCGGGGGAGGCTTTTTGGATATGTCGCTTTTCGGTATGTCCGCTGCGAGCGGAGCCGAACCACCGCAGCGAGATGACGTCGCAGCTTTTATGGGGGGAGCCGCAGCAGATTCTGGATGGGAAGGGAGAGTGGCTACTGGTGCGTGGGCTTTTAGATGGCTATGTGGGGTGGGTGCCGGTGGGGAGTTTGATACAGGCCTTTCGGACGGTGGAGAGATGGGCGATCGTGCGAGTGCGGTGGGCACCGTTGTATCGGGAGAAGCGCCTGCATAGTCGGGTGCCAGTGGGGTCGGTAGTGCCAGCCAATGGTGTCTGGTACGCGGCCCATGGACGGTATCGTGTAGCGGCCGGGCACCTTGTCCCCTGGCCTGACAAGCCCCGCCGCATTCCGGTTGGCCGCGCCTATGCCCTCTTCCACCAGACGCCTTATTTCTGGGGCGGCAAAAGTCCAGCCGGCATAGACTGCTCCGGGTTGGTTCAGATAACTTACCGGCTGGCGGGGTGGCTTTTGCCGCGAGATGCGAATGACCAGGCTGCTTTTTCTACCCCCACCCTCCAGCCCCGCCCGGGCGACTTCGTTTTCTATACCCCGCCCCAAGAGAGCCGCATTACCCATGTGGCCCTTTACAAGGACCCCACTACTATCCTGCATGCCACGCCCCATGCCGGCACGAGCCTCGCACCCGCCCAGCTCTTTACGCATGTTTTCCACAGCTATCGCACCTTAGTTCCCTGAAAAATTGTTACTTGCCGCAGGAGGTCGCCGTGTCCGTCCTGGTGCTCAACTATGACTATCAGCCCATTCATGTTACCACCTGGCGGCGGGCCTTCGTCTTGATTTATCTCCGCAAAGCTGAAATCATCGAGAGCCATCCCACTCGGCAGATTGTTACCATGCGAGCGAACTACCCCTGGCCCCGGATTATCCGGCTTCTGCGGTATGTGCCGGTACCGTATCGGCATGTCCCCCTTACCCGGGAAAATATATTCAAGCGGGATGGTTATCGGTGCGTTTACTGCGGTAGCAGCCAGCACCTCACAATAGACCATGTGGTTCCTCGTAGTCAGGGGGGTGAGGACGCCTGGGAAAATCTCGTGACAGCCTGCGAGGCCTGTAACCGTCGCAAAGGTAATCGCACGCCCGAACAGGCGGGGATGCGGCTTTTACGGCGGCCACAAAGGCCCCACTATCTCCTTTTCTGGCTGCGTAGTGCGGGGGAGATAGACCCGGCATGGCACCCCTACCTGATGCTCAGTCAGTTTAGATGAGGGGTTGGGTTCGCCCGCTGGCCTTTTACTGGCAGGGGCGCTTGTACAGGAACGTGGCGGTGGCCCTGCACGCGGGTCAGCCGGTGGAAATCACAGAAGCTTTGGTGCCGGAGGCCCTTGCTCTGCCCGGTCTTCTCTCCCCCACCTGGGTCAATGCCCACACGCACTTAGAACTTTCCCATCTACGGGGAAAAATCCCGCCTGGTCTGGGGATGGTAGATTTCCTGAGGGCTATGGGGGCCGATCGTGGCCAGGCCCCACCGGAAGTCATCTACGAGGCCCTCCATGACGCCTATCAAGAAGGCACCACGGCCTTTATCTCGCATCAGAACGTTTCTCTCCCCGCCCATGCCATCCCGCCTGGCGTCGTAGTACAGCCCCTGGCAGAGTTTTTTGGATTGAGCGCTCCCTATCGACGAGCCCGCTATGAGAAGGCCCGGCAGCTGGGGTATCCCCTTACGCCCCACAGTTTATATGCCCTTTCGCGAGGGCTGCATAGGGTGGCCCGTCGGCCGACGACTTTTCCCCGGAGTGTACACTTTTATGAGAGCTGGGAGGAAAAGTTATGGCTGACGGCGGGCCGGGGGCCCTTTGCGAGGTTTTTCAAGCAGTTTAGTCAGCGGCCCTATCGGCCTCCCATGCGCAAGGTACTGCATCGGCTGGCACGACGTGCACCGGCCTTATGGCTGGTGCACGCCACAGAAATCCCTCTGACCCGGCTTAGCCGCTGGCTCACGGAGATACCCAATCTGTATCTAGTTTTGTGTCCGCTGGCAAACTGGCATCTTTTTCGGCGGGAGCCGCCTTTGCGGTGGCTTTTGGGGTGGTCTACGCGGATTCTGCTTGGCACCGACAGCTTAGCTAATGCGCCTACGCTTTCTCTTTGGCCGACCCTTCGGCACCTGTACCAAAGCGGCTGGCCGTGGGAGGCTATCTTTCGGGCTGCGGCGGATAATCCCCGCCAGTGGATTTCGGTGCCACCAGGATGGGTTCTCGTCGCACCCCTTACCGAAGACCTTTCTCTCCTGCCAAGCACCACAGCGCGACGGTGGGAAGAGCCGGAAGAGCATCTTGGCAGGCCTGTATAGGACAACCACAGCGAGCACCGAGGGCACTGAGCGGGATTGGAAGGCGGCCATTTTCGGGGGGGCCAGCCGCCAGCGAAAAGGATGCTGCCAAAGGCTGCCTGTCCAAGTTGCTCTTTTACCCCTCAGCTACCAGCGAAAAGCCAACACTTGAGGCGCTACCTCATACTCCTGACGAGCAGCCAGCCCACCCAGCGCCCCCGCCCGCTAAACAGCGGACAGGTGCGAAGTGCTGACCAGAGCCGCGGCTGCCCTTTTTTACACAGCTGCCTTCTGGAGGGTTTCCACAAAGTCTAACCAAGCTGCCGGTACGGTTTGTCCGGGCTTACGCGCCCCAAACACCCACAAGACCTCATCGCCTTCGGGCGAAAACACTTCCAGCGAGTAGATGTCGCCTTCTCGGGTTGGTTTTTTGACCAGGTACAGGTAGCCCAGTCCCTCGGGGTTGAAGTGGAGGGTGAGGTTGGGGCCGTGGAGGTTGTGCCAGCCGCGTTCGAAGGTGACGGACGTAACCGGGCCGGTGTAAATCTGGTGGATGCCGGCATTGCCGACGAAGAACATGATAGGGGTTTGGGTGGTCTGGACCCAGTGGAGGAAGTATTCCCATTGGGCGGAGGCAAGGGACCAGGTGAAGTAGCCTTCGGCGGCCTGCACGGCGGAGAGGCGGGTGAGCCGGTGCCGCCGCAGAAGCGCAAAGAAATCATGTGTATCGGCGAGGGTGTGCCATTCTTGCAGGAGGGTATCCCGGTCTTGGGGGGGTGTATGGGGAGGCTTTTGCGGCTCAGGGTGGATGGCACTTAGGTCGAACGCCTCTTCTGGATGCAGGAAGGTCTCTTTCACGGCGGTCCATTTCGCTTCGGCATCGGGGCCGGTGAAGTAGACTTTGTGGATGCTTTCGCCCCAGGGGGTGAATATCTGAATGCTATAGAGGGAGCGGGAGCCTTTCTGGGTATAGACGGCAAAGGCATGTGCCCAGTGGTGGAGGTAGCATCGCAGGTCTAAGGCAGGAGCGGTATCGTGGAGGACGGCTACCGGTCCTTCAAAGGTAGGGCGGGGGTAAGGCCCGGTATTTTCGATGACAGCCCAGGTATTGCGGCTCAGGCCCATAAGCTGGCCTTGCTTGCTGAGCGTTTCTAAGAGGGCCTGCCAGTCTGGCCGTAGTAGGAATGCCGTCTTTCCCAGGTCGAGGGAGAGGAGGGCCATTTCGCTCACGCCGAGCTTTTGGGCCGCATCCCGCAGATACAGGTGAGGCATCTGGGCTTTGAGCGCCTCATAAGCGGCCTGCAAACGCACCTTATTCATGCCCCAAAGGTACAGATTTAGATTGAATCTAAGTACGGAGCGGCTTCCTTAGCCGGGATCCGCGTACCTTTGCGGCCATGGTACAGGTTGGCATCAACGGTTTTGGGCGGATAGGCAGGCTTGTTCTGCGCGCCCTTTTGGAAAAGCCCGGTATCCAGATTCGCCAGATCAACGACATTACGGCCCCAGCCACCTTAGCCCATCTCCTCAAGTACGACTCCGTGCATGGGCGGTTTCCGTATCCCGTGTCGGTGGAGGGGAACTACCTGCTCGTGAAAGACCAGCGCATTCTCATCACTGCGGAGAAGGACCCGGCTAACCTGGGATGGGACAAAAGCGGCGCAGAAATCGTGGTAGAATCGACCGGCCTCTTTACAGATGGGGCACAGGCCCGCAAGCACCTGGCGGCCGGCGCGAAAAAAGTCGTCATTTCGGCGCCAGGCAGGGGGGATATTGACGCGACGGTGGTGCTGGGCGTGAATGACCATGTCCTTACGCCGGCCATGCAGGTGATTTCCAATGCTTCGTGTACGACGAACTGCTTGGCGCCCATGGTCAAGGTCCTGGATGAAAACTTTGGTGTAGAGCAGGGCTTCATGAATACCGTGCATGCCTATACGGCGGACCAGCGCTTGCAGGATGCCCCGCATAAAGACCTGCGCCGGGCTCGGGCCGCCGCCCTCAATATCGTTCCTACCACGACGGGCGCCGCCAAAGCGGTGGGCCTCGTCCTCCCCCACCTCAAAGGCAAGTTAGACGGGATTGCCCTGCGGGTGCCCGTCCCGGACGGTTCTGTTACCGACTTTGTCGCTATCCTCAAAAAACCCGCCTCCAAAGAAGCTATCAACGCCGCTTTCCAAACTGCTGCCCAAACCACCCTCAAAGGCATCTTAGAATACACCGAAGACCCCATCGTCTCCTCCGATATTGTAGGCAATCCCCACTCCTGCATTTTTGACGCCCAAAGCACGATGGTTATTGGCAACATGGTACGCGTCTTAGGCTGGTATGACAATGAATACGGGTACTCGTGCCGCACCGCCGACCTGGTGGAGCGCCTCGCTTCTCTGAAGTAGAAACTTTATGCATTTACCAGCTCTCCACGAAGGCGACTTTTCGGGTAAACGCGTCTTTGTCCGGGTAGATTACAACGTCCCCCTGCAAGAGGGTATAATTCAGGACGATCGGCGTATTCGGGCGAGCTTGCCGACGCTGCGCTACCTCCTGGAGCGGGGGGCGAGTCTGGTATTAGCTTCGCACTTAGGCCGTCCCAAAGGCGCGCCGGACCCGAAGTACTCCCTGGCTCCGATTGCGGCCCACCTTAGCACCTTGCTGGACCGCTCCGTCCAGTTCGTCTCTGACTGGAATAACCCCCTACCCTACGCGCCCGGCCAGGTCGTTCTCCTGGAAAATCTCCGCTTCCACCCCGGCGAAACGAAAAACGACCCGGATTTTGCTCGCCTCCTTGCTGGGTGGGCCGATGTGTATGTGTGTGACGCCTTTGGAAGCGTCCACCGCGCCCATGCTTCCGTAGAGGCCCTCCCGAGGCGCTTTACCCACCGTTATGCCGGCCTCCTCCTTCTGGCCGAATGGGAAAACGCCCAGCGCGTCCTTTCCAACATCACCCACCCGTATCTTCTCATTATTGGTGGCGCCAAAGTGGCAGACAAACTGCCAGTTCTGAACAACCTCTTAGACAAGATAGACCGCCTGCTCATTGGCGGCGGAATGAGTTACACCTTCCTGAAAGCGCAGGGCCTCCCCATCGGGAAGTCCCTCTGCGAAGCGGAGCACTTAGAGACCGCCCGCGCCATCCTCCAAACCCTCGAAGAGCAAGGCAAGAAGTTTCTCCTGCCCTTAGACTCCGTAGCGGCGCCCCACTTCGCTGCGGAGGCCCCTGCCCGGGTCTTTCCCCACGAATCCGGCCATTTTCCGGATGAGTATATGGGCCTGGACATCGGCCCCCAGACCATCGCCGCTGCACAAACCCTCATCCAGGGCGCCAAAACCATCCTCTGGAATGGGCCTATGGGGGTCTTTGAGTGGAAAACCTTCCAGACAGGCACGCTTCGTATCGCGCAGCTCGTCGCTGAAGAAACGCAGGCAGGCGCCTACAGCCTCATTGGCGGGGGGGACACCGCCAGCGCCATAGAAATGCTCGGCCTCTCCGACAAAGTGAGCTTTGTCTCCACGGGCGGCGGCGCCCTTTTAGAGCTGCTTAGCGGTCAAACCTTGCCTGGGATTGCGGCCCTGCTGTCTTAGGATGCGTACCCCCAGACCCCTCCCTTTCCCAAAAGCCCTTCTCCGCCTGGCTCTCCTCGGGGTGCCCACCCTCTCCGCCCAAATCTACTGGCAGCCCCTGGACGAAGCCTTCCAGCGCGCCCGTTTCCAAGACCGCCTCCTCCTCATCTACCTCTACACCCCCTGGTGCAGCCCCTGCGTCATGATGGACCAAAACGTCTGGAACCAACCCCTTATCGCTAACTACGCCACGGCTAACTTCCACTGCGTGCGCCTCAACGCCGAAGCGCGCGACTCTATCCCCTTCAACGGCACCCTATTTCCCTATCTGCCAGAACTGCACGCTAACCAACTGGCATATCTTTTGTTAGAAGGAAACATGCAATACCCAGCGCTTGTGCTGATGGAACCTTCGGGGGAAGTGCTCTTGGTTCTACGAGGCTATCTCAAGCCCGCCCTCGTGGATACCCTCCTGCACTATTTCGCCACCCGAAGCTATCAGCGCATCCGCTGGGAAGACTACCAGAAAGAATACCAATCCCAGCTATGACCGACATCCGAAACGAACAAAACATACCAGTTTCCGAGGCATTCCAGCAGATGCCTCAACCCTCGCCAGAAAAGGAGGAGGAGCACCCTTCTCTATCCCCGGCCTCCTCAGAGGAGCATGAAAATCCTTCCGAACCCGCCGAAGGAAAGAACGCGGAAGTTACAGCCTTGCAAGCGGAGATACAGCGCCTCTCCGCAGAAGTAGAAAAATGGCGGGAACAGGCCCTGCGAATTGCTGCCGACTTTGAAAACTATCGCCGCCGCATCCAACGTGACTTACCCCAGCAAATCGCCGCTGCCCAAGGCGAAATTTTACGTGCACTCCTGCCTGTTATCGACAGTATAGAGCGCGGTCTCCACTCCGCCGAGCAGGCTCCCGACCTGGAAAAACTCAAAGAAGGCCTTCGCCTCACTCGCCACCAGCTTCACAAAACGCTGGAAAAGCTGGAGGTGCAGGTCATTCGCCCCGCTATTGGCGACCTACCCGACCCGGAAAAGCACGAAGTCCTCTCCACCCAGCCCGCCCCTGCCGCCACCGAGACCAACACGATCCTGGAGGTCGTTGAGCCCGGCTACCTCTACAAAGGTCTACTTCTGCGCCCCGCCCGCATCATCGTCAGTGAATGAGTCGCACCCACATAGACTACTACGAGATCTTGGGCGTCTCCCGCACGGCTGACCAGGAAACTATCAAAAAAGCTTATCGCCGCTTAGCCTTGGAATACCACCCCGACCGAAACCCCAATAACCCCGAGGCCGAGGAAAAATTCAAGCTCATCAACGAAGCCTATGAGGTCCTGAGCGACCCCCAGAAGCGCCGGGAGTATGATCGCTTTGGTCGGGTAGGTTCGGCCAATACAGCCGGCTCCGCTTATGCCGACCCTTTTGCGCAGATTATTGAGGAGTTTTTCCGAGGGGCGTATGGTGGGGAAAGGCGCTCCCGCTCCGGCTCCCCGCGCGGCCCCCAAGGAGAGGACATAGAGGTACGCCTCCGGCTCTCTCTGGAAGACGTGCTCAAAGGTACCCGCAAAACGCTCACCTATAAGCGCCGCATTCCCTGCGAGGCTTGTGGGGGGACAGGCCATGCTGACAAAACACCGCCCATTTGTCCGACTTGCCAGGGAACTGGACAGGTGGCTTACCGCGTGGGCGGCGGCTTCTTTCAGCAGTTCATCTACCAGACCTGTCCCACCTGCCAGGGAAGCGGATACCATAACCCCAACCCCTGCCCGCGCTGTGGTGGAACCGGCCTCATGGAAACCGAAACAACCCACGAGGTAGACATTCCTGCCGGCGTAGAAGGTGGCTCCACCCTCATCTGGCGGGGGGCGGGCCACTTCGGCCCGTGGAATGGCCCCCCGGGTGACCTGCTCCTCCACATAGAAGAAGAACCGCATCCCCACTTCACCCGTGAAGGCGAAAACCTCTTCTATGAAACCTGGGTCAGCTATCCCGACCTCGTCCTGGGCACCACCCTCCAAGTTCCCCTCCTCTCCAGCGAAACGGCCCCCCTCAAAATCCCCCCCGGTACACTCTCCGGCGAGGTCTTTGAAATCAAAAACGAAGGCCTCCCCCGCCGAAAAGGCCGCCAGCGCGGCAGCCTCTTCGTCCAGGTCCACGTCTGGATACCCAAAAAACTCTCCCCCGACGAACGAAAAGCTCTGGAAACCCTCCAAGCCTACAAAGCCTTCCAGCCCCAGCCCAAAACCTCCGAAAAAGGCTTCTTGGAACGCCTACGCCGCTTTTTCGGTCAGAAGTGAGTACCTTTATCGCATGCGCTGGCGCGCGCCTATCGCCATATTTCTTTTCCTTGCGCCCTTAGCCTGTCGGCGCACCATCCCCCTGCCTACCTACGAAAGTGGCATCTCTCTTTTCCCGACCGATAGCGGCCTGGCCTGGACCTATCTCGTTCGCGAGACCCTCTATACCACGTCTGGCCCCCTCCCGCATGCTTACTACCTGCGTTTAGTCATAGATAGCGCTCTTGTGGATGCTTATGGGCGGCCTGCGCGCTATGTGCGGTGGGACACAGCGCCTTACCCGGATAGCACTCCCTGGGGATTCTACCGGGTGGGCCTCCTCTACCGAGACGAAAAGCAGGCCGAACTCTGGGACAATAACACCCGCCTGCTCATGCTGCGCTTTCCCCTCTCGCCAGACCTACGATGGAACCGCTACGAGTACACCAATCATCCGCCAGAAGTCTGTCGCTACGCCTCTTTGGATACTACCTGGCAGCTCAGGGGGAATGCCTATCCGCGTTCTGTTTTGGTGCTTCGCCGTGCCGATACCACCGCTCTCCTGGAAAAGGCCTACTTCTATGAGGTCTATCAGCGCGGCACCGGCCTGATTTACGTGCATGAGCGGTACAACAAGTTTGACCTTGACAATAATGGCACCCTCACTACTAATACCGATAGTTATTATCGGGAGCTTCTGCTTCTGCACCACTAAGGCGCAAAAAGTCTCCCCGGGCCTGTATATTTCCAGCAAGGGCTTCACGTATGACCCGTATTACGAGAAGGCTATTTTGAGCGGGGGGGATTCTCTCCTCACGGCCAAGGCCGCTTTCATCCTATCCCTGATAGAAGCCATCAACCAGCGCAGCTATCCAGACACCCTGCGCAACCTCCATCGCTTGCCTCCCGCCCAATGGCCCCCCATCTATTACCACGTCGCCCACCTTCGCCTGCATGCTGAGAAGTATCCTATCGTCTACGCCCGAAGCAACAAACTTTTCACCGAAGAAGGTTACAAACTCAAAGCTACCCTCATCATGCAAAAAATAGCTTTCACCGACACCCTACAAAAAGTCGTTGAATTCCCCCTGCCTGCGTCCACGACGTGGCGGGAAGCACTTATTGATAGCCTAACCAAATATGTCCAGGAACTATGAAAAAAGTCCCACGTAGCCTCCGGTGGCTGACATTACTGGGCTTTGCGTTTCTGGTGGGGGCATGTGGCGTAGGTCGTCCAGGTGTCAAAAAGCGCCGTAAGGTCCGTATGCCCTGCCCTTGCAACCTACATCACCATTTTCCCGTATATTTGACGTATGCGAACGAGCAGAAAAGCACGGTTAGCCCTGGCCCTAAGTGGGCTCACGGTAGTTATCCTCCTTCTAAGCGCCTGTGCCGCAGGCCGGACCGGTAAACATTCCAGTGTATGGCAACGTTCGGGCTCTTGCCCAGCCACCCGGGTAGATAACCACGTCTACTGAGGCAGTCAGCCGCCTCCAGGCAGACCAGTATAACTTCCAGCATCTGGCACTTTGATGCCCACCCGGCTACTCGGGCGGGCATCTCTGTCTTTTGTGAGGTGGTTAGCAAACTTTATCACCTTCATCAACTCTTCCTTAGATGCCTGATAGCTTTTCTCGGCACAATAAAATGCTCCTCCGGCGAAACCCCACCAGAGAAGCGTTTTGCCTAAGAGGCTCTACTGAGATGAGAAGTTCAGTCCGAGCTATCCCCGGAAGCCTCTTCCTTCACATAGCCAGGAGGAATCCGGAAAAGCTCCTCATCGGGCGGATTTTGACTTACTTCCGTCGCTAAGAAGACTATTCGCAGATCCACGCTTGCGATCTGACTGGATATCTTGAGGGGGAAACTTTGGATGTCTAAGCCCTGCGCCAAGGGATTTTTTCCACGCTGGGGTGTCTTAAGCTGGGGAGTAGCCCATACTTCCACCTTCACAGGGCCCTGCTCACTCTCCACGGTAGCCTCGTACTTCTCTACCGGATACCCCAGAATCTTCGTCTTCTCCTTGGTTTTCTTCACTTCGGGCTTCTTCTCATCGGACTTGTCCTGCTCTTCCAAGGACTGCTCCGTATAAGTCTGAAGGGAAGGCTTGAGAACATAGGCCTTATTAGCGGAGTAGTCCGTAAGCAAAACCGCTTCTCCCATATCCATCCGAACCTTATCGCCCCGATAATAAAGAACGATACGTTCGGGGAGGGCTTCCCGCAGCATTTCCCCCAGCTGTTTGGCCATTTCTCCTTCAAACCGAGTAGTGTAGACAACTGTGCCTTCAAAGGCTTTCTGGGCTAAAAGCAGCCCTGTCAAAAAAAGTAGGTATCGCATAGGTTATGCAGTATGGCTTGGAATAGTTTGCTTGTAGTAAGTGATCGTTTCTATCAGGATTTCATCCAGGGACTTTTTGGGGGTCCAGCCTATCCATGTAGAGATTTTGGTGATATTGGGGGTCCGAACCCGCATGTCCTCAAAGCCTTGGCCATAAGCCTCCTCATAAGGAATAAACTGGAGGGGGGAGGGACTCCCTGTCAAGGTTTTGATTTTTTCGGCCAGAGCTCGGATAGATACTTCTATGGGATTGCCGACATTGAAGATTTCCCCCCAGGGAGGCTGGGGGGAGTCCAGTAAGAGCCGATAGATAGCTTCCACGGCGTCGGTAACATGTAGGAAGGATCGCCGCTGCTCCCCATCGCCATAGATGGGGATAGATTTTCCGGATAGGGCGGCCTTCACCATGTTGGGAATGACCATGCCGTAGGCGGCGGATTGGCGAGGGCCTACGGTATTGAAGAAGCGCACCACCACAAATGGCGCTCCCCGCTCCCGATGATAGGCAATAGCCAGGGCCTCTTTCGCCAGCTTCGTAATCGCATAGACCCAGCGATGCTTAGCGGGCGAACCCAACAGGAGAGGCAGGTCTTCTGATAAGCTGGTTACATCTGGTAGGACTTCTTGCAGGCGTCCATAAACTTCACTGGTAGAGGCTACCAGAGTAGGGATGCCCTCCTGCGCCGCTACTTCCAAAACATAATCCACCCCTCTAAGCCCCTCCAACACCGTAGCTAAAGGCTCCTGCAAAACGCGCTTGACCCCCACCACAGAAGCTAAGTGGTAGATAGCCTCTTTACCCGAGGCCAAAGATTGCACGGTGCTTTTATCTTCTACGCTTCCTTGAACAAAACTCAACTGCCCAGGAAAAGTCTCCATGAGGGGGGCCAGATTACTCAGCCGGCCCGTGGAGAGGTTATCTAAGACCGTTACTTGGTAGCCTGTCCGGAGTAGGGTCTCTACGAGATGCGAGCCAATAAAACCCGCCCCGCCTGTTACGAGAATGTTACTCACGGCGACGGGTTTTGTGCGGTGAGTGGGAAGCAGGCTTTGACCGGTCCGGTCGACGACGAGACCTCGAGTGGGACCGCTCAGCAAAGGGCTTCGTCTCGCTAGCCTCTCCGTTCATCACGGCTTTGTGGCTAACCCGATGTTTGCCGGTACGAGCGTCTATACCCATGTACTTTACATCCAGCTCCTGGCCTATCTGCAAGACATCCTCTACTTTCTCAATCCGATAGGGCATGATCTCAGAAATATGCAGGAAACCCTCCTTCCCCCGCATAAACTCCACTACGGCGCCGGCTTCTTTGAGGATTTTGACGCGGGCAGGATAGATTTTGCCCACTTCTGGCTCGGCGACGATTTCCTGAATTTGCGTAGCGGCCTTGTCCAGAGCCTCTTTGTCCTGAGCATAGATGACAACGACCCCTTCATTGCCAACCTGCTCAATAGTGACGGTCGTGCCTGTGGTGCGTTGGATTTCCTGGATCACCTTACCCCCCGTCCCAATCACAGCCCCAATATACTCTGCCGGAATAGTAAATCGGTGAATGCGGGGGGCTAAGGGCGAAAGTTCTGGCCGAGGGGCCGGCAAGACTTCTTTCATTTTTTGTAAGATAAAGAGCCGAGCCTCTCTGGCCTGCAGGAGGGCTTTGTGAAGAACCTCATAGGAAAGCTCCTGTATCTTGATGTCCATCTGACAAGCGGTGAGGCCATTTTCGGTGCCGGCGACCTTGAAGTCCATGTCTCCCAGAGCATCCTCATCCCCTAAGATGTCGGTGAGCACCGCATAACGTTCTGGACTTTCCCAGATGAGCCCCATAGATATGCCGGCCACAGGGGCTTTGATAGGAACCCCCGCATCCATGAGGGCCAGGGCCCCCGCACATACCGTCGCCATGGAGGAAGAGCCATTAGACTCTAAGATGTCCGACACCACCCGAATGGTATATTCGGCAAACTCTCCCTCCTGCGGAATAACCTGTTTCAGCGCGCGCTCTGCGAGGTGACTATGGCCCACCTCCCGACGAGACGGCGCCCGTAAGGGCTTTACCTCCCCCGTGCAAAAAGGCGGGAAGTTATACTGCAAGAGAAACTTTTTACTGCCCTGCTGGGTGGCGTAATCAATGATCTGCTCATCCAGCTTCGTGCCAATGGTCACGGTGGCCAGGGCCTGCGTTTCCCCCCGAGTGAAAAGCGCCGACCCATGCGTGTAAGGCAAAAGACCCACTTCGCAAGAGATAGGCCGGATTTCGTCTGTCTTGCGGCCATCTAAACGTATGCCTTCGGAAAGAATAGCTTCTCGCATGACGGCGCGCTTGAGCTGGCTAAATACAGACTGCGCATATTTTTGGATTTCTGGCAGAGCCCAGTCGGCATTTTCAGCGACCATGGCTTCGCTCAGCTCTGAGAATAGCTGCTCAAAGGCTTTTCGGCGCTCCTGCTTGGGAAGGGAGGCCTTGACAATCTCTATGAGACGGGGCTGCGCGCGCTCCGTGATCCAGGCTTCTACCTCAGGATGAGCAAAACTCTCGGGGAGGGCCACCTTAGGCTTGCCCGCCGCCGCCTGAAGGGACCTAAGAAACGCCACCAGCCGCTGAATGTGGATATGGGCAGCCCGCAGGGCCTCCACAAGCTGCTCCTCTGGCACTTCGCGCATTTCCCCCTCCACCATGACAATAGAGGTCGCCGTACCGGAAACAGCTAAATTAATATCGGCCTGCTCGGTACGGCTGGCAGGAGGATTAAGCTGAAACTGACCCGCATGCCACACAATACGCGCCATCCCCACCATGTCTTCCGTGGGAATCTCTGATAACGCTAAGGCCGCAGACAGACCCAAACCCGCTAATATGTCCGGGGGGTATTCGGGGTCATACGACTCCAAAATAGCAATGAGCTGCGTCTCATGGCGCCAACCCTTCGGAAAGAAAGGCCGCAAAGACCGATCAATAAGCCGAGAAACTAAGATTTCATAGTCATTAGGGCGGCCGTCCCGCTTGAAAAATCCACCTGGAATGCGCCCACTACTGGCAAAATTTTCCCGATAATCTACCGTCAGCGGCACGAAGTCCGCCTCGGTAACTTTATCGGGATTGTAGGTGGCCGTGCAGATGACAATAGTGCCCCCCTGCCGCACCCACACCGCGCCATGCGCCTGCCGGGCAATATGCCCAAAGCTCATCTCTATCGGCGCTGCCCCCTCCACCTCAAACCGAAACACCTGCTTCTGCATACTATCCCTATGCCCTTAACCCTAATGCCGAGATAATCGTTCGGTACCGCTCTATGTCTTTTCGTTTGAGATAGGCGAGGAGGCGTTTCCGCTGGCCCACCAGCCGAAACAGGCCCCGCTGCGCCGAAAAGTCTTTCGGATTCTCCTTAAGGTGATTAGCAATCTCCTGAATGCGATAAGTCAGCAGCGCTATCTGGGCTTCGGGACTGCCAGTATCCTTGGGATCATGCCGGGGACTATGACGAGCTATCAGCTCCGTCTTGATCTCAGAATTCCAGTACATAGGGCAAAAGTAGGGAATTTCTCTCTATGGACGGCATGAGCTACCTTTGCCCGGATGTGGGACCTGCTGGGCACCCTTAAGCGCCTGCAAACGCTGGCCGAAGAGCTGAAAAGTCTGGAAGTAACGGGCGAGGCGCTGGAAGGCGCTATCCGCATCACGCTAAACGGCCACAATGAGATGGTGCGCGTGGAGATTCACCCTACCCTTCTGCAAGAAAACCCCCAAGCTCTGGAAAGGGGCATTCAGAGTGCTTACAACGAGGCCTTTAGCAAGCTCCGAGCCACTATCATGGAAAAGTTAGGCGGTCAAATGCCGGGGGGACTACCTTTTTTGCCGGGAAACTTCGGGGTGGGGTGAGATCAGGGCACGAGGACTTTCTGCTGCCAGAGGGCAGGCTGGCTTCCTTTCTCCGGAAGACCTTGGAGGAGGTACACCCCCGCTGGGAGGGTTAGGGAAAAGGAGGAGCCGGGCGATAGGTGCCCAGCCTCCACCTGCTGGCCCCGCAGGTCATAAACCACCACCTTACCAGGCACCTCAGCTGTCACTTCCAAGTAACCGGGCTCTACCCGCACCTGAAAATTAGGTTGTTCTCCGGCAAGGGGCAAGGCAGTGAGCGCCGAAGTTACATTCAGGGCGAATTCCGCTACGACGGGCAAATGGTCAGAAACCATGTAGAGGGCATTGAGCACAGCCTGTGAATAACCTGCGACCTGAGGCGGGTCTAAGAGACTTTTGCCGAAGTGCAGACCATCCTGTGCGATGACTTTATGGCTGCCGGGGAGGTAGCGCGCTTTGGCCGTAGAAAGGGTGCAGGCGGGGGAGAAAAATATGAAGTCGAATCGGCTATTGAGGCCGCCGCCCGAGCCGCCATCGGCTAAGCTGCTGAGGCGGGTAGACTGGGTGTGATAGTAGGCGTAAGTGCTGTTTCGGTCCCATTCGCCGGCGGGGCCGGGGTCTATGAGCACTTCAGTAAGGCGCTGATAAGCGGCCTCGCTGGCCC
>Ga0209017_10001162_pt1 | contig 21303 bp, 19 predicted proteins | sample YNPBryunderm2012_FD_185812 | JGI IMG/M metagenome (GOLD analysis project Ga0209017, IMG submission 185812) | Anoxygenic and chlorotrophic microbial mat microbial communities from Yellowstone National Park, USA - YNP Bryant MS undermat 2012... ... | reverse complement strand
GTAACAGTATAGCGGTTAGGAGAAAGGTTTCTGAGCAAACTGACTGCACCAAAGCCTATGCCAAGAACAACTAAACGAGGTATCATTGAAAATCAAACAAATGTATGCGTTGAGTTCGGCTGTCTGTAAGGCTTGTATCAATCATAACGATAAAACCCTCTGCCTGACTTGCGTCCCAAGTACCCTGCTGCAACCATATTTTTCAGCAGTGGAGAAGGTCGATATTTCGGGTCGTTGAAGCCTTCATACAGTACTTCCATGATAGCAAGGCAGACATCCAAGCCAATAAAATCAGCTAAAGTCAGCGGTCCCATCGGATGAGCCATACCCAGTTTCATGATTTCATCAATGGCTTCAGGTGTCGCAACATTTTCATAGACGCACTGAATCGCTTCGTTAATCATAGGCATGAGCACACGATTGGAAACAAAACCGGGATAATCATTGCAGCTAACTGGCACTTTGCCAATAGCTTTCGCTGTGCTCTCAATAACACTGAAAGTCTCATCAGAAGTTTGAAGTGCGCGAATGACTTCGACAAGTTTCATTACGGGCACAGGATTCATAAAATGCATGCCAATCACTTGTGCTGGGCGCTTGGTGCAAGCTGCAATCTTCGTCAAAGAAATCGAGCTGGTGTTGGAGGCAAGGATAGCCGTGGGTTTGGTATGCTCATCGAGAGCACGAAAAACAGACTGCTTGAGTTCGAAATTTTCATTGACAGCTTCAATCACCAAATCAGCATCCTTGACAGCGGTAGCAAGGTCGGTGCTAGGAGAAATACGCTGCAAGATTTGTGGTTTTTCTTCTGGCGTTACTACGCCTTTTTTAATCTGCCTATCCAAGTTTGTGGAAATTGTATTCAATGCGCGCTCTAAAAACTCTTGCTTGATATCGACAAGCGCAACAGGATAACCAAATTGTGCAAAGACATGAGCAATACCATTGCCCATGGTGCCAGCGCCGATGACAGCGATATTTTTGACAGTCATGCGTTATGTAGAGAATTGGTTGAATGAGCTACTGAAAACAAATCAGCGTTGCAATTCTACAAAAAAACTGGCAAAGAGATTTCACTATTGCGGTGGCAAAAAAATTTGTTTTGAAAGAACGCGGCAAAGCATTTAACTTCTGCTCAACCCACATTTGATTCCAGTAACTTAAAACAACAAGGAGAAGTCAAATGGCAAAGAAAATCTTGATGCTCGTCGGCGACTATGTCGAAGACTACGAAGTGATGGTGCCCTTTCAAACCCTGCTGACGGTAGGACACCAAGTTCATGCGGTCTGCCCAGACAAGAAAGCAGGCGATGTGGTGCGCACATCGATTCATGACTTTGAGGGAGACCAGACCTATACTGAAAAGCGCGGACATAACTTCAAGCTGAATGCTACGTTTGCAGACGTTAAGCCTGAAGATTATGATGCGCTGTTCATTTGCGGCGGACGCGCCCCAGAGTATATCCGCCTAAACTCGAAGGTTATTGAGATTGTCCAGCATTTTGCAAAGCATAACAAGCCGATTGCCTCTGTCTGCCACGGTGTGCAAGTGCTCACAGCGGCAAATGTGGTAGCAGGCAAGAGAATTTCGGCTTATCCAGCATGTGCGCCTGAGGTCAATATGGCGGGCGGACACTACGAGCAAATTGCTATGGACGATGCAATTGTAGATGGCAACATTGTCTCTTCGCCAGCTTGGCCATCTCATCCGGCGTTGCTCTCAAAGTTCCTTGAGCTTTTGGGCACAAAGATTCTGCATGAAGAAGGCGCAGTTGCCTAAGATGCAGATTGAAAGCAAGTGGAGATATGCGGGTAATTGCATAGGCGATTACCCGCATTTTTTTTCAGGGATGACGATGCTGCTCTAAGTAGGCTTGGAGTAGAAGAGAGGCTACAGCTCTATCTAGCCGACCTTTGGTCTGACGCGCCTTTCGAGAAACCCCATTTTCAATAAGTAGGCGCATGGCTTGTTTGGATGAACCGAATTCTGGGACACGCTCGACTGGCAGGGCAGGAAAGCGCTGTTGCAAACGCTCAATGAATGAATCAACAACAGCAGTCATGCGGTTCGGCGACCCATCTTTGCTAGTAGGATAGCCCACCAAAATTTTTTCAATCCCATCTTGCTCTAAAAGCGATTGAATTTGAGTGTAGAGCAAAGGCTCGCTGAAAGTGCCAATGGGCTCTGCAAAAAGATGGAGCGGGTCACTCTTTGCTAAGCCGATGCGCTTAGTGCCGTAGTCAATTGCTAGAATTCGCTTTTTGATGGGTGTCATGGGGCGTTGCAGGTACAAGGTCTTTTTGGAAAAAGCGTTTGATGAGTTTACTGGGCTTGAAATGCACTTTACGCCGGCGTCCAGAGTAGGCGACAACTTTGCCTGTGCGTGGGTCTCTGACCATAGCAGAAGGCTTCATGTACTTGACTTCAAAGACGCCTAAGCCCCGCAGCTCAATGCGAATTTCGGGATTTGCACTGCGAATCATTTTGGAAAGCGAATCGAGCGTCATGTCGACAATATCTGACACTTCTGACTCAGACTTTTGCAAGCGTCGAGCAACATCAGCAATAAGGTCGCGCCGAGTGAGCGTGTGCTCAATTTTCCGCGCATTGGAAGGTTTATCTGACTTCATAACAGGGAAATCAAAGAAGGGAATTGACGAAACTGCAAATCTACAAAGGCAAAGATAGCAAAATCAAAGAAAAACCGCCTGAATTTTCTCGGGAATCACTGCTGCTGCCCCAGCGACTCAACCTATCAAAACTCAGGCGGAAACTGACGAAATCTAAAAAGCCACCGGCTAACATGCGTTGTGCCTGCCATTCTGCCTGCGATGCAGAGCAGAGGGCACAGCGACAACTGCAATCGTCTGAACGCAAAATGATATAAAAGGTTCGAGGAGGGCGTGACAGAAGTCACAGGCTGTGACAGATGAAAATGATGCAAATCATCGTGAGAGCTCTATGACTGGATGCGCTCGCCAAAGAGCGTTGCAGATGTGGCACCTACAATTTTGACCTGAACCATATCGCCAACTGACTCACTGCCTTTAGGAAAGACCACTACACGATTGCTGTCGGTGCGTCCCATCCAGTGCTGAGCAGAGCGCTTGCTATCGCCCTCGATTAAGACCTCATAGACTTTGCCAATTGATTGCTGATAGAGCTCGAGCGAAATGCTTTGTTGCAGAGCGACAATTTCAGCAAGGCGGCGCTGTTTGACAGCAAGTGGAACATTGTCGACCATTTTTTTCGCGGCGGGCGTGTTGGGACGCTCGGAGTAGATGAATGTAAAAGCATAGTCGTAGCGCACCTCTTGCAGAAGTGAAAGGGTCTGTTGATGCTCTTCTTCAGTTTCATCGCAAAAGCCTGTGATAATGTCAGTCGAGAGCGAGCATTCAGGAATTTTCTTGCGAATCATCTCGATTTTTGAAAGGTAATCTTCTCGCGTGTGATTGCGATTCATTCGAGCAAGGACAGTAGTGGCACCAGACTGCACAGGCAGATGAATAAACTTGCATATATTCGGTCGCTCCGCAATAACCTGAATGAGGTCTTCGGAAATGTCTTTGGGATGAGAAGTCGTAAAGCGAATACGCATTTGGGGATTGATAAGGCTCACACGATACATCAGCTCTGCAAAGTCGACACCACTTTCGGTATCGCGGTAGGAATTGACATTCTGTCCGAGCAATGTAACTTCCTTGAACCCTTCGTCGGAGAGAAGTTTAATTTCGTCTAAGATAGAGCCAACAGGTCGAGAGCGCTCACGACCGCGTGTGAATGGAACAACGCAAAATGAGCACATGTTGTCGCATCCGCGCATGATGGAAACAAAAGCGCTAATGCCAGCGCGACGCACGGGCGTAATATCGGCGTAGGTCTCTTCAAGCGATAGAAAGACATTAGCAGCCTTTTGACCTGTTTCAGCCAGCGAAATTAAATGCGGTAGCGAACGGTAAGCATCGGGACCGACAATCAGGTCTACGATTTTTTCTTCCTCAAAGAGTTTAGTTTTCATGCGCTCTGCCATGCAACCCAAGACCCCAACTACAAGCTTTGGATTGCGTCGCTTGTAAGGCTTCAGCGAACTAAGCCGATGATGAATTTTGAGTTCAGCGTGCTCACGAATCGCACAAGTGTTAAGCAAAATCACATCAGCTTCCTCAATGCGGTCAGTGGTGCTATATCCATCGCGATGCAGAATGGAAGTGATGATTTCAGAGTCAGAGAAATTCATCTGACAGCCGTATGTCTCAATATAGACCTTGCCCTTTGGTCCATGCTGTTCAGAGCGCTTGGAGATAGCGGCAAAGGTCTCTTGTCCATCTGCAGACACTTCACGAGAGCCAACAACAATATCGAATGTGTGTTGCGCAAATTCTGGCATAGTTCCCCTCGAGTTTGATTACGAAAATGCAAAAATACAACTTTGAAACACTTTTTGGCACGGACTTTTAAACGAAGCATATCCTCAAGAAGTCTGCTAGTGAGAGCAGCAGACCTTCCGCAAAGGGCAAAGCAAGCATTAGGTCTTTGAAAAGTAGTCCGTAGCCTGAACAAGTGCACTGCGAATCCCCGGTTCGCTGGCGGCATGACCAGCATCAGGGACGATAATCAGCTTTGACTTTGGTAAGGCTTGATGAAGTTCCCATGCAGAGATAGGTGGACAAATTACATCATAGCGACCCTGAACGATAATGGTAGGTAGGTGTGCAATACGCTTGGCGTTACGCAAAAGCTCATCGTCATGCTCAAAAAAACCTTTGTGGATGAAGTAATGGCATTCGATGCGAGCGAAGGCTATGGCAAAGTCATCAGCGGCAAAGCGGGCAATGTGTTTGGCATCGGGTAGCAACTTGCTTAGCGTACCTTCCCATACACTCCATGCTTTGGCGGCGCGAAGGCGGGTTTGTTTGTTCGGGCTGGTCAGGCGCTTGTAGTAAGCGGCAAGCATGTCGCCGCGTTCGGCAGGTGGAATTGGGGCAATGTAGTCTTGCCATGCATCGGGGAAAAACCAGTTTGCTCCTTCTTGGTAGAACCAGTGGATTTCCTTTTGGCGCATAAGAAAAATGCCGCGCAAAATCAGTTCGGTGCAGCGTTCAGGATGAGTTTCTGAATACGCCAAAGCCAGTGTGCTACCCCAACTGCCGCCAAAGACCGCCCATTTTTCAATGCCGAGATGTGTGCGCAAGCGTTCGATATCGGCAACCAAGTCCCATGTTGTGTTCTCACGCAGTTCGGCGAAGGGTGTGCTTTTGCCGCACCCGCGCTGGTCGAAGAGCACGATGCGCCATTTTTTGGGATTGAAATACTGCCTGTGCTGCGCCTCAATACCGCCGCCCGGTCCCCCATGCAAAAATACCACAGGTTTGCCTTCGGGATTGCCGACCTCTTCGTAGTAGATGCAATGGAGGTCCGAGACCTTCAAAAAGTCGGTGCGGTAAGGTTTAATCGGAGGATAGAGGTCGCGCAAAGTGGATTTAGATTTAGTGCGCAAGTTATTTTTGTTTCTTGGTTTTGCTGCCACGCGATTTGTCTGAAGTTTTGCTTGATGAAGTTGTCTGCGACAAAGCTTTAGCACTCGTGACTTTCTTTGTTGCTGGCGATGCAGAAGTTGAAGCTTGTGCCTTCGATGAAGTTGCTTGGGCAGATTTGGATTTGCTTGTGCTTTTCTTGGGCACAGCCTTTGCACGCTCAACAGCACTGGGCTTTGAGCTTGAAACGATGTTTGGTAGAACAGATTTAGCTGACTTTGACTTGGCTGATGTTGTCTTAGCAGAAGTTGCAACTGGGGCTGATGCAGGTGCAGCCGTTGTAGTAGTCTCTGCTTTGGATGTGGTGCGAGTAGAAGCAGATTTAGCAGATTTGGTGCTGGATGCCGCGGCTTTTGGCGCAGCCCCGTTGGCGGAGGTACTCTTGTCGTCTTGACTCAAAGCTGGTGTGCTTTTCTTTTTCGCTTTCGAGGCTGTTGAAGATGCCTTTGACTTTGTGGTTTTGCTTGCAGTTGCGCGTGCTTTGGTCTTTCTTGTGGCTGGTGCTGACGCAGCTGGTGCGGTGTCAGGGATAGTCTCCTGCTGTGCAATCAGTTGCTCAGTATCTTCAAGGATGCGCAGGTCCAGCATCTTCAAGAAGTCTCGCAATCGGTAGCCTACTTGTTCAGCGTCGCGCGTAAGTTGAGTAAATGTCGAGAAGCGTTTATCGAACTTGGCTTCAAGTTCAGGGGTGAGTGTGGTTTGGACTGGCGCAGCGGCAAGCTCTTCAATAGCCGAGAGGGCAAAGAGTGAGCCTGTCAGGACTTCAAAACGCTCTTTGTTGAAGTATTCCACTCCTTGGAAGGTGTTGACGCCGAGGAAGGAATCAGCTTCGTGACTTTCGAGCAAGCCTTTGAGCGCTGGTTTGATGTCGCGTGTATCGCCTGTGTAGCGCTCGCGCTCGACAAGCAAGCGAATTAGTTCGGTTTCGTAGCGGGCGCGGTTTGCATCCAGTTCAGCTTGTGTGAGCGACTGCGTGATAAACTTTTCCAATCGCCAATCCTGAACCACATTCAAGTGAATATCTACAGCAGACTGGCGAGTGGCATCTAAGTGCTGTACAAAGAGCCAAATGAGCATAACGCGCCAAGCCGAGTCGGCATGCTCCTCCTGACGAGGCAAAAGTTGCTGGAAAAATTGCTTCCATGGCGCATCTTGGCCAGAGGGCGCTCGCTCAAGATGAGCCAGAGTCATAAGCGCCACATATTTTTTGGCACTCTCGTCGATAAAGTGAGCCTCATCGCCAGCATGATTTTCAATAGCGTCTTTGGCAAGAAGAATTGCCTTGAGCTTTTCTTTGAATAGCGAGACTGCTTGCAAATTAATTTTCCCATAAAGCCAGCCTTGCATCAGTTCCTTGAGCACATCAGGGTGAATGGCATCAGCGAAGGCTTGATGAACAGGACGTAGACTCAAGTGCATGACTTCATCTTCAATCGAGGGCACACCTTGCCCATTCAAAAGCCGCGCCAGCTCATCATAAGGCTTGAGTTTGGTAGGAATCACTTCACGAAATTCCATGAAGACGGCATACTTATAGGCATGAAGTTCAAAGTAGAGCCCTTTCGTATGGAGGTCGGAGTTAGCGCAAATAAACTCAAGCCCAGAGATAAAATCACGGAACACCGTATAGACTTGGGGCTTGTTGCTAATTGCCAATCCTTCTGCCAGCGAGCGCTGTACAAGGCGACCGTTTTCCAAGAACGCTACAGAGGTGCGAATCCAGCCACGTGTGGTGGCAAACTTATTGTGGTAGATGACCAAAGCCTTTTCATCGCCGTAGCGGTTGCTAAAGGCGAAGACATTTTCATCGACTTTGCCTTCAGGCGTAAAGAAATCGTAGAGGTAGAAGTTGTCGACCTCGGCAAAGAGGTAGCGGCGTTTAAGCAGTGGGAAAATTTCCCGCTCATGGCGTGCGATAAGATATTCATCGGGAGTTTCGTTGTAGTAGGCACGCCGATACTCCATGCCGTAGCGCTCTGAAAAGCCTTCGATTTGTCCATGCGCAAACATTGGCAAGCCGGGCATGGTAACCATCATGACACACACGCCAAAATACTTGTCGTCTTTCCCGAATTGATTGACTGCAGTTTCTTCGTCGGGGTTGCTCATGAAGTTGACATAGCGCTTGAGAATGCGAGCGTCATACTCGAGCGTGTTTTTGATGAGCGTGCGGTATTTGTCGTTTTCTTCTTTTTTGAACATGTGCATGAAGGCACTGTTATAGACGCGGTGCATACCGAGTGTGCGCACAAAATAGCCTTCCAGTAGCCAGAAGGCTTCAGCAAGCAGAAGTGTGTCGGGCACTTCCGCTTGAACGCGGTCGACAACCTCGCGCCAGAACTCATTCGGCATCAGGGCGTCGAACTGTTCTTTGGTCATAGCAAATGCCGCGCGTGAAGGAATTGCACCGCCTTTGCCCGGTTCTGGGAACCATAAGCGCTGAATGTGCTGCTTGGCAAGCACCATTGCCGCATCGAAGCGGATGATGGGGAAAAGCCGTGCCACGTGCAAAATGGTTTGAATGACCGCTTCGCGCACTTCAGCTTTGAGGAAGTTCAGCTGCGCCGTATCGTTCCATGGCATGTTGGTGCCATCATTGCCGTGGTAGATGTAGCGCACATCGCCTGTCCATCGGTCTAAGCGAGCAAAGACAACTGCCGCATCGGTCTTGCGCCAGTAGCCATCTTCGATAAAAATACCCACGCGTTCATCGCTCGAAAGATCTGGTCCGTAGAATGTGTAGTTCGGGTAAGGTGGATAGTCAATAGAGATGAACCAATCGGGATGTTCAATCACCCAGCGTGAATCGATAGCGGTATGGTTGGGCACCATATCGCAGGCAAGACGAATGCCGTAGTGGCGGGCGCGCTCGCGAAGATTCATGAGTGCCTCTTCACCGCCGAGGTCGCGTGCAATAACATAGTCGTAAATTGAGTAGGCTGACGCAATGGCATCTATGTTGCCGTTCAGATGCTTAATGCGTTTAGAGGCAACACTACGCTCCCAGACACCAATTAGCCATAGCCCTGTAAAGCCGCGTGCGGCCAGTATCGCCAGCTCTTCATCGGGAATGTGGTCAAGCCGTGTGATAGGTCGTTGATACTTTTTGGAGAGCTGGTCGAGCCACACATATGTATTTTTCGCGATGAGCACAAGGCGTGGCATCCAACTCAGGTCGGGGCTGAATCGCTCTGGGGCTTCAATTTCGGCATAGGTTGGAACGGGCGGTGTTTCTTTTTCGCCCCAGCCGAAAAACTCCACAGCTTTGACCTCAGCAGGAAGCTTAGCTTTATCAGCTGCTGCTTCCTCCAGCATCTTGAAGTACTTCCCCTCCTCCTTGATAACATCCATGGCAAAGAGAAGCTTATCCAAGAGAGGGGAGCCAGCTAAAATCGATTGCCAGTTCTTGAAGATAAATTCCAGCTGCCCCATGATAGAATTCGGCGAGGCAAGAATGGGCGCATAGAGCAACTTAAAGAGCGATTGATTATCGGGTCCGAAGCGAGGTTGTGTTTCAAAAAAGTTGTCAATTTGCGAAATAGCGCTGTTGTAAATGGTTTCGCGCCGCAATTCTTGGTCGTCAATCAACTCACGAATCGGAGTAAAAGCAGGATTTTCATTATCTAGGTAAAGCAGCATCACTTCCTCGAGCACAATGCTGCGGTTGGGCGTCTGGTCGGTCTGTCCAAGCAGATAAGCTTCAACTGACTCGGCATAGCGATAAACACTTTGCGAAGGAAAGTCGTAACTGAATCGCAGTAAAAACTCTTGTAGAGCGGAACTGCCAAGGGCAACTTTCAGGTAGCCATCACACTTTTGGAAGGTTTCTGGATTGCGGTCGCGCTCATAAACACGCACCACGAAGTGAAAAATCTCGTGCAGCAAACCCATGGCATAAATTTCGGTGGCACGAACTGGGGCGCGGCGAAGGTCATCAGTTGCCTGCCGCTTTTCGTTGATTTTCTCAGCAAAAAGTTGAGCCGCACGAAAATTCTCAAAAACAGTAGTACCGCGAAGTGAAAAGAACGCATCGCTAAACTGGTAAGCGTCGCGTGCTTTTCTGGAAAGATGAAACTCGTAGATGGTCATACTACAATGGCAAATTTCAATCACTAATGAAAGAGGTTCTTAGTGAAAATTCGTTGATATAGCCCTAACAGGGCAACAGAGCAAATGTAAAAAAATAACGAAAAACAGAAAGCGCTGGAGACAATGAGACAAGAAATTGCAGAGTGACTCAAGCCCTGATATAGAAATGCGACGCAAAGGGGCAGCAGTATCAACCCGAGAGCAATCAAAAAGGCATGAGGTGATAAAACATTACCTTCTGTTCGTCAGTGCCAGTCAGGCTTGCCAGATGCAGCTATCATCGGCATGCATTACCTGCGGGTCTTATAGATGATTTCACCCCACTTGTCCAAGAAATCAGGCTTGTCGACATCTTTGAGTGCAGCTAGAGGAATATCAATGGAGCTCTTATCCACGAAGCGCACCCGAAAGCCACCGGCATCCTCAATTGACTCAAGAACACGGTCGTAGAAGGCTTCGCCATTGTAAGCATCAAGATGAAAAGACATCTCGTAGCGACCAAGTGGATAGCGCGTTCTGAGCTTACGAACCGCCTCCAAGATACGTGCTTCAATGCCGCCAAACTGCACTTTGTTGCTCTCTGACATAGGGAAGTGTTTTTGGTTAACCTCGGAAGTGAAGCAAGCATCAATATAGGCGATAATTTGCTATAATCCAAAAAGTGAAGCATGCCAAGCGGCTAAGGCAGGTTCAGGGCGGGACACAGATGAGCTTGCAATGGTTCAAATCATCAGGAGATGCGGTCCAAAATATCTGTACACTTGGGCGCTAAGTCTGCGATAGATAGCACTCAAGCAGAAATGACTTCACCGATAAGCCAGTGTGGTTCGCCGATAGAGCTTAAGTATGCCATGACACGAGAGACCTCCGTTTTAGAGACAATTACAACAAGACCAATACCGAGATTAAAGGTCCGACGCATATCCTCAGTGGGCACGTTCCCTTCTCGTTGAATCATTTCAAAGATGGGAGGCCAAGTCCATGCTTGCCAATCAATCTTGAGTGCAAGTCCTTTTGGCAGCACTCGCATGGTATTGGCAACAAGTCCGCCACCAGTGATGTGAGAAAGACCCTTAATCTCAAACTGTGAGAGCATTGGATAGACAACATGCAAATATGAGCGGTGAATGCGCAGAAGTGCTTCACCGATTGTGCTACCAAGCTCGGCTGAATACTCGTTCAGTCGGTGTTCAAAGACTTTGCGTGCCAGTGAATAGCCATTAGTATGTAGTCCAGTGGAACTTAATCCAATGAGAATATCACCTGCCACAATAGTGTGACCGTCGAGAATTTTCTCCTTTTCGACAATACCGACAATTGTGCCAGCAAGGTCAAAATCCCCTTCATCGTATAAGCCGGGCATTTCAGCTGTTTCGCCGCCAATAAGCGCGCAACCATTTTCTTTGCATGCAGCCACCATGCCAGAAACCACACTGACGGCGTGTTCAGGCTGGAGTTTGCCGCAGGCGTAGTAGTCCAAAAAGTATAGCGGCTTAGCTCCACAGACGAGAATGTCATTGACGCAGTGATTGACGAGGCATTGTCCCACGGTGTCATACTTTTGCATGGCGGCGGCAACTTTGAGTTTGGTGCCCACGCCATCAATGCTCGAGACCAGCACGGGTCGCTGATAGCCAGATGTATCGAGCTCAAAGAATGCACCGAATGCGCCAATATCGCCTAAAACACCTTTGGTAAAGGTCTGACGAACAAGGGGTTTGAGACGGCGAACCACTTCTTCACCAGCATCAATGTCGACGCCAGCTGATTTATAGTCCATCTGTTGCATAGCCTAAGGTTGAAGCATCTGATAAACGCTTGCTTCAGTGCAAGCCATGTATAGGATTAAGCGAAAATAGCATTCTCACTTACTTTGGAGAAAAACTCACGGTGCAGGGCTTGCACAGCTTTGGCGGCATCCGATTCAGCAACCACAAAGCCGATGTTGATTTCGGAGGCTCCTTGTGAAATCATCTTGACATTGATACCAGCAGTTGCCAGTGTCGAAAAAATTCTGCCAGCCACACCGGGAGATGCACGAAGGTTATCGCCCACGACGCAGATGATGGCAACATTGCGCTCGATATCGACTTCGGCAATCTCAGAAAGCTCTTTTTCAAGCTGGGCAAGGCGCGTGGTATCGCCAATCGTTAGTGAAATAGACACTTCGCTGGTAGAAATCATGTCTATGGGCGTTTGTGCATCGGCAAAAATGCGTGCCACCTTGTAAAGAAATCCATATGCGTCAAGCATTTGCGTAGAGGTAAGATTGATAATCACCTGCCCAGTTTTGTGAGCGATAGATTTCACCATGCCGTCGAAGGACTTGATAGAGGAAGTAATCAGAGTGCCTTCAAGATGTGGGCGCTTAGAGTTGAGTACATAGACAGGGATGTTGTTCTGCACAGCAGGGCGAATAGTAGAGGGGTGCAAAACCTTTGCGCCGAAGTATGCCAGTTCAGCCGCTTCGCGAAAGCTCATGATTTTGAGTCGCTTGGCTTCAGGGACGATGCGCGGGTCGCTGGTCATCACGCCATCGACGTCGGTCCAAATTTGAATGCTTTTGCAGCCAAGAGCAGCGCCAAAAATAGAAGCAGAGTAGTCCGAACCGCCGCGCCCCAGCGTGGTGGTCTTGCCACTGACAGTCGAGCCAATGTAGCCCTGCGTAACCACTACGCGCCCCGACTGAAGAAGCGGTCGCAACTGAGCCTGCGCGCGCTCATCTACAAGTGATTGTATAGGCTGTGCTTTGCCAAAGTTATCGTCCGTGATAAGTATCAGCCGTGCGTCAGCCCAAACTGTTGGAATGCCAGACTCGTTCATGGCATCAGCAAGAATGAGCGATGAAAAGAGCTCACCATTTGACGCAATTGTATCGAGTAGGCGCGGCGTAAGCTCGCCGATGACATCAAGGGCTTTGATAATGCTTGAGAGCTCATCGAAGAGCTCATTGAGTCGTCTATGAAGAGCTTGGGTATTGCTGGAGAGCAATTCATGAATGAGCGTGTCGTGATGAGCCTTAATGCTTCTTAGCAGGTCTTGTGCCTCGGTGCGTTTGCCTGATGCTGCCAGTTCGGCAAGTGCAAAAAGTTTGTTGGTAATGCCTGCGCAAGCACTGGTGACCACGAGCGGGGCTCCCTCACCAAATTGACGAGAGGCTTGCCACTCACGGCGAACAATTTCAATAACATTGCGCATTGCTGCGGCATCTTCAACCGAAGTGCCGCCAAACTTCATAACAACCATACGCTTTTTTAGTCGCAAACGTAACGAAAAAACGGAATAACCATAGCATGCCCAGAAACTGAGCGCTAAGAGTACCATGCAAAGAGACTTGAAAATAACAAGTGAAATGATTATCTTAACAGATGCATCATCTGATTTGCCCAGATGGCGGAATTGGTAGACGCACTCGTTTCAGGTGCGAGCGCCGCAAGGCATAGGAGTTCGAATCTCCTTCTGGGCACAAAACAAATTTCCAGACATGCTACACACTAAGCCCCAATCGGGGGCAACAACCGAAAAAACGAAAAAGCACGCGCTAAAGTAGTAGGGTAGCACGTGCCTAGAGGAGTTTTGTGCAGCATGTGTTAGTATGCAGTGAAAGATGTGACAAGCTTATTGCAGCACTCGGCAGTCAACTTAACCAAAACCAAATGGCAACTGTGGAGAAAAATCCTCTATTGCACATCGTCAAGCTCCAACTTCTGGATGATGAATTGGACGCCATCCTAAGCGAGCAAAAAGGTCTGCCCGAAGAAATTAGCGCGCTGGAAGAACAAATTGCACAACTGACCCGCCAATTGGAAGAGCGCACCAGACGCATTGAAGAAAATCAGGCTAAGCGCATTGCCTTGCGTGCAGAGATAAAAGAGTCGCAGGAAAAAATCAAAAAGTATAAAGAAGCGCAAACCAAAGCACGCAACAATAAAGAATATGATGCGCTCTCAAAGCAAATTGAATTTGAAGAACAAGAAATCAAGCGTGCTGAATCACAAATTCGTGCCATTGAGGCACTCGAAGAGCAATTTGCCCAGCTTGAAAAGAAAGGCAAAGAACTGCTGGCAGAAAATCGCCTCGATGAACTGACAGCAGATATGTACCCAACCGATGAGCTCAAGAAAAATCTCGCCGAGTGTCAAAGCGAACTCAAGCGCAAGCAAAAAGAACTCGACACGATTATCAAGAACACACAAGACGATGTCAATGCACTAAAGCGCAAAATCAAAAAGCAGCGCGAGATTGTGGAATTACACGCCAAGCATTTACTGATTAAGTACGACCAACTGCGTCGCGGCAATATCCAAAACGTAGTTGTCAAGTTCAGTCGTAACGCATGTAGCGGTTGCAATACACGCGTGCCTGCAAGCCGACACGCTTTCATTTACCAAGGCGGATTTTATTCGTGTGAAACCTGTGGCAGAATTGTCGTGCATGAGCGGCTCTTTGAAGAGCTAACTGTCGTGACGAGCGAGTAGAACTCGCATTCCTGAAACATTTCCCTAAACGCGTGCGACCTACATCCTTCAAAAAACAAACGGCACTAACCGTTTGGTCTGGCGCATGTAGCGTTCATACTCCTCACCAAATTGCTGCAAGAGCATCGCTTCTTCAATCCTGATACGAATGCCAAACCACAAAGCACATACAGCCCCAAGTAAAAGCGTTGCCCAAACGCTCTGAAACAGTATCATATGCCCCAAAAACAGCAAGATGTAGCTGGTATAAATTGGATGCCGCACCAAGCGGTAAATGCCACTCGTGACTAAGTGATGTCCATCTTGGATGACGAGTCTATCCCAAAACCGTCCAAGTTCCTTTACTGCAAGTCGGTTAACTGCTATTGCCGCAAGCATTAACATCAGTCCAAGACCGCTCCACACCCACTGCGGCGACTGGCAGTGCGAATAGTCGTAGATGGCAAGCCAATGTGCTCCACCTAATCCCAGAAATTGAAGCGGATAAGCAATTGCCCCATATACACTTTTGACCTGTGCGTCGCGTTGGCGAGGCGTAAGCCGACCATGCTTGCGCACACGTTCAACCGTGCTAAGAAAAAATACAAAGTATAGCGCAAAAGCAAGCCAGACGAATGCGGACGCCAGCAGATTGCAAAACAAGGCAGGCACAAGGACAAGGCTGGCTACAGCAAGGGCTGACATAAAAAGTAAAAATGCTGTCTCAAACAGCGTGCGCATTGTTTTCTCCTTGAAATATAAAAATACTACAGAGTTGGCACACATCAAGAGCACAAAGAACCCCCTATTCAAAAAACGAAATAATGGAAAGTTGAAGTTTATGAGCATACATGTGCTTGTGGCGCAGTTAGTGTAGGCAGTGCTGCAAAATTTTCGCAAATGCACAAAGACAACACGATGACACAAAAGCAGCTGTCTGAACAATTCCTCAACGTGCGTCGGCAAACCGAGAGCCTATGTGCCCCATTAGAAATTGAAGATTATGTAGTGCAACCGATTGTCGATGTCAGTCCGCCGAAGTGGCACTTGGCGCACACCACTTGGTTTTTTGAAACCTTTGTGCTTCAGCGCTATGTGCCAGCATACAAGCCGTTTCATCCGCTCTACAGCTTTCTTTTCAATTCATACTACAATTCTGTGGGAGCACGCACCTTACGCTCAGAGCGTGGGCATCTGTCGCGTCCTACGGTCAAAGAAGTGTATGCTTATCGCCATGCCATTACTGAACAGGTGCATGAGCTAATTTATCGCATAGCGGAAGCATCGTGGCAGGAATTTGCTGATGTGATGAACTTAGGCATACACCATGAGCAGCAGCATCAGGAGTTGCTGGTCACAGACATCAAGTTTATTCTCTACACCAATCCGCTGCGTCCAGCGTATCAGAACATCGCGTTGGGAGATAGAAGTGAAACCATCCCAGCAACATTTATCTCCTTCCCTGCAGGAACCTACTGTATCGGACATAAAGGCGAAGGGTTCTGCTTTGATAATGAATTACCGCATCATCAAGTGTTTCTTGGTGAATTTCGGTTGATGAATCGATTGGTCACAAATGGGGAGTTTCTGGAGTTTGTCGAAAGCGGAGGATACCAAGACTTTCGACACTGGCTATCGGATGGCTGGGATACGGTGCAGCGTGAGCGGTGGCAAGCTCCGCTATATTGGGAAAAGCGAGATGGCGAGTGGTATGAATTTACAATGAGCGGACTCGTGCCACTGCGTAAAAATGCCCCAGTGGCGCATATCAGTTACTATGAAGCAGAAGCTTTTGCCAGTTGGAGTGGCAAGCGACTTCCAACTGAATTTGAGTGGGAAGTGGCAGCACAGCACCTAGCGCATAATCATGAGCAAGCCAATTTGCTGGAAAGCCAATGGCTATCGCCAGTGCCCATAGAGACGCATACAGCAAATGGTCAGTCCTCGCTTTGGCAAATGCTTGGCGATGTGTGGGAGTGGACCATGAGTGCCTACTTGCCGTATCCCGGCTACACAAAGGCAACAGGAGCATTTGGCGAGTATAACGGCAAGTTTATGATTAACCAAATGACTCTGCGTGGTGGCTCCTGCGCCACCCCACGAAGCCATATCCGATATACTTACCGCAACTTCTTTCAACCCGATAAACGATGGCAGTTTTCTGGAGTACGTTTAGCCGATAATCCAGCCTAACCTTTAGAAGCTATGATGCAACAACACCACACGGCAACACCATCACACACACATAACCAATTGCAAGAGACTAAGTGGCAGAAAAAACTGCTCTCGGATGTGCTCAAGGGCTTATCTGCAACACCCAAACGCCTGCCAAGCAAGTACTTCTATGATGATGAAGGCATCAGGCTGTTTCAAAAAATTATGGCGCTACCTGAGTATTACCTTACACGCGCCGAAATGGAAATTCTCAATCATTACCGAGATGAAATGGTTCAGTGCGTTGCTGACCAGCCCTTCACGCTCATTGAGCTGGGCGCAGGAGATGGCACAAAAACCAGCATCTTGATTGAAAGCATACTGAAAGTGCAACCCCACTGCCTCTATGTGCCGATTGACATTTCCACGCATGCAATTGAACTGCTGACCCAAAGCTTGACAAAACAGTTTCCAACGCTACACGTGCAGGGCATTGCCGACGAATATGCCCGCGCCCTTGGGCATCTGAGCAAGCTGACCACTCAGCGCAAGGTTGTGCTATTTCTGGGCTCGAACATTGGCAATTTCACAAAACAGCAGGCATACACATTTCTCAAAAGCGTGCGGCGAAGACTTCAGCCGGGCGATTGGCTACTTATCGGATTCGACCTAAAAAAGGATATTCCCACGCTCATTCGTGCCTATAGCGATGCGGCAGGCGTTACACGAGAATTTAACTTCAATTTGCTCCGACGACTCAACCGCGAACTACAAGCCAACTTCGACCTTAGCACCTTCGAGCACTACGCCACTTACAACCCCATACTCGGCGCCATGGAAAGCTACCTCATTAGCAAAAAAGCACAAACTGTCTGCATCAAAGCCGCAGGGCGCACCATCACACTCGATGCGTTTGAGCCAATCCATACCGAATACTCTTTCAAGTATTCAGAGCGTGAAATCAAAAACTTCGCAGCCGCCACTGGCTTTGAGAGCGTAAAAAATTTCTATGACCAAAAACATCAATTCGTCGATGCACTCTGGCGCGCTGTCTAATTTTGACAACGCTATCAAAAACAGCCGTTCAAGTTGAGGCGGAGCTATGGGACACAAAGAGTAGCAAATCGCCTTTCCAGACGACTTCAAGGCGTGAATTGACGACGACTTTGCGACCTGATTGCCGCCGAAGTAAATCGGTCAAGCGCCCAAGCAATTGTGCCGTTGGAGAGACATTGAACTCCTGCAAAGCGCGCTTGAACAATTCCTTTTGCTCAAACACCGTGAGAGCTTTAAGCGCCTCAACATCAAAGGCGTGCTGCTTGAAAGATAAGCCTTTTTTCTTCATCAAGGTTTGAACATGGCGCTCGACAAACTCGGAGAGCTCTTCGACATGTTGCGAGAAACGTAGCAAGCTGGGAATGAGCTTGTGCTCGAAGCGCTTTTCAAGCAGGGGAATGACTTTGTGGCGGATAAAATTGCGGTCGAAGTCCGTTTGGAAGTTTGTGCGGTCGACACGGTAGGCAATGTTGCGCTCTTTGAGATAGGCAAGAAGGTCGGCGCGTTCAAAGGGCAGAAGGGGGCGGATGATAGGTCCGCGCCGTTCAGGAATGCCAGAAAGCCCAAGCAGTGAAGCGCCGCGAAAAAAGTTGAAGAGCACAGTTTCGGCATTATCGCCAGCGTGGTGTGCCGTAGCAAGTTTGCTGAAGTGTTGCTCATGCATCACTTTTTGGAAAAAGTCATACCGCAGATTGCGCGCCATTTCTTCAATGGAAAGTTTGGCACTTTTAGCAAGTTGTGCCGTAGGAAAACGCTGAGTAAAGAGCGCAATCCCCAGTGCATCACAAACCTTTTGGCAAAATCGTTCATCGCCCAGACTGGCACGAGCGCGAAGTTGAAAATTGCAGTGTGCCGCCGCAAGCTCAAGTTTGAGCACAGGACGAATGGCATAAAGTAGATGCAAAAGCGCTGTCGAGTCAGCGCCGCCTGAAAAGGCTACCAACACACGGTCGCCTTTCTCAAAGAACCGGCGAGTTTGACAATGCTCTAAAAATTTTTTCTCAAAGCGATGCATGAGCTTCAGACGGTTTCTATTACTTTTGCGCCAAAATTTTTTGAAGCATGATTACAAAATATGGCTACTCCACTGTAGCAAAAGCAGGCGTCATTTCGCTCTTACTGGTAGTGCTATCCATTATGTTACCGCTTGTGCTGGGCGCAGTGTGTGCAACCGCTGGGCTTCTGCTTATGGTCTTTACGCTCCAATTTTTTAGAGACCCAGAGCGAAGACCACCTGAAAAAGAACGCATTATTCTTTCGCCTGCTGATGGAAAAATTGTGCGCATTGAAGAGACCGAGCATCCATTTTTTCAGGGCAAGGCAAAAATGGTCAGCATTTTCATGTCGCCACTAAATGTGCATGTCAATCGCAATCCAATTTCAGGCAAGGTTACGCATCTCAAACACATTGAAGGCGAATACATCGCCGCATTTGAACATACATCAGGTGAGCGCAATGAGCGAACAGAAATCGGTATTGAAAATGCTGAAGTAAAGGTCTTTCTTAAGCAAATCGCAGGCTATGTGGCGCGGCGAATCGTGTGCGAACTTTCGCTCAACGATACCGTGCAAATCGGAGAGCGCTTCGGCATGATTAAGTTTGGCTCTCGCGTTGATATTTTCATGCCGCCTCATGTCAGGCTCTGCATCAAACACGGCGATAGCGTTACCGCTGGCGAAACTATTCTGGCAGAGTATTAGCCTGAAAGTCTGAAAGTAACTGTGGCTAAGGCATTGTAATACAAAAACTACTGGCACTCTGCTTGCAAAATAGGGCGATTTTACTAAATTTAGCGAGCTTTGAACTAAAGTTGTACCTGAACGCACTGCAGCAACGGTGCAACAAAAAGCAGTAAGGTGAAAATTCTGCCTAAAAAACCAGTTTAGCAATGCAGCCAAAAACCACACTTGCGGCACGTCTTTTTCGCTTGATGAGCTTCATGCTACTATGTTTGGTCGTGGCGCAAAGTGCAGAAGCAAATGTCTATAAGCGTCGCCGTCCGAAAGCTGCATTCCCCGTCTCGCTCAAGCTCATGGGTACAACGCAAGCAGAGCGCATGGCAGAGTGTGCCGAAAAAATTGAGCAGGTTTTGCAACTGCGAAAGCGCGGCACAATCGGCGTTCTGATTCAGACCGCAGAGCAAGAAACGATTTTCGAACACCATGCCTACGAGCTCTTCAAGCCAGCATCAAATCTGAAACTCATTACTTCGGCAGTTGCAATTGAAAAACTCGGTGCAGACTATCGCTACCGCACGGATTTCTTCATCGATGGAGAAATCAAAGAGGGCGTGCTTTATGGCAACTTGATTTTGATAGGCAGCACCGACCCCATGCTCTCTGGATACTTCGACAAAAGCATCAATGAGATTGTCAGCACTTGGATTGATACGCTGCGCCAGCATGGCATTATGAGAATTGAAGGCAATCTGATTCTCGACAATAGCTACTACATCGGCAACAGGCATCAAGGCATAAGTGCAGATGAACTCCGATTTGCGACAGTAGCCAATTTCAGCCGAGCCAATGCACAGCAGCTGAGCAAGGTCTCGCGTGTGCGTGTCATTAGAACCAAGGACGGCAAAAAACGTGTGGTGCGGCGCGGCTTTCGGCGAAGAAGTCGCCTGAAAATGGTAACCGTTGAACCCAACGTCTATTGCGCCAATGCGTTTCTTTCGGCGCTCAAAGAAGCCGGCATGATTCATAAAGACAGTCAGCTCGAGAAAATTTCTTACAGCCGAAAACTTGACCGCACAAGGTGGAAATATCTTTACTCGCACTACTCGATTTCACTTGCTGAAGCGCTCAAAGCCACAAACAAAAGTTCAGACAATTTTTATGCGGACCAACTGCTGCGCACATTAGGCGCAGAGTGCTACGGCGAAGGCACGATTGAGAAGGGATTAGCAGTTGTAACACAGTTCTTGAAAACAGAGGTGAAGGTCAGCGCCAGTGAGTATAGATTGATGGATGGTTCTGGACTGTCGCACGACAATTGGGTTACCCCACATCTGATTGTGGAGACCATGCGCTACATGCGCGAGCACAGCAAAGCCTTTCCAGCTTACTACGAATCCTTAGCCATTCCCATGACCGATGGGACGCTTGCAGATAGAATCAATCATCCGCTGGCGCATAACATTCGCGCAAAGACCGGCTCGATTACAGGCGTGGTGTCACTTTCTGGATACTTGAAAAGCCGCAGCGGCAAAGAAATGTATTTTTCCATCATCGCCAATGGCTTAGGCAGACGCTCCAGACACGCCAAGGCATTAGAAGATACCATCTGCAAACTCCTTCTTGAAATTTAATAGCAACGCTGAAGCGCTAGAAGGGAAGCATCTACACTGAAAATAGACCTCACCCTGTCTGCCGCAGGCAGACGTCCTTCTGCTTTTGAAAGAAGAGGCAGTTTTGGCATTGCCGAAATAAGTTGGGGTCAAGCTTGGCGGCAACGGTTAAAGTCAAGTTGATTTTAACGGCAAGAAAGCCTTATTCTTGGCGTTGGAACAAAGGTGAGCTTAACCTCACCCTGTCTGCCGTGGGCAGACGTCCCTCTCCTTTTGCAAGGAGAGGGACAAGAGGTTGCCATCCCTGACCTAGCCATGCTGAGCAAAGCGAAGCATCCACATCGCGCTGGATTCCTCGCTGGCGCTTGGAATGACAGAAAAAAGTACTCGGAATAACAGGGAAAAAAACATTTGGAATGACAGGGAAAAAGCATTCGGAATGACACAGCATGTCATGCTGAACGGAGCGCAGCGAAGTGAAGCATCCATGAGTGGATTCCTCACTGGCGTTCGGAATGACAAAAGAGAGTGTTCGGAATGACATCGGTCTGTCATGCTGAACGAAGCGAAGCATCCACACTTGCCTGATCTGTCATGCTGAGCGAAGCGAAGCATCCATGTGCTGGATTCCTCGCTGACGCTCGGAATGACAAAAGAGAGTGTTCGGAATGACATCAGTCTGTCATGCTGAACGAAGTGAAGCATCCATAAGTGGATTCCTC
>Ga0209017_10001161_pt1 | contig 21304 bp, 10 predicted proteins | sample YNPBryunderm2012_FD_185812 | JGI IMG/M metagenome (GOLD analysis project Ga0209017, IMG submission 185812) | Anoxygenic and chlorotrophic microbial mat microbial communities from Yellowstone National Park, USA - YNP Bryant MS undermat 2012... ... | reverse complement strand
TTCCTTCCAGCGGTCGGCAAGTGCCTTCCTGATGCAGTTCTCAGCCTCTTGGCGGAATTTGCGTTCATCCGCTTTGATTCTGTCGTTGTGGTCGAGGTATGCTTTGGCCTTCTGGGCGATGCCCTTATAATCTCTGAAGTTTTTATTGGCAAATAGCTCTACATCCTTCCACTCTGCCTGGTCGAGCAAACCGCGTGCCTTGTTTTCCAGCTTGTTGGCATCGTCGGGGCGCGCCGGGGCCGGGTTGTCTTGTCGCCGATAGTCTTGTATCTGAGCGAGCAACTCGTCGTAGGCCCTCTGTACAGCATCCAGCCGTGTACCATCGCCCAGCTTTTCGCAAAGCTGGCTAAACTCATTGAACTTTTTCTCCACGGCTTCCCAGCGACTTTTCTCGATATCTCCACCCAAGTCCCTCATCTTCTTTACTAATTGGCCCAATTCCGTACGGCGCCGTGGGTAATTCCCCTCCGGGTGAGCAAGGAGAAACTCTTCCAGCTCCGCCCGCTGTTTTTCTGGCGCCAAAGCACGTAAATCGTCATTCAACTTCGCGTATTTCTCGTCGAACTGTTCATAGCGCTTGACCTCAGAATAAAGCTGTTCCTTCAGCTCCTTCAAACGCTGAGCCATCTCCTCAATCCCGGAGGCTTTGGTAAGCCCTCTTGCCTTATCCAACGACGCTATAGCCTGCTCGCTCGCCTTCTTCACCGGGGATAAATCTTGATTCCCATCGTTAAGAGCAGTTTCCGCCGACGATTGGGCTTTGTCAGCCTCAGCCAGCCACTGTTGGACCTCCCGTTCCCGCTTATCGATGGTTCCCTCCAAGGTGGTCAACTGCTCGGCAAGGCTGTTTCGGGCTTCTTTCACCCGTTCTTTCATGTCGGGATGGTCCAACAGTTGCCGGTTGAGTAAATCGGCGGCCTGTTCCCGCATCCTCCGAAGCTTGTCCAAATCGCCCGGCTGCTCCGCAGTCGCTTCCTTCAAACGCTTCAGAAAGCGGTCTACGTCGGTAACGAATTTTTCGCACTGGGCTTGAGCGTCTCCGAGAAAGGCGTTCAGATCGCGCATCAGATCGTTCAACTTCGCCGAAGTTTGCTCCACGGCTTGTGTGTGCAAAACATTTTGCTTCCGCTCGGCCAGTTGTTTGGCCTGGGCCAGTAGAGCTTCGGCCTTTTGGGGAGTCTTGGCTTCAGCCGCCCACTGAGAAATCAAAGTTTCGACACTGTGGACGAACTCGAGTTGGTTCCGCTCCTGCTGGGCTTCCTTGCTCCAGGTAATTACCTGGCCTTGATGGGGAGATTCGGGATACTTGCCGAGAAAATCCTGGCAGGCCACGACGAACCGGCGGTAGTGCTCGATTCGCTGTTCCAGCTCGGCCGGTGCGGCGCTCTTACGAAACTCTTCCAGTTCACGGAAGTTTCGATCTATCTCTTGCTGGTACTGTTCCCAACGGGCAGCAATGTCGGCTTTATGGCCACGCAGCCAACCCCAGGGGTTATGACTTTTTTGATACTGCATTACCCGATTCTCTAACTCGGGATACGGATCGCAGGGCGCCTCTAGAGTGGCCGCCAACTCGACATACCGGCTCCTATCCGAGGAGTAGGAACCCCACAACACTGCCCCTAGCAGGACGGCGCAACAGACGGCTAGCAAACTGCGAGTACGGCGGGTCCGTGCTGCGTAAAGAGAAGACAATTCGGCCTGGGCTTTTTCGTAAAAAGGCCCGTGGTTGATCCCATATCCCTCGATGAGCTTATTGTAAGCTTTAATGGCGGCGGTGTAGTTTTTCCAAAGGCGACTGTCGAGAGCGGCTTCAGCTTGCGCCCGGGCCTTTTCGTACAGGCACCTGTCCGTGCGCTCGAGAGCCCAGACCAGCGGTCCGTGCAGGTTAAATGGTTTCAGGGGGCAGATCGGCTTGCCATCAACATGCCCTCCGAATGTGGAGACCGGAAAAACTGCTACTTGCTCGCCCGCGCGCTCGATCTTTTCACAGATATTGTAACCAACCTGGGCCGCACGCTCCCTGAGAAACTCAATGAGCTTTTTCTGCTCCTCCTCTGGCGTGCCGGAAAGATCGCTGACCAGGTCCCACTTGGTAACCAATACCGCAATGGGCTGGGAAATGGCGTGCCCCCCGGGACTTTTTTCCACCAGTCGGGCCAGAAGGGTATCCACCTCCAGCAAACGTTTTTGAGCCTCGTCGGCCTTTTCCAGTTGGTCGACTGCCAGAAAAAACAGAAGGCAATCTGACTCTTCAAGCCAACGATGAAACTCGGCGGTCAGTTGCGGTGCTCCGGTATCTCCACGTTCGGCAAGCCTTCCACCGAAATCTCGGGTCTGAAACGGGACGCGCCGCTTTCGCTCCACCATCTCCACCGACGCCGGATCTGGTCCTTGCCTGTCGGACGTTCCGACCTCTGCTGGAGCCGAGTCTTCCGGCATCGATATCACCACCGAGCCGAACAGGGGGGCGAAACTTAAAGCTGTGGCGTCGGGCTTCTCTCCTGTCTTCAGCTTGTCCCAGTGTTCTAATAACAGGCACCGGGAGCCCTCGTCACGTAATAGCACAGTGCAATTGGCCGAGCTACTCGCGCCCTGGAAGGCGGTAGCCAGGTAACAGGTTTTTCCTGCACTACGCGGGCCATAAATACCTATCGTGCGAGCTTCAAAGCGCGACCGCTGTCGCTCTTCCAGTGCGTCTGCCCGAGAAACACTACTCTCGGTCCCGCCGTTGCTGGCAACACTCATCGCTTGACCTTTCTTTCGCGGCTGAGGAAACCTCTTTCGCTTTGAGACAGGTACCCCCTAATAATAGCACTCGGCATAGCCCTATTGCAACGGGATGGACATCGGAATGTAACCACTTTCAAGTCTGTTGCAAACCGAGGGCGGTAACCTGATGTTGCGAGCCAGAAGGTGCTGCCGGTTGACCTTTGACCGTTGACCAGCAAGTCGCAAGTTGCGACTTGCCTCTTTATGCCAGCGGGAAGGAAATACAAAAGTCCTTCGTATAGAGTTCTTCGGCGCGTGCTGGGAACAGCCACTTGGTTCTACTTCCCCGGGCAAGCGCGCATCACAGTTGTGTTGTGGTTTGTGTGGGTTGGATTTCCTTACGAGATACCGTGTATGTATTTTGCGCGCATGTTTTCGGATGATCTGGGAGCGCCACGCTCCGTCGTGGCCACGCAGCCGCAGACAACGGACGCCATCCTTTCGCGTCGCTTCATCGTCGAAAGTGACTGCGAACACAGGCGTAGTTGAGCTGGCCGTTTCGCCTAGGCGGAGTACAACCCGGAAGGAATCCTTCCGCCAATAACGATTCTGCCGTTTGCAAGACCGGTTGTGCCGGCGACAGCCCGAGAGGTGTTTTCTGCGCCCCTACGCTACCGATGACAGTAACGAAGCGCAGCGGCCAGCGTCGCTTGTGGCTGTTGGGCTGCGCAGACGGTGTGCTTGCCACGACGGATGAAGCTACAAGGGGGTGCTCGGTTGTCGCGATCTGCCGGCAAGAACAAGACGCAGATGTTGGTCGGACATCTTGGCCGCTGGCTGGGCGTTGCCACCGGTCCAGCACAGCCGCTGCTTTGCGCGGCACTGTTGATTGCGGCTTTTTTCGGTACTTGGTATGTGGTTTGGGGGCAGGTGCGCGGGCGGGTGCTATCATCGGCGGAATATTTTGTGACTGCCGAATCGCTGGAAATCACTACCCTGCCGGAGTGGATACCCAGCGACATCCGCGCCGAGGTTCTCCGCAATGCCAGCCTGGAAGGGCGCATCAGCGTCTTGGAAGAAGACGCCTTGCCGCGGATTGCGGCTGCTTTTTCGTTGCATCCGTGGGTAGAAAAGGTGGGTCGGCTGGCCAAACGCGCCCCGGGGCGCATCGCAGTCGAGTTGGAATACCGCCGGCCGGTGCTGATGGTGGAAACGCCAGCCGGATTGCTACCCGTGGACGCCAGAGGGATATTGTTGCCTTCCGAGGACTTTTCGCCGGTGGAGCGGGCGGGCTATCCAAGGCTGGTCGGGGTGGCCAGCGTCCCGCTGGGCATGCCCGGCGAACCGTGGGGCGATGCCCGTGTGGTCGGCGCCGCAGAAATCGCCGTAGCCATAGGTTCCGCCTGGCAAGAGCTGCGGCTGAGCTACATGGCCCCTTCGATTCTTCCCGGCTCAGCAGGGCCGCTGGGAGAGCCGGTGTACACGCTTGTTACCGCCGACGGGGTAAAGGTCGTCTGGGGATATGCTCCAGGCGTCAATGCTCCGGGCGAGCCTCCGCCGGCAGAGAAGATCGCCCGGCTAAAACAATATTTGAGAGCAAACCCTCATCCGGATTCCCCGGTCGCGCTATTGGATTTGCGGAGGCCATAGGCTGAACGAAGCACAATCCGGTGCCGCAGCGGCCGCCGAGTTGGGTTGAACCGCGCAACGTCAGCGGATAGTCTAGGGTACCACATCCGGCTTGGCTTCTGCCGCAGCGGGGGCTTGCCTGTCGCGCACGCTGTGCTTGAGTTCTTCGCGGACGATAGGGGTTTCCGGCGGGGCTTCGATTCCCACGCGCACCACTCCCTGGGAAATCCGCACGATAGTCACGGCGATATTGTCGCCGATGAGAATCCGCTCGCCGACCTTGCGCGACAGTACCAACATGTCCGTCGCTCCCGTTTTACGATTGCGCTGCTTCCTGCCATCCCCAGCCCAAGCCACGATCATGATAGCACTGCCGACAGCCGATTACAATAAGCTGTATTCCACGTTGAACGGGCAAGGTTGTTCGGAACGTTATATTACAACGCCACTTGCGTTCGAGGCCAAGAATCCTCTGACCACCGAGGGATGCCAATGTACCACACACTTGGTATTCTGTTGGGCAATTGATCGGAGCGCTTGGAGGCGGGGCAGTGACAGTGCTGGCAACGCACCAGACTGCGACTTCGATTGGGTAATTGATCGGAGCGCTTGAAGGGGGCGCATAGGCGCTGTAAACTACGCAATTCTGCTGATGCCGTTATCGATTTGGCGGGCAGGCTGTCGGTTATCGAGTCTCCGAGGAGATCGACTGTGGAAAAACGACCTTTTGTGACTGTCGATGGCAATGAGGCGACCGCGAACATCGCCCATATGGTTAGCGAGGTAATGGCCATTTACCCGATCACGCCCTCGTCAGGACTGGGCGAGATGCCTGATGCCTGGGCGGCGGCGGGCCGGAAGAACATCTTCGGCACGGTCCCCGACGTGGTGGAGATGCAGAGCGAGGCGGGCGCGGCCGGCGCGGTGCACGGCTCGTTGCAGGCCGGGGCGCTGACGACCACTTTCACCGCCTCCCAGGGGCTGCTGCTGATGATCCCCAACATGTTCAAGATCGCCGGCGAGCTAACGCCCACGGTCTTCCACGTAACGGCTCGTACCGTGGCCACGCACGCCTTGTCGATCTTCGGCGATCACAGCGATGTGATGGCCTGCCGGACGACCGGCTGGGCGTTGTTCTGTTCCTCGTCGGTGCAAGAGGCGCAGGACTTTGCCTTGATCGCCCACGCTGCCACGCTGGAGGCGCGGGTGCCCATCTTGCACTTCTACGACGGTTTTCGGATTTCGCACGAGGTAAACAAGATCCAACTGCTTATCGAGGACGATGCGCGGGCGATGATCGACATGGAGCTGGTGGCCGCCTTCCGCCGCCGAGCGATGTCGCCCGAACGACCCGTGTTGCGCGGCACAGCCCAAAACCCCGACGTATTCTTCCAGGCCCGCGAAGCGTGCAACCCGTTTTATCAGGCCTGCCCGGGCATCGTGCAGAAGTACATGGACAAGTTCGCGGCACTGACCGGTCGGCAGTATCACTTGTTCGACTATTTCGGACCGGCCGACGCCGAGCGGGTGATAGTGATCATGGGTTCTGGGGCCGGGGTGGTCGAAGAAACCGTCGAATACCTGGCTGCCCGGGGTGAAAAAGTCGGTCTGGTCAAAGTGCGGCTGTACCGCCCCTTCGACGCGCAGGCCTTTGTGGCTGCACTGCCGAAGACCGTCAGGGCCATCGCCGTGCTGGATCGCACGAAGGAGCCAGGGGCTTTAGGCGAACCGCTGTTTTTGGACGTGGTGGCCGCGCTGGCCGAGCATTGGACGGCCCATACAGGCAACGGCGCAATGCCCAAGGTAATCGGTGGGCGCTACGGGTTGTCCTCCAAGGAGTTCACGCCGGCGATGGCGGCCGGGGTATTCGCCGAGCTGCGCAAGGCCAATCCCAAACCGCGGTTCACCGTGGGCATCAAAGACGATGTGACCAACCTGAGCCTCGAATATGACGAGGATTTTTCCACCGAGCCGGAAGACGTCACCCGGGCGGTGTTCTTCGGGCTGGGGGCAGATGGCACCGTCAGCGCCAACCGCAACTCGGCCAAGATCGTAGGCGAGAACACGCCCTATTACGCCCAGGCCTATTTCGTGTACGATTCGCGCAAGGCAGGCTCGGTAACGGTTTCTCACGTGCGGTTCGGGCCGCGGCCGATCAAAGGCTCGTATCTGATCCACAAAGCCAATTTCGTGGCCTGCCACCAGTTCCACTTCCTGGAACGCATCGACGTGCTTTCGGTGGCCGTGCCCGGCGCTACCTTCTTGCTGAATAGTCCGTACGGGCCGGAGGAAGTGTGGGACCACCTGCCTGCCGAAGTCCAGGAGGAAATCATCCGCAAGAAGTTGAAGTTCTACGTGGTGGATGCCTACCGCGTGGCGCGCGAGACGGGCATGGGAGTGCGGATCAATACCATCATGCAGACCTGCTTCTTCAAGCTGGCCAACGTGATTCCTCCCGAGCAGGCCATCGCCGAGATCAAAGAGGCCATCAAGCAAACATACGGCAAGAAGGGGGGCGGCAAGGTGGTCGAACAGAACTTCGCCGCCGTGGATGGTGCATTGGCTGCCTTGCACGAGGTGAAGGTGCCCGACAAGGTCACTTCTAAACTGCGCCGCTTGCCCCCGGTGCCCGAGGACGCCCCCGACTTCGTCAAGAACGTGCTGGGAATGATGATCGCCAATCGGGGCGACGAGCTTCCTGTCAGTGCGCTGCCCAACGACGGTACATTCCCCACCGGCACCACCAAGTACGAGAAGCGGAGCATCGCCCAGGACATACCCATTTGGGATGCGAATCTTTGCATCCAGTGCGGGTTGTGTTCGCTGGCTTGTCCGCACGCCAGCATCCGCATGAAGGTTTACGACCCGGCGTTGCTGGCCAAAGCGCCCGAGGGCTTCAAGTCGGCCGATTCCAAGGGGAAGGAGTTTCCCGGTTGGAAGTTTACCGTGCAGGTCTTTCCCGACGACTGCACCGGCTGCGGCCTGTGCGTCGATGCGTGCCCGGCCAAGGACAAGGTCAAGCCCAAACACAAGGCCATCGACATGGAGCCGAAGCTGGCGCATCTGGAACGCGAGCGGAAGCATTTGGACTTCTTCCTCAGTATTCCCGACGTGGATCGCCGCCTGGTCAAGCACGATACCATCAAGGGTTCGCAACTGCTGTTGCCGTTGTTCGAGTTCTCCGGTGCCTGTGCCGGGTGCGGCGAGACTCCCTATGTGAAGCTGATTACCCAGCTTTTCGGCGACCGGATGCTCATCGGCAACGCCACTGGCTGTTCGTCGATTTACGGGGGAAACCTGCCTTGCACTCCCTACACTACTAACGCCGAAGGGCATGGGCCGACGTGGTCTAACTCGCTTTTCGAGGATGCAGCGGAGTTTGGGCTGGGTTTCCGGCTGGCCATCGATCTACAGATCCAGTACTGCCACGAATTGCTGCGTCGGCTGGCTGGCCAGTTGGGCGACGAGTTGGTAGGACGGCTGATCAACAACAAGCAGGAAAGCGAAGAACAAATCCAGGAGCAGCGCCGGCTAGTGGCGGAGCTAAACAAGCGCCTGGCGCAGATCGACAGCCCGGACGCCAAGAACCTGCTGGCCTCTTCCGATTATCTGATTCGCAAGAGCGTGTGGAGCTTTGGCGGCGACGGCTGGGCGTACGACATCGGCTTCGGCGGCCTGGACCACGTGATCGCTCTGGGGCGCGACGTGAACATCCTGGTGCTGGATACCGAGGTGTACTCGAACACCGGCGGGCAGGCCTCCAAGTCCACCCCGCGCGGCGCTGTGGCCAAGTTCGCCGCCGGCGGCAAACCGGGACGCAAAAAGGACCTGGGGCTGATCGCCATGTCGTACGGCAACGTGTTCGTGGGCCAGATTTCCCTGGGCGCCAATCCGCTCCATGCTTTGCGGACGATCATCGCCGCCGAGTCTTATCGCGGGCCTTCGGTACTAATCGCCTTGAGCCATTGCATCGGCTGGGGCATCGACATGTCGCAGGGAATGACTGTACAGAAGGAAGCCGTGGCTTGCGGCTATTGGCTGCTGTACAGCTTCGACCCGCGCAACGAAGAACGTCCCCTGCAACTGGCAAGCAAGAAGCCGGTGGGCAGTTTCAAGGACTTCGCCTTGAAGGAAGCGCGGTGGGCGATGCTCGCCCGCTCCAAGCCCGCCGAAGCCGAACGCCTGTTCGCTCTGGGGCAGCGCGACATCGACGAGCGCTGGACGCTCTACGAGCATCTGGCGAATATGACGCGGGCGGGCGTGGCCGCTGCCGTCGGCGGCGACGGACACGGCCAGGGCGAGTGAGCCGGGCGCGGCGAGCCATCGGGGAACCCGTTGCAGTTAGTACGACAGCGCTAAGTGAAAACCACAACATCTTGTGGCAATAGCAGCGACATTACCACAACCGGTTGTAGCGCAATGGCAACTTAGCGCTGTCGGGTTAGTTGCGTGAGCAAGTCCTTGGCGGCAACATGGCCTGTTGAACGTGCTTTCGGGACGGCCCGTGCCGCCAATTAAAGGAGAGTAATGAATGACCGTCGATCTTAGCACACAGTACCTGGGTCTGAAGCTGGCCAATCCGGTGGTAGTGGCCGCCTGCCCGCTGACCGGCAGTCTGGAATTGCTGCGCCGTGTCGAGGCGGCCGGTGCGGCGGCAGCCGTGCTGCCTTCGCTGTTCGAGGAGCAAATAGTCCACGAAGAGGAGGAACTGGTGAAGGTTCACGAGTTCGGCACCGATAGCTTCGCCGAAGCACTGACCTATTTCCCCCAGCCCCAGGACTACCGCACGGCGCCAGAAGAGTATCTGGAACTGATTGCCGAGGCCAAACGGACGTTGAAGATTCCCATCATCGCCAGCCTCAACGGTGTTAGCAAGGGCGGCTGGACCCGCTACGCGCGAATGATCGAAAACGCCGGCGCCGACGCTTTGGAACTGAACATCTATTATGTGGCCACTGACCCGAATCAATCGGCCCACAGCGTCGAGTCGCAATATCTGGAGTTGGTCGAAGCCGTCAAGCAGTCGGTTTCCATTCCTTTGGCGGTGAAGATCGGCCCGTACTTCAGCGCCATGGCCAACATGGCCAAACGGCTGGTCGAGGCGGGCGCGGACGGCCTGGTGCTGTTCAACCGGTTCCTCCAGCCCGACATCGATCTGGAGAACATGGAAACCACTCCCAAGCTGGTGCTGAGCGATCCATCCGAGTTGTTGGTGCCGCTGCGCTGGATAGCGATCCTGTACGGACGGCTGAAGGCTTCGCTGGCGCTGACCCGAGGCGTACACGACAGCCAGGCAATGCTGAAGGCACTGGCCGCCGGCGCCGACGTGGTCATGGTCGCTTCGGTGATCTACCGCAAGGGATATGGGGAAATCGGCAAGATGCTCGCCGAGATGCGCGATTGGCTGGCGGAAAAACAGTACAGTTCTGTAGAAGAATTCAAAGGCTGCATGAGCCAGGAGAATTGCCCCGATCCGGCAGCCTTCGAACGCGGCAATTACATGAAGGCCCTCACCTCCTTCACCGGCAAGCCGATCTAGTACGACAGCGCTAAGTTACGACAAGACCACAATATCTTGGAGTGAAAGCGCCAACAGTACCACAACCGGTCGTTGCGCGGTGGCAACTTAGCGCCGTCGTACTAGGTCGCTTCCGCAGTCCCTGCTCCCGGCTAGTGTGCCATCTTCAGCGTTGCTGTCGTCTCGCTGAAGTATCGGGGCCCTCGGCAGCACGGCTTCGGCTTACAGCGCGTTGACCACTGGCGACCTGGCAAGCATAATAGCGGCAATTGCTCCGCGTCCGGTACGGCTGGAAAGCTGTGTTGACGCACTGAACGGGCCCATGCCTGCATCGGAAGTGGAAGCAGCGCTGCTTCCCGCCCGAAATGCTTACCAGCGCCTCGACGCCCGGCGGCGATTGGAAATCTATGACGCCAAAAGCTCGCCTGCCGAAACGGTGCAATGGTTGCTCGATGCGCTGCGCGGTGCTGAGCGTTGAGGGCCGGTCGGCGCAAACCTTCTTGGCTGCCAGACACTGAGCGCTGTTTTCCTCAACAGACAAGGGCTGTGCCATGTTGGGATGGACATCCGCAGCATTGCTGAGCCTGGCGCTGGCCGCGTCCGAAGACGAAACCACCCGCTCCTCGCTGGCCATCATTCCGCAACCGGCCACGGTTCGCGTTGGCGCTGGCACATTCGCGATCGACTCCGGCACGCGGGTAATCGTGGGTGTCGATCGGCGCGAACTTACCGCAATCGGCACGATGCTTGCCCAGAGCTTGGCTCTGCCGCCGCCCAAGGTGCAGCCCAGGTCGAAAGCGATTTTCGATCCTCGCGACGTGGGAACGATTCTGCTGACCATATCTGAGGATAACCAGCAGCCCGAGGCAGATGCGCAAGACTGGCGGCGACAACTTTTGCAGGAAAGCTACACCCTGGAAGTTTCTGCCCAGCAAGTGGTCATCCGCGGCGGCGGAGTCGCCGGCGTGTTCTACGGCGTGCAAACGCTCCGACAGTTGCTCCCGGCCGAGATGCCCTCCTCCCGGCCGCCTCAGCTTCCGGTGAAGATTCCCTGCCTGTTCATTGCCGACCAGCCGCGTTTTGTGTGGCGGGGCATGCACCTGGATATCGCCCGGCATTTCTTCGACAAGCAGTTCCTCAAGCGGTATATCGACTTTCTGGCCGCTTACAAGATCAATGTGTTCCATCTTTATCTGACCGACGACCAGGGCTGGCGCATCGAAATCAAGCGGTATCCCAAGCTCACCCAGATCGGCGCCTGGCGCAACGGCACGGTGCGCCATACACTCGACGGTCAGCGCGACCCGCAACGCTACGGCGGATTCCTCACACAGCAAGACGTGCGCGAGATAGTCCAATACGCCGCCCAGCGGCAGATTATGGTGGTGCCGGGCATCAGTATGCCGGGTCACAGTCAGGCGGCGCTGGCAGCCTATCCGGAACTGGCCACGCCCCCAACCGACAAGGCCATAGAAGTATGGACCGACTGGGGCATCGGCGCACACATGATGGATGTGGGCAAAGAGGAAGTGTACCGGTTCGTCGAAGGCGTGCTTGCCGAGGTGATGGAGTTGTTCCCCGGCCCCTATATCCATACCGGCGGCGACGAGGTGCCCCGCCAGCGCTGGCTGCAAAGCCCCTTCTGCCAGGAGCTGATGAAGCGGGAGAAGTTGCGCACGGTCGAGGAACTGCAAAGCTACTTCACCAGACGCGTGGAGCAATTCCTGCATTCCAAAGGACGCAAACTGGTGGGCTGGGATGAGATCGTCGAAGGCGGACTTCCGCCCAGGGCAATTGTGATGTCCTGGCGCGGAACCGCCGGGGGAATCGCCGCAGTCCGGGCAGGACATCACGTGGTGATGACTCCCAACGCCGAGACTTACTTCAACTACATGCAGCACAAGCAGCGGAAGGGGCCTGGGCATGCGGCCTTCCTGCCGCTGCTGAAAGTGTACCGGTTCGATCCGTGCGCGGGGCTGTCGGCCGAGGAAAGCCGATTCGTTCTGGGCGGTCAGGCCTGCCTGTGGACCGAATACGTTCCCACGCCAGCCGACGTGGAGTACCTGCTTTTTCCCCGATTGCTGGCGATGGCCGAGGTGCTCTGGTCCCCGCGCCAAGCGCGCAACGAAGAGGATTTCCTGCGCCGGGTGCGGGAACACGTTGACAGGCTGAAGCGCGCCGGAGTAAATTGCTACCAGGGTGATCAGTATCAGTAGCAGTTGAAGGTCGATAGCTCTATCTTTTGCGTTAACCCCACTTGCGAAACCGCAAGGAAGCAAGCGGTAACGCGATTTCCGGCGATAGAAGGAACCGCGTACATCAATAGGCTGGGCAACTACTGATCGGGTGATTGGTTTTCCGTTTTACCTACAGGAGGCAATATGTCTGACAACAAATCTAACGGCATGATTGGAGTTCGCGGCCTCACGGCCGGCCGCAACCACTCGGCGGTTGATCGGCTGGGGGACCGCGCTATCGGGCGGCGGCGGTTTCTGGCCGCCGCAGCGATCGGGGGCGGCGCGCTGGCGGCGCCCTGGGTGATTCCGGCCAAGGCACTCGGGCTTGCCGGCGAAGTTGCCCCCAGCGAACGGATCGTTCTGGGCGGCATCGGCATCGGCGGCCGCGGCTCGGGTGTATTGGACTGGATGATGGCCGAAAAGGACGTGCAGATGGTCGCCGTCTGCGACGCCAAGCGCGCGGCGCGCGAGCGCGTCAAACAAACCGTCGATAAACGATACGGCAACAACGACTGCAAGACCTATCGCGACATCCGCGAGTTCCTGGCAGAACGCACCGATATCGACGCGGTGCTGATCGCCACCGGCGACCGCTGGCACGCACTGGCCTCGATCATGGCCATGCGAGCCGGCAAAGACGTGTATTCCGAGAAACCATCGAGCATGACCATTGCCGAAGGCCGGGCAGTGGTGGAGACGGCCAGGCGCTACCGGCGCATCTACCAGACCGGCACCCAGCGGCTCAGCGAAGCGAACTTCATCTTCTGCATCGAGATGGCCCGCAGCGGCCGGCTCGGAAAAATCCACACCGCCTACGCCCACATCGCCCCCTGGGATGCCGCCGAAATGCGCCACGACTGGCTGCCGGCCGAGCCGGAACCCCCAAAGGACGAAGTCGATTGGGACCAGTGGCTCGGCCCCTGCCCGTGGCGACCGTACAACCGCACCTATGTGGGCGGCGGATGGCGTGGGCATTACGATTTCCACACCAGTTGCATCGGCGAATGGGGAGCGCACACCTTCGCCCAGGCGCAGATGGGTTTCGGCGCCGAACACACTTCGGCCGTGGTTTATCATTATGTGAACAACACCACTGGCGACGGAATGGTTACCGAGTTCGCCAACGGCGTGAAGATGGTCCTTTCCCGGGGCGACAAGTACTGGCGCGGCTCGTGCGGCATGCGCTTCGACGGTACGGAAGGCTGGGTCTCGGCCGCCGATGGCTACAGCAGACCCGAAGTCTCCCGACCCGAACTGCTGGCCGATTTCGACAAGATCGTCCGAGAGTACACAGAGCGGACCGGGCACGTGATGAACCACGTACGCGACTTCTTCAATTCGGTGAAGTCGCGGCGTCCGACGGTGGCCAATCCCGAGGTGATGCACTACTCGATGTGCACCGTGCATGCCGCCAACATCTGCATGTGGCTCAAGCGCGACGTGCGCTACGACCCGGTCAAAGAGGAGTTCATCGGCGACGACGAAGCGAACCGTTTCCGCTCCCGCGCGATGCGCGAACCGTGGACGTATTGAGCTATCAAGCACTTTAGGCTGTGGCACCTTATGGTGGTTTCGCAGCCGGCGGTCGGCTGGTTTGGCCGCAGGCCACTAGCCACCAAGGGCGCCGCCGGTTGTTGCGAAGCAGCGCAATGTAATCGGATCATCGTGCAGTACAACTGGATCATCAACGCAAAATCATTCACATCAAGGGGGTTTATCCATGTTAGGGTCGTTTTTTTCAGTGTTGACTATTGGAATCTTGTGGCTTGCTGACGAAAAGCTGACGCATGTAACTGTTCCGCCGGACGGCAAGGCAGCCGAGTCGCGGCTGATCAACGTTGTGAAGTCCGAGCGGACCACACCGGAGTACAGAGCCGATGCAATGCGGAACCTGGCGATCGTCGGCAGCAAGCAGGCGGTGCCTGCATTGGCCGTGTGGCTTTACGGCGAGCACACCTCCCACATGGCCCGTTATGCACTTGAGCCGATACCCGATCCTTCGGTCGACGACGCCCTGCGCGAGGCGCTGGGCAAAGCCAAGGGGAAAGTGCGTATTGGGATAATCAGCAGCATTGGCGTTCGGCGCGATGCGAAGGCCGTGCCTCTGCTGGCCAAACTGCTCTCCGACGCCGATGCCGAAGTGGCCGGCGCTGCCGCTCGCGCACTGGGCAGCATCGGCACTGCCGAGGCCGCCAAGGCGCTCCAGGGCGCGCTGGACAACGTTGCGCCGGAAAACAGCACCCTGTTGCTCAATTTGTGCGAAGGTACCCTGCGGGCCGCCGAACGCCTGGCCGCTGCCGGAGACCAGAAGTCGGCCCGGGCATTGTACGACCGGCTGCTGAAAGTTCCCAAACTGCCCCGGCACGTCCGCACCGCGGCCATGCAGGGACTGGTTTCGCTCAGCGGCGAGAAACAATAGATCCAAGCACTGGTTTCGCTCCGCAGCCAGAAGCAGTCAACGACTGCCTGCTGAAGCTCACACGCGGTATCGCCGCACCAGCTCCATAGTCCGATTGGCCGTTGCCACATCGGGCACGTTGTTTACCCGATAGAGCACTCCGCCGGGCAGACGACCGCGGCGCAGCCGCTGGGAGAACGCTTCGTACTCGGCGTTCACACCCACCGGAACGTCGCCAAGCTGGGCCTTCAGGTGCTCCAGCACATCGAAGGCGGGCGGGTAGCCGCGGTCGTCTAGCAGCAATACTGCTTTCAGGCCCTTCAGCGATGCCACCGCCGGCAGCAGATGTCGGCCATTGCCGTGAATGTGGATCACGCCGCCGTCGAAATGCGTCATGATCCGCTCGGCCGGCCCGCGCCCCCATTGCTCGAAGTAAGCGGTGGAAGTCATGTGAAACGGGTCGATGCTTTCGGAGACCACGCGGCCGGGCAACCACTGGCAAAAGTTGCTCAGCGTGCCGCCGGCCGTAAGCGGCACGCGATCGAAAAACGCCTGCTGCACCGCCACATTCAGCTTGAAGGCAAGCTGGAATGCTTCGCGCACACGCTCGGGACAGTCGTGCAGGCACATGTAAGCCCTGGTAGCGCCGACCAACTCGAACAGGAAGTTCAGCCCGTCGATGAGAATGAAATGGCTGACGCCCCAGCGGCCCCGGCTCTCTGCTACAAAGACCTCCAATTGCCGCAAATAGCGCTGCCACCACAGCCGGCCCGATTGTTGCCTGTCCGTCGGGTCATTTGAGTTGGCGGCAGCGGGCTGGCCGTGGAGTTTCGCATCGCTGGTGGGCAGGGCTAGGTACGGGGCATCGGCCAGTTGCGCCCGTAGCGTGTCCAGTTCCGCCAGATCGGCAAGCAGCGGAGGCACCATCGAGGAAATCCAGCCGCTGTCGTGATGCACCATGAAGCGCACTTGCCCGCCCAGCAGCCCCCCGTAAAGCCCCTGGTCGAACTCGCTCAAATAGGCCGCCGGCAGCGAGTCGTCTTCTACTGCCGCCCGCTCTCGGAACAACTCGTCCCAGAACCGGGCGCGGCGCAGCGGGTCGGGATAGTCGCACTCGGCCTGGGGATATTCGGCGGCGAATCTGGCCAGCGCAGCACTGGGAACCATCATCACGGCGAAGATGCAATCGCCTGCCTCCCGCGAGTACAGCCGCCGCAGCCGCTCGATAACCTCCGGGGCTGTCGGCTTGTATGCAAACGGAACCATCGGCCTGCGACAGACTCACTGGTTGGCAATCAGCCACTCGGCGGCTTCGGGTCGTCGAGCTTCATCAGCACCTTGTCCACCGCAAAATTGGCGCTGCGGTGTTTGATCTCGAGGACATAACGGCCTGGCGCCGGAACGCGAAAATAGACCGGTCGGTTTCGTATGCCCTCGGGCGTGTGACCGCCCGGACCTTTGGGCAGGAACGTCCATTGCCAGTCGCCATGAACGCGCATGCCCTCGGGTCGGGTGGTGTGGTCGCTGCCGTAGAGCCGCTCGCCGTTGAGCGTCAGTGCGGCGTCGTTTTCCGCTCCTCCGCCCGCAGGTCCCTGCTTGGCGTAAAGAAACACGTAATAATTGCCGGGCAGCGTGAATTCGATTTCGTAGCGCATTGCTCCCTTGCCCGGGTCTTGCACGCCGGCTCCGCTGGGGGTGGCAATCACGCGCCAGTCGCCTTCGCCGTCTTCAGCTTCGAAGGCCACGCGCCCGTCGCGCTCGCGGATGACCTGGCCGCGTGGTCGCGTCAGTTGTAAGATCCAATCGTCGCCGCCAGGGGGCGGGGAAAGCTTTTGGCCATCGGACGTCGAGCCGGCCTGGTGCTTGGCGTAGGGCCGGCGGGTGTCGTACCAGGTTACGCGATACGGTCCTCCTTTTATCTTGACAGAGACGGGGTCGCTTTTTTCCAGATAGACCAGATACTCGTAACCATCCAGGGCCAAGCAGTGAGCATGCGCGCCCTGCACAAGGTCGGGGCGAGGCCTGAGGTGGCCGAAAGGCAGCGCGGCGCACAAGTCCCAGGCGCGTTTGACGGCCTCGTGGCGGGCTGGGCGGGCATCCTTGGGGTCGAGGGTGCCGGTGAATCCGCTGGAAGAGTCGCCGTCGTTGTCGGCGAAGACCAGCCCGGCGGCGGAGAAGTGGATGACAAACGTGTTCTTCCTCAGGTCCTCGTCGCTGTAGTCGCGGCCGATGGCACGAATGTGATAGGTGTTGCCGGCCCAAAGAGTCTCCTGAGCCAGCAAGGGTTTCTCCGGATGATGGCTGGCCAGCAGTTCGCGGCCCAGCCACGCGCGGTTGACCGTCTTGGGGCCTTGCAGCGTGCCGTAAGTCAGCCAGGGTTCGTCGCGGAATTCGTCGTTGCCGGTCCGGTTGTGGACCGAAAGAGGCTTGCCAAAAACGTTTATCGCCTGAATGGCAGCGCCAAGCCGGTTGACTTCCTCTCGCTTGAGGAATGGGGCCTCCCGCAGCAAAGGCTCGGGGCCGGCGACGTTGAGCAACAAATTCGGGTATGCGCCAAGCCGGGCATAAGTGTAGCGAATGAAGAGCAACTGGTCGGTCGGATCGCGCGGGAAGTTCGAATCGCGCCCGAAGAACCCCGCAAAAGGATAGACTATCAGATTGCGTCGGGCCAGTTCGTCGAGCATCCCTTCCAGGCGAGCGAACTCCCCGGCCTCGAGCGGCCAGAGCTTGGGCGTCTGCCAGCCCCGCCCGCGCCCCTTGGCGTTGCGATTCAGATAATGGCTGGCACACGACAGGGTGTTGTAGCCTTGCGCCTGGGCCCAGTCGAGAAAGGCAGTACGTGCTGCTGCACTCCAGTTGGCGGCAAAGAAACGGTCTCCTACATGCAGCCCGCGGATAAGCACAGCATCCCCATCCCGCCTGCCGAACCACACAGGATTGGGCCGATGCACGACTATGGGGCCAGGAAGATCGGCCTTGACACAATTGAACTGGCCACTGCCGCCCGGGGTGCCGTCAGAGAAAACGGCCTGATAGCGCCATACGCCGGGCTGATCGGGCATGAAACGCAGCCGCCAAGTTTGCCGGCCGTCATAGAAACCCCAAAACTTCACGGTGCTGCCGTCAGGCCGGGTGAAGTTCGCCTCCAGCGCAACGTCGCGATAAGGATTGGCATAGCTGTTGGCGTTAGTAAATGCGACTTCAAAGCGGCCCCACTGCGGGCAGTCCTCAGCCAGCGCGCCCAGGGTTGCCAGAGCGACGAGCAGGACGCCAAATACAGATGCGGATTTCGTTGGCATGACCTGTTGCATAAGCTGTTCCATAAGTTGTGAGTCGATGGCTTCAAAGCAAGCAACCATTGACGCGGATTTCACTGTAAAAACCGGCATCCAAATGGGGCGCCGTTAGAAAACACTCGTCGTAGTGCTCGCCGAGAAGCGCTGATCGCTGCGCTCAAGACGAGCCGTACAGCAGTGTTTTGCTCAACGCATCGGCAGTCAACCCACAAGGTGTTGCGGATGCTGCTGTTTGCCGGCCCCCCCAGCCTACCCGGCCAGAGCGCCCGCTGGAATCAACCCCTAGCGTGTTTGGCCAATCGTCGTCTCATGACGCATGGTAGCAAGAAACAGGGCCGTTCGAGATTCGGCTGGGAGCGGGGGATGCTGGTAGCTTAGTACCGGGTATGGTTCACCGTAGGGCGCTGGTGCCGATCCGCTGGAACCTGTTGTTAGGGCGCTATCTCGGTACACGAGTGCAAAGGCTTCTCAGAAGCGCGTCCCGGTTATGTTTTGCGTTCAATCCTCCGCGTACGAGTCGCGCACAGTTGATAGAAGCGTATTCCCAATGACGATTTCCCCATAACCATTCAAGACGTCGACCTCCAGCCCAGCGTAGTTTGGATAGAAGCGCTGTTCCTTCCACGCCGAAACGGTCATGCCATTTCTGGCCATCCGCTCGTAAGGGTACATGGGAATCCCCGTTCGGTCGCCCCGCATGTCCCTACCGTTCGGGTGACGAATGATGACGGCGAAGCCCTCAATGTCCCAGATTCGCTTTTCAACGTTCTTGACCAGTGCCATTGCGCCCTCCCGTGTTCTGTCATTTCTGTCGGCCATCTGCTTTACTGCTTTATTACAGACCTCCCCCCACCACTATAACTATAGTGCCCAGGCCGGTCAACCAGAGCGGGTCGCAGCGCAACCCCTAAAAACAGTAATATCCCCATATCGCCCCACTATCCAGCGACGCGCTTCGTGGCGCCCGTTATGCCGTGGTCCAGCGGGTAGAGGGCTCCAAATGTGGCGTAGTCGCAGCGAAATGCGGCCACGATAGAGCGTGGCCCTCGTATTTTTTCCAGTAGTGCGATCCCGCAATCGCTTCAACCTAATGGAGGGACGCGCTGCGGTCGCGTCCGTCACCTTTCTGGCCCATGGCCGACCGATCAGCTACGCCAAACACGGCCACGATAGAGCGTGGCCCTTGTATTTTTTCCAGTAGTGCGATCCCGCAATCGCTTCAACCTAATGGAGGGACGCGCTGCGGTCGCGTCCGCTATCGCTATGGAGACGGCCACGACAGAGCGTGGCCCTCCAGGTTTCGATGCCCTAATCCATCGAAACAACAGCAGTTCGGTGCTCGGCGGAGCGCACTAGCGCCCTCATTTTCGGTAGATGACATGTCGCAAGAGCCCGATTTGCCGGCAGACTGGCAATGTTTGACCTCGAACCGAGCAGCTTATTGCGATTCTATTCCTAAAACAGCGGCCAGGAAGGCCAACTGGTCGGTCGTCTCTTCGATGAGTTTGGTGGTGGGTTTGCCTGCGCCGTGGCCTGCGCGGGTTTCGATGCGGATCAGCACCGGCGCGTCGCCCGCCTGGCAATGCTGCAAGGCGGCGGCGAACTTGAAGCTGTGGGCAGGCACTACCCGGTCGTCGGTGTCGGCGGTGGTGATCAGCGTGGCCGGATATTTCACCCCCGGCTTGAGATTGTGATAAGGCGAATAAGCGTACAGGGTCTTGAAATCCTCGGGGTCATCGGGCGTGCCATACTCATCGACCCAGAACCGTCCGGCCGTGAACCGGTGGAAGCGGAGCATGTCCATCACACCGACCGCCGGCAGGCAAGCGCCGAACAGTTCAGGTCGTTGGGTCATGACGGCCCCGACCAACAGTCCGCCGTTGCTGCCGCCTTGGATGGCCAGTCTTTCGCTGCGGGTGTACTTGTTGGCGATCAGCCACTCGGCGGCGGCGATGAAGTCGTCGAAGACGTTCTGTTTGTTGTGTCTCTTGCCGGCCAGATGCCACGGCTCGCCGTATTCGCCGCCACCGCGGAGGTTGGCCACTGCAAACACGCCGCCCATCTCCATCCAGGCGGCGATCCGCACGGCGAAGTTCGGCTGCAAGGAAATACTGAAGCCTCCGTAGCCGTAAAGCAGCGTGGGATTGTTGCCGTCCAGCGCAAGGCCCTTCTTATGGGCGATGAACATCGGTACGCGGGTGCCGTCTTTGCTCTGGTAGAAGACCTGTTTGGTCTCGTACTGCTGGAAGTCGAACTTTACCTCGGCCCTGCGCAGCAATCGGGTTTCGCCGGTCAGCAGGTCGTGGCGGTAGATGCTCGGCGGGGTGGTGAAGCTGGAGAACTCGAAGAACAACTCGGTATCCGCCCTGCGGCCGCCGAAGCCCGAGGCCGCCCCGACGCCCGGCATTTCCAACTGGCGCACAAACCGGCCATTCAGATCGTATAGCTTCACCAGCGGGCGCACGTCCTTCAGATACACGGCCACCAGCATGTTGCCTACCAGCGAGACCTGCTGGAGGGCCTCTTCGGCTTGCGGAATGACCTGGCGGAAGTTTTCCCGCCGTGGACTGCGCAGGTCGATGGCGATCACCCGTTTGCGCGGCGCGTCCAGATCGGTCTTGAAGTACATCAGCGGACCGTCGTTGCCCACAAAGTCGTACTCGTTGTCGAAGTTATCTATCAGCTCCAGGGGCATTGCATACGGTTCGCTCAGGTCGCGAACGATGATGCGATGCTTGCGGTCGGTGCCTTTGGTCACGGCTATCACCAGATAGCGGCCGTCTTCGGTAACCGTGGGATTGAAAGTCCACTGCGGCTGGTCGGGCCGTGCGTAAACCAGCACATCCTGCGACTGCGGCGTGCCGACGCGATGGTAATACAGCTTGTGGTTGAGGTTCAGGGCCAGGAACTCTTCGCCCGGTTTGGGCTGGTCGTAGCGGCCGTAGAAGAAGCCGCGGCCGTCGGGCGTCCAGGCGGCGTCGGTAAACTTCGTCCACTTCAGTTCGTCTTCCAGGGTGGCGCCCGAATTGAGGTCCATCACGCGCCACGTCTGCCAGTCGGAGCCGGCCGCTGCCTGCCGGTACGCCATGTAGCGTCCGTCATCGCTGAAGGCCATACCAACAAGGGCGATCGTTCCTGCCATGGACCAGGTATTCGGGTCCAGCAGCATGCGTGGTTCGGCGTCCAACGAATCTTGCACGTATAGCACCGGCTGGTTTTGCAGGCCGTCGTTCTTGAGGAAGTAATAGCGGCCGCCATGTTTCCTGGGAACTGAATAGCGGGGGTAGTTCCACAGTTCGGTCAGCCGCTTGCGGATCGCCTCGCGCTGCGGGATGCCTTCCAGAAAAGCAAAGGTCACTCGGTTCTGGGCCTCGACCCAGTCGGCTACTTCTTTCGACTGGCGTACGTCCTGCTCGAGCCAGCGGTACGGGTCGGGGACTTTGACGCCGTGGTAATCGTCCACCACGTTGTCACGCCGGGTTTCAGGATATGCAAGCCGCTTGCCCTGCCCGGC
>Ga0209017_10001157_pt1 | contig 21347 bp, 18 predicted proteins | sample YNPBryunderm2012_FD_185812 | JGI IMG/M metagenome (GOLD analysis project Ga0209017, IMG submission 185812) | Anoxygenic and chlorotrophic microbial mat microbial communities from Yellowstone National Park, USA - YNP Bryant MS undermat 2012... ... | reverse complement strand
CTGCCCGAACTGCTCAAAAAGGCCAAGGCCGGCACCGGCGAAACCAAGTGACCACCACATCGCCTCGCCACCAGACTTACGCTCATCTCATTATATGATTGTTTGGAGATGTGGCGATCATCGCCGCGCTGGTCGTCGCGTTCTGCCCTGCGTGTCGTGGGGTGTCGTGGGGGAGGACGCCGGTGACGCGGCGGTTTGGTTTGGTTTGAGATGAGCGACGTTTCGGTTCCCGCTGCTGCGCTCAGGATCTGCTGGGAGCTGCCTTGGCAGCCGCGTTGGTGTTGGTCTGGCCTTCGGCCTTGGGGGCCGGTGTGAAGGTGGGGAGGGAAGACGATTTGCGGATGTTGCGGCGGTTGGGGTCGTCGGGCTGGGTGACGAAACGGCGGTTGCGCTCCCGAGCGGTTTCCTCGGGTGAACGGGTCACTCCCTGCACCGCTAAGCCGGCCAAGCCCCAGATCAGCACCATCGTCACCAACCCGACCGCCGCGGCGTGGACCACCTCGAACTCCAGAACCAACAAAAACAGCGTGAACCAGATCACCGCCGCCAGCAGCGTCCAATACCATTCGGATGTGAACATCGTGTCGAACGACGGTTTGAGCCAGGTCGCCAGGGCGGCACTCGCCAGGGCGACGATCCCCACCCGCCAGGGCATTCCCTGAACCGGCTGGTTGTAGAGGAAGTTTTGAGCGTTCTCGGTCACCACGTAGCACACCGCGTAAAAAATCAGCGCATACAACACGAAGGCGATCAGCAATGTCGTCATGGTGACGAAACCCCTTTCCGGTGGTTGGCAACGACCAATCCAAGCCCGCCTCGTTAACAAGTCGGACGAGAACAAACGAGAATGACCCAGGCGGGAGGGAAGCCGCGTGTTGAGTCGATCCGCTCCGCGACGCTATGATGAGCCCGATTCTTCTCCGAGTCGATGCCGTTTCGCCCAATGGCCGCCCAACCCCGCGGCGATCGCTTCTCCAACGTCATTCGAACCGGTTGGAAACCCGCCGGTCCCTCAAGCCCCGATGACCCCATGATCACCCTCAGCGCCTTCGCCGACGAAATCGCCACCGATCCCGTTGAACAACTCGACGTGCTGGAGCGCCACGGGATCCGCTATCTCGAATTCCGGTCGATCCACGACACCAACGTCATGAAATTGACCGCTGCCCAACACGAGGGGTTTCGGGAGTTGCTGCGCTCCAGGGGCTTTGGTCTCAGCGCGATTGGCTCGCCGATCGGCAAAATTCGGATCGACGAACCATTTGAACCCCACCTGGCCGACTTCGAGAGGGCAATGGACCTGGCCGAATTCTACGGCACCCCGCGGATTCGCATCTTCAGCTATTACATGCCCCAGGAACCGACTCCACCGCCTGACCCCGCCACCTTCCGCGACGAGGTCTTGAAGCGCATGACCGCCAAGGTCAAGCGGGCTGAGCAACGCGGCCTGACCCTGGTGTTGGAAAACGAAAAGTTCCTCTACGGCGACACCGCCGACCGCGTAGCCGACCTTCTGGAGACAATCGACTCCCCGGCGCTGGGGCACGCCTTCGACCCAGCCAACTATTTAGAGGTCGGTCAAGACCCCCAAGCGGCCTGGGATCGTCTCAAGTCCCGGGTGATTCACTTCCACGTCAAAGATTACGACACCACCCTGCATAAGAACGTTCCGGCCGGCGAGGGCCAGGGACGCATCCCCGAACTGATCGCCGACGCAGTGCGATCGGGCTATCGAGGCTTCTGCGTGCTGGAGCCCCACCTTGTCGTCGCCGAACTGACCCGGGGGTTCACCGGTCCCGAACGCTTCGGCGACGCGGTCGCCGCCCTCAAGAATGGTCTGCAACGTTACAACGTGCCGATCGCTTGATCGAACTCCGACGCTGGTTGTGGACTTATGGACCGATCCGCCGTCGTGGATCACATCCAGGTGGCGGGAACAACCCAAGGCACCCGGGGGATGCGCCGGGGGTCATACAGGGGAATCAGGTCGCGCGGTCTGACCAGCGGGGCGGGTCGGTTGGGATCGAGCCAGCCGCACGAGCGGGCCGCCTCTCCGATGATCGCCTCAGGAGCCACTCCGCGCTCGCGGAGCGTCTCCAGTTTGAGCGCTGCGTCGCGTTTGGCCAGACGTTGACCATCGGGAGCCAGCGCGAGGGGCAGATGGAAGAATCGAGGCGAGACATGGCCTAAAGCCCGTTGGATGAGGATTTGTCGAGGCGTACTGGGAATCAGGTCGTCGCCCCTCACCACCAGATCGACCCCCATCAGGGCGTCGTCGAGCGCTGCGGCGAGTTGGTAGGAAGGCTCGCCGCTGGAACGTCCCACCACGAAGTCGCCGCCGACTTGGCGAGGCGTCAGAGCGATTGGTCCCAGAAACTCATCCTCCCAGACGATCGTCTGGTTCGGGTCGGCGACCCGGAACCGCCAAGCGAACGCTCGCCCCGCCCTGGCCAACTCGGCCGCCTCGGCGACGCTTCGGCCCGCACAGGTGCCAGGGTAGGCGGGGCCGACCTCCCAGGTCAGCGACCGCCCCTCCGCGTCCAACCGGATCGGCTCGTGGGGGGCTGAGGCGGCCCGTTGGATGTCGGCGCGGGTACAAAGGCAGGGATAGACCGCCTCGGCGCGCTTGAGACGCTCCAAGGCGTCGGCGTAGAGCGGGACACGGTTCGACTGGCGAATCGGCCCCTCGTCCCAATCCAACCCAAGCCATTCCAGGTCGCGCACAATCGACGCCAACGCCTCGGGACGGACCCGGCTGGCGTCGATGTCCTCTAGCCTCAGCACGACCCGCCCGCCGCCCGCCGACGCTCGGCTCGCCAGCCAGGCCACCAGGAAGGTCCGGGCGTGCCCCAAATGCAACCCGCCCGTGGGTGACGGAGCGAGACGGCCGGTAATCCTCCGCCGAGGCGACTGGTCGGGAACCCGGGTCGCGGGTAGGATGTCCAACGGAAGAACCCTCCAAGGTCACGCGGATCGCGGAGAGAGGAACGCGGGTCTTGGCGTTGGCCTCGTCTCCAAGAACCAGGTTCGAGCGTGGCGGGTGTTCTTCACGCGTTTCAACCGCCCCGCCCAACGGGGGTGTTTTCGTCGTCCCGACCTGGGAGTGCAAGCCTCATGGATATCGAACAGGCCCGTTCAACGCGGGAGGTCATCGAACAAATCCTCCAGCTTCGAGACTCTCTTTGACTTGGGCGATAAGTTCGCCCGACGCCAGGAACTCGAGGAAGCGATGAACGCGCCCGACTTCTGGAACCACCAGGATCGTGCCAAGGCCACCATCGCCGAGATCAAGACCCTCAACGCGGTCCTCAAGCCTTACGAGGCGCTGGTCAAACAGGCCGAAGACCTCCAAGCCCTGGTCGAACTGGCCGACGAGGCGGGCGACGACTCGTTGGACGACGAGATTGACCAAGCCACCCAAAAGGCCCGCGAGGCGTTCGACAAGTTCGAGCTCCAGTCGATGCTCTCGGGCATGAACGACCATTGCAACGCCTTCTTGGAAATCCACCCCGGCGAAGGGGGGACCGAAGCGTGTGATTGGTCGGAAATGCTCCTGCGTATGTATATGATGTGGGCCGAATCCAAAGGGTACAAGGTCGAGCTGATCAGCCGGGAGGATGGCGGGGTCGCAGGCATTCAGTCGGCCCAGTTGAAAATCTCCGGTGACTACGCCTTTGGCTACCTCAAGGGCGAGGCCGGGGTTCATCGTCTGGTGCGGATCAGCCCGTTCGACGCGGCCGGTCGTCGGCAAACCTCGTTCGCCTCGGTGGATGTCACCCCCGAGATCGACGACACCATCGAAATCGAGATCCGGGACTGTGACCTCAAACGCGACGTGTTCCGCTGCGGCGGCCCCGGCGGCCAGCACCAGAACAAAACCGAGTCGGGGGTCCGTTACACCCATCTTCCCACCGGCGTCGTGGCCGAATCCCGCTCGGAGCGCTCCCAGTTCCAAAACGACGACCTGGCCCTCAAACTGCTCAAAGCCAAACTCATCCGCCTGGAGGAGGAGAAGCGCGAGGCCGAGTCGATGAAAGCCTACGACGACAAGTCCAAAATCGGCTTCGGCTCGCAAATCCGTTCGTACGTCCTCCAACCCTATACCCTGGTCAAAGACCTACGCACCGGCTATGAGACGGGTAACCCCCGCGCTGTGCTGGACGGCGACCTTGACGGCTTCATCAACGCCTATCTGCGTATGAAGCTCTCCAAAGGTGAACCAGCCAGAAAGTAAGCCGACCTCGCAGCCCTTTCTTGCGAACGTCGCTCCATCCTCGCCCGCGCGGGGTGGAACCAGCTGAAGTTCAACCCCGCGCGCTCAAATCATGATCAGCTAGCAAGGTGTTTTTCAACAAGGGTTGTCCATCGCCTTGAAATCGAGCCGCGAAACCCTGGGTCTCGCCTTGCGTTCAACCGTCGCAAAGTCAAAGAATTTCGCCTTGGCCCTCGTTGCCGACGAGTCTCGTTTTGATGACCATCCCCCCTTTGCCCACCGAGTCGCCGCGCGTCTTGCAGGTCTCGTGCGCCCAGACGCATTGGGCAACGCCAATTGACGCGAACCTGGAAACCACCTTGCGGTTCATCAAGGAGGCCGCACGGGTGGGCAGCCGGGTCGTGTTATTTCCCGAGGCCAACCTGACCAGCTATTTCTTTCCCTACGCCCTCAAGCTTGATCCAGTCGTCGTCGAACGGACGCTCAGAGAAACCCAGGACGCCGCCCTCAAGCATTCGATCTGGGTCATTGTTGGCACGTTGCGCAAGACCGCCGATCGCTTCCTCAACCTGGCGCACGTCATCGCGCCCACGGGCGAGATTGTGTATGAATATGCCAAGGTTCACATGGCGGGCAAGGACGAGAAAACCTCCTGTCGGGGCGGCGACAAGCTGGCGCTTTTCGAGATCGATGGAATCCTTTGTACTTTAGTCATCTGTCGGGACGGCCGCCACCCCGAGTTGTATCGTTTGCCAGCAATGGCCGGAGCGCAGATCCTGTTTCAACCGTCGTGCAGTTCCGACTCGATCGAGGCGGTCGCTTGGAAGCGGGTCGCCGGCCGCGCGCAACAGCCGGTGGGGCCCAACTCGAAAATGTTCCACTGCGTGGCCAACACGATCGGCGAGTCGCCCGACGGCAAACAAACCTCCAGCGGCTCCTCCTTCATCCGCGAGCCGTCCGGCCTTCCTCTGGCCGAGGCGGGCCGCCACCACGAGGAGCTCATCACCGCCGTCCTCGATCTCGAACGGGCCGACCTTTCCTACGTTCGCGCTAGCATGATCCATCCCCCGTTCCTCGCATCCCACTGGGAGGCGATGGTCGCGGCGGTCAAAGCCCGCGCCCACCTCAAACCAGAGTAAAGTAACGTCACCCTAACTTAGGTGAGGAGACCACGAGGAGCGTCGTCGATGACGCGATCGATGCGTCTTGCTCGGCAACGGTGACGCTTGCCCACATGAGGAAACGTCGCGCGGCACTGGAGCGAGGGGGCCGCTTGACTCTTGGGTGTCGCTTGTATGATGGTAGGGATTGAGCCCTGCGCGCCCGTCGCCGCTTCGCGTCTTGGTCCCGACGCGGCATGATCGACTGACCGTGCCCGAATTGTGTCGAGGTTGTTCCGCCATGACCCAGCCGAGCCCCATTTTCCCGTCTCATTCGCATTCCCGCCCGTGCTGTGAGGGGAAACTTACAACCGCGCCGGTTCAAGTCAGCCGCCGCGCCGCGCTGGGCGGCCTTTTGGTTTTGGGGACCGCCGCCTGGTCGGGCCGAACCGTCGGCGGCACGTCGATTTCCATCCCTTATGGGCGTGGGGACGACGTGCCCAGTCGGGAGACTCAAATCACCCGCGCAGTGGCCTTCCTCAAGAGCCGCCAGGAGGCCGATGGGGGTTGGTCCAGCCGGCGAAGCGTGGGAATCACCGCGTTGGCGGTCACCGCCCTGCTCCGCTCCCGGCGTCTGGGGCCGGCCGATCCGACGATCGTCAAGGGCTTGGCCCGTCTGGAGGCGGCCCTTGGTCCCAACGGCGGCTTCGAGGAGAACGGCCAGGCTAATTATGTCACCTCGATCGCGCTGATGGCCTTCCACCAGGCGGCCCAGGCCGACCCCAACCCCGAGGCCAAGACCCGTTACGACGCCCTGATTCGCCGCGGTCAAGATTTCCTCAAGGGCATCCAGTGGACCGAGGGCAAGAACAAGACCCCCGAGAGCGACTTCTACGGCGGAGCAGGCTATCGCGGCGACCAATCCCGCCCCGACCTCTCCAACACCGCCTTCATGGTCGAGGCATTGCGTGAAACCGGCTTGCCCGCCGACGACCCCGCGCTTCAAAAAGCCCTCATTTTTATTTCCCGCTGTCAGAACCAGCCCTCTGAGTTCAACGACCAGCCCTGGGCCGGCAAGGTCAACGACGGTGGCTTTATCTACACCGCGGCCAACGGCGGCGAAAGCAAAGCTGGTGGCGATCCGGCCACCGGCCTGCGGTCCTACGCTGGCATGACCTACGCCGGCCTCAAAAGCATGATCCACGCTGGCCTCGACCGCGACGATCCCCGCGTTCAAGGCGCATTGCGATATATCCGCAACCACTACACCCTCGACGAGAACCCCGGCCTCGGTCAAGTCGGGCTCTATTACTATTATCATACGTTTGCTAAAGCGATGAGTCTGCTGGGCGAACCCCGATTTACGGACGCTCAAGGGGTCGAACATGATTGGAAGGCCGAACTTAACGCCGCCCTTGGCCGTCGCCAAAATCCCGACGGCTCCTGGGTCAACCCCGCCGACCGCTTCATGGAGGGCGACCCCAACCTTGTCACCTCCTACGGTCTGTTAGCGCTGGCCTACACCGGCTGATCGTCACCGGTTGAAGCCTAAGGATCTCCGATCCCCACGCGGGAATCGCTCGGGGTCGATTCCGGCGTGGGTTTGGGTTGGGCTTGTCTTGGGACCCTCACCACGGCTCAGTCAAGGCGCGGGTGGTTTCGGTGTCGAACCAATCCCAAAGGCGGGCGTGGTCGCGGTCTACATTGGTGGGGTTAGCGTGCCACGAGGTCGGATAACGCCAAAACGCCACGCCGTGAACCCAGACGGCCGCGGCCAGCGTGACGATCAGCAACCAACGCCAACGCCGATCGATCAGCGGATATGATTGAGGACAAGGATCATGTGACGGCATGGCGGCGGTTCGGACGGCCGCGAGGGCAATGACGAAAAGCGGCGTGGCGTCGATCCAGAACCGAGCGCCGAAGCAGTGGCCGCCCCACCAGCAGGAATATTTGGCCAGAGCCAGGAAGTTGAGCGGCAAGCCAACCGCCAGCAAGGCACGGATCGGCGTGGCGTTCCAAGAGGGCAAGCGGTTCCAAACCCGCGGCAAGAGCGCCAACGCCGGCACGACCCAAGGGCAATGGATTAAGAGGCCGTGGCTGGGACTGACCAGCGTGCCCAACCCGCCCCAGAGCAGCGAGCCAGTCCAGGTTCCCTTTAAGCCGTGCGCCCAGGGGTGCATCTTCTCAATCTCGGCGTAACCTCCATTCAACGAGTCGAAGAACCAAAGGTTGTAGCCGCACCAGGCCAAACCCAGGAGGCCGGCGGTTGCCCAAAAGGGACGCGACCGCGTCAGGCCAAAGGGTCGCCAAACCCCGCCCCAACGCCGCAGACCGGCGCGGGCTGGACTGGAGATCACCACCCAGCCCGCGATCACCGCTGCGAAGAGAAGATCAATGGGACGGCACATCACCATCAGGGCTGTTGCCCCTCCTGCCACAGCCAGTCGCGTGGTGGTCAAGCCATGCTGGGGGGATTCGCCGATTCCACCCGGTGGGATCAAGGCGCGCAGCGCCACCATTAACCAGAAGATCGCCGGGCCGTGTTGCCAGAGGGCTTGCGAGGCGGTGGGCCAGACTCCCGAACCTAATCCCAAGGCCACCACTGCGATACTGATTCCCTCATGGAGTTCCAAACGTCTTAACAGACCCGGAAGCAACCCTACCGCCAGAGCCGCTACCAGCGCGGCGTTGAGCTTGCCGAGATGTCGTACCGTCTCCAGGAACGCGGAGGGGTCGCGGGTGGGTGCGTCCCAACCGGGTCGGGTGTGATCGAGCCAGACGATCGAGATCCAGGCGAACGGAATCGTCGTCAGAGCGGGGCCAATAGGGTAACGGCTAACCACATGACCACGCGACTCGCTGCAATAGCCTGGCACCGCGTCAGTCTCGGTGCGGATCGCCCAGGCTAGGCGATCCAGCGTCAGACCGTCGCCTCGAACGAGCGCGACCTGAAGCAGCGCTGCGGGCATGGTGTCGCCTCCGCCAATTGCCCGACCATTAGCCAGAAAGATCGCCAGAAGTCCTAGCGTCAACCAAGCGTCGCGGGTCGTTTCGCCGCTTCCGTGTGGGCGGGGTGTCAACGTCAACATGGTGGGTGGTCGCATGGCGTGGGGTCCAGCCATCCAGGGACAAACCGGTGTCGAATGCGGCTTCATCCCGCTTCGTGGGGTCGGGTCTGTCTACCCTGGATGAAACGCCGCGTCGAGCCGAACCCGGGCAGGAGTTGGTTTGGGTTGACCTTGACGGCTTGCCGGCGGTGGGTTAGGACCACATCGGCGTCGAACCGATTCGACTGCGACTGCGACTTCTTCGATCCGGCCAGGGAGGGCCGACACCGGTGCGCGACCACACCCGAGCGTTTTGTCGAACCGTGGCCGAGACCTTCGAATGTCCCGCGCCGATTTACGAATTCGGTTCCTATCAGGTCGAAGGCCAGACCGATCTGATCGACCTGCGGGGCTTTTTCACCGGGCGTGAATACGTCGGTTGCGACATGAGACCCGGTCCCGGCGTGGATCGGGTCGAAGACGTCACTCGAATCAGCCTGCCCGACGAATCGGTGGGCACCATTCTTTGCATCGAAACGTTCGAGCATGTTTTCGAGGTGCATCGCGGCTTCGACGAGGTCTTCCGCGTTCTCAAGCCGGGCGGCCTGTTCGTAATCACCTCACCGTTTTATTTTCACATTCACGGCTACCCCGACGATTACTGGAGGATGACGCCAAGCTGTCTCAAGCGGTGGATGAGCCGTTACGAGGGGCGGATTTGCGGCTTCCAGGGAGCGGCCAGCACGCCTCACACCGTGATGGCATTGGGATTCAAGAGGCCCGCGCCGGTCGATTTCGAGAGCCGCGCCGCGCGGTTCGTGGCGACGTACCAGGGTTGGTTGGCCGAGACCCACGCCCGCGAGACCCGCCTGAATTGTCGGCGGGTTTGTCGCTGGCTGCGGCTTTTGGGCTTCTCCAAGGCAGAGCGGCGGCGGATTCGGGAGGATCGCCGCGCCGAGTTCGCCATCGAATGCGGGCCGCCGTCGGACGCTTCGGGTGATCGGTCGGTTGACGACGCTCCACCAACCATCGCTCCGCGAACCGTCTGGTCCGCAACAATGGGTCAACCGGTGTCGCTTGATTCGAGGACGATCCCCCCGCATCATCTGTCCCGAACCGGCACGCCAAACCGAACCCATTCCCGTTGATCCAGCGGTCGCCCAAGCCGACCAATCCCTTCGATGTTCATTGATATGGTTGAGCAAAAGCGGATGTCAGCGGCGCGACTCCCCGCCAGGGGATTCGAGCCGTTGGGTGGATGTCGCCCTCATGGCGTTCACTCCATGTCGAGAACCAGGACGGTCTAGAGGTCGGGGAGGGGCAGCGATGAGCGGCAACGACGAGCAAAGCGGGACTCATCGACGTGTGGTTATTCTCGGGCTGGACGGGGCCACCTGGACGGTCCTCGAACCGTGGATCGAGCGCGGCGCGATGCCCAATCTGGCCGGTTGGTTGCGGACCGCGGCGCGGGGAGTCCTCCGCTCTGTCGAGCCACCGGTGACCTCGGCCGCCTGGACCTCGATGAGCACGGGCGCGCGTCCGGGGCGTCATGGGGTGTTCGACCATCGTTGGTACGACCCCGCCGGCGGACGCATGCGGGTCAACCATTCCCGCCGAGTTCGGGTCGAGACCTTGTGGGAGACGATCCATCGTCACGGCGGGGTCTCAATCTCGCTCAACCTGCCGGGTACCTATCCGGCCCCCGCGGTGCGGGGTCTGATCGTCTCGGGCATGGACGCGCCCCACCTCGAAGGCGCTCTGAGCGGATGTCCGCCTGAATTCGCCCAGGCTCTGAAAACCGAGTGTCCCGATTATTCGCTCAAAGTGATCTGGAAGCGCCCTCCTCAATCGCTCGACGAGCTTCGCGCTCGCGCCGAGGAGACTCGCAAGCTGTTCCGCGCCCGCGCCGAGGGCGGCCTGCTGGCCGATCGGTTCCGGCCCGATTGGTCGGCGCTCATGGTGCAATTCCAAAACCTCGATCCCTTTCAGCATCGCGTTTGGCGTCACCTCAATGTCGATGAGACTGGTCTGGACGATCCGGCGCTCAACCAGGCGGCCGGCTCGGTGTTGACCGCGTTGGACGAGGCAGTTGGTTTGCTTTTGGAACTGGCCGAGCGGCGTGGGGCGGCGGTGGCGATGGTCAGCGACCACGGTTTCGGTCCCTGTCTGGGGCGGATCGCTGTCAATGCCATCCTGCGCGACGCGGGGATCATCCGCTTCCCTGGCGCGGGTCGCCGCGCGGTCCAGCGTCTGGCCCGTCCGGTCGATCTGGCCCGTCTCTGGCTGGCCAAGCGACGCGACCCCCAAGCTCGCGCCGCGTCGTTCGACACGTCGATCCCCGCCCAATATCCCTTCGACTGGAACCGCACTCTAGGTTTCGCCCCCCACCAGGACACCGCGGCGATGATCTATCTGAACACCTCCGCACGCAAGGTGGCCGGGGTGACTCAATCGCCTTTGAACACCCCTCGGCAAATCGATCAAGCCCTCGCCGACATCACCGGCGCGTTGAGCGCGGCGCGTCATCCTGAAACCGGCGCGTCGCTGTTTCCGGTGATTCGTTCCATTGCCGAGGTTTACAACCTGGACCCTTCCGCCGAAGGCTTCCCCGACCTGGTGGCGCTTCCCGATCCCAATTACTGGGTGCGCTCCAAGCTGGGTGGCGACGACCTGGCTTGGGTTCGCCCCGACCCCAATCTGCCGGGAACCCACCGCATGGAGGGGATTGTGGCGCTAGGGGGCTTTGGCCTGGACCCTAGCCAACGTCTCGAGGCGAACCTGATCGACGTGGCTCCCACGTTGTTGACCTATTTGAATCTGCCGCTTCCTTCAACCATCGAAGGACGGTCATTGGTCAAGCCGCCCGCCGCGACTTCGAGAACAGTCGTTCGCACCGATCCCCCCCGCGAGGGCATGATTCCCCCGCCTCATCGGGTCGAGCCCACCTCCCCGAGCTTCGACCACTCCGATGACGACCAGGCGCTGATCGAGCAGAGGCTCCGCGACCTCGGCTATCTCGATTGAGCGGGGAACGATCAGCCGAAGCGCGAGGGGTCGGGATTCAGGATTTGGAGGTGTGGAGGAGACGTTCCATCTCCTCCAGAGGCACGCCGCGTGTCTCGGGCATGATGCGAATCACCCAAATCAGTTGACCCACCATCATCACCGCGTAGAACGCGAAGGCATAGCCGCCCGAGACCCCAGCGATCATCGGGAAGGTCCACGAAATCAAGGCGGCCATCGACCAATGGACGAAACTTCCCCACGCTTGTCCGTAGGCGCGAACGGTGTTGGGGAAGATTTCGCCGATGAAGACCCAGATGACCGCGCCTTGGCCGAAGGCGTGGGAGGCGATGAACAGTAGCAAGCCGCCCAAAACCACTGCGCTTCCAGTTGGGGTGAACTCGCTGGCCGAGCCAAAGCTGAAAAAAGCCGCCGCCGTGATAGTCAAACTGAGAAGATAGCCAATCGAACCGATCAGCATCAGCTTGCGGCGGCCAAGACGGTCGATGACGCTCATAGCCGCTAACGTGAAGACCAGGTTGAGGCCGCCGATCGCCACGGCTTGAAGAAGCGCGGCGTTGTCGCCGGCTCCGGCCATGCGGAAGATGTCGGGGGCGTAATACATCACGGCGTTGATGCCCGAGAATTGGTTGAACGCCGCGATTGCCCCGGCCAGCAGGATCGGCGCGCGGTGACGCTCGCTCCAAAAAACGGTTATCTGGTCGTCGCGGCTTGGCTGGAACGAGTCGCGGATGATTTTGAGTTTGGCAGGAGCGTCCCGGCGTGGGGTGCCCAGCGCGATGAGGACCGCGAGGGCCTGATCATCCCGCCCCCGGCCCACCAGCCAACGGGGACTTTCCGGAGTGAATCCCATCAAAAGCAGAAACGCCAGGGCGGGAACGGCCTCGACGCCGAACATCCATCGCCAGGCGATCGCCTGGTCCACGATCAGCGCGATCACATAATTGGACAAGAATGCCAACAGGATGCCCGCGACGATCTGAAACTGGGTCACGGCCACTAGGCGTCCCCGCCAGCGGGCCGGGGCGATCTCGGCGATGTACAACGGCGCGACCACCGAGGCTCCGCCCACGCCCAGGCCGCCTAGGAATCGAAACGTCACTAACGAGATCCAATCCCACGCCGCCGCGCAGCCAATCGCCGAGACCAAATACAACGCCGCGATGCCCACCAAGGTGGGGCGGCGACCAAAACGGTCAGCGGGAACGCCCGCTGTCAGCGACCCTAAAATCGTGCCAATCAACGCGCTGGCGACGGTGAATCCCAACGTGAAGTCGCCCAAGCCATACTCGGCCCGCAACGCGGCGGTCGTTCCCGAGATTACCGCCGTGTCGAAGCCGAACAGCAGTCCCCCTAGCGCCGCGACCACCGTTCCCCGGATCAAGGTGGGGGTCAACGCCGAGACGATTGGTGTGGAAGGGCCTGGCGTCGTGTCCGATTCGGTTGTCATGGCGGTGTTGGATTTACACGGTCAGCGGTTGGGTGACGAGCGGTTGGCCAAGAACGGCCTCTTCGAGTTCGGGAACGACCTCGACGGGCTCGGCGGGCCGCGATTGACTCAGGTTGGCGAGATGATGAAGTAGATGAATGTAATGGCTCAAGACCTGTCGGCTCAAACGGCTGTGGCCGAGGCGTCCGGTGTACCAATTCATTTGGCGGAGATGGTCGATCGGCCAAGCAGGTAGAATGGTGCCGAAGGCCGCAGCGCTTTGGGCGGGTACCAAACCGTCGTTGGGTCCATCCGTCTCCATGAGGATGCGGTACCACGGTTTGAGCCAGAACAGCACGTCCTGTTCGGGCGGGTCAGCGGGGATGCTGAAGCAGGGCAGGTCGTTTGGGAGGGGGTGACAGTCGTGAAACCGGGCGGCCTGGTCGCGGGTGATGGCTTGAAAGCCGCCCGCATCCCAGCCCACGGCGGTCACCGCGCGGTGGATCACACCCAGCTTGTGTAGACCCAGATCGGCCAGGGTGGTGCCGAGGTGAGGCGTGGCGATGCAGGTCAGGCTCAAAAACCGCTTGCGCCAACGGGGTTGGATGAGCAACTCGCGGGCGTCGAGCCCACCCATGCTGTGGCCGATGAAGTGAAACGGTTGATCGTCCGGCAGCATCCGTTCTAGGTCGCGCGCGAGTTTGGCAGCGCGACGTTCAATACACCCGGTGGGGTGGACCTTGGGCAAAACGACCGTATTGCCCGCTGCGCGCATCAAGCTCGGCAGGGCGCGGAAGTAGTCGGTCAGAGCGATCGGCCCGAATCCCAGGCGGCGGAACCCGCAAAGACCGTGGGCTAGCACCAGCGGGGCGTCAAGTCGCGGAAACACGGTGGTCAACTCATGAGAAGGTGAAGCGGGGTGCCAAATTGGGTGGCCCGCCCGCGTCGCGCCGACGAATGATCGTTTCTATCATATCCCTCCGCGCCCATATCGCTCAATCACCCGCTTCTCTCGCTCGCGCGTTCCCACATCGTCGTCAAACCCCTTTGGTCAACCTTTCCCTTTCCATTTTGTTTCAATTTCCTCCACACTTACCTCCAACGCATGGCTGGAGGGTGGTTTGCCAGGCAAAGCAAGGACATCCGAATCATCCAGGAGAAAACGATGAAGATGCCGGGACGGTTGGCCCTAGTGAAACCCCTTGACGCCAAGATACCTTGGAGACTCAGCGGGGTTGAATTCTAAGGCGAAAATCGCCGAGAGATCACAACCCCCGTGATCCTCAGCCGCCAAGTCGAGGTTGCCGGTTCGCTTGGGCCGGAAATCACGTCTTGGTTTCCCTTCCGTTCCCCTCCACGGTTTTACTTTTGCTTCGTGGACGTCGCGTCCCGAATTTTCGATTCAAAGGATCGCTCCCATGTCGCGCATCGTATGTCGGTCTCTCAGACTTCTGGTCGTGGCGTTGGCCGCGGCGCTGTTCGTGGCTTCGACGGCCGCGCCTGTGTTGGCTCAACAACGCAAGGGCCAAGGCGGTGGTGGTTTTGGTCAACCTCCCGGCGGTGGCATGATGGGCATGATGGGCGGCGGGGCCGACCTCATGACCCTGGCTTCCAACGAGGTGGTCGTCAAAGAGCTTGGTCTGAAAGAGGACCAGGTTAAGGCGGTTCGGGAACTCGCCGCTGCCTATCGCCAGGCGTCGATGGCAGGGTTCGACCGCGACGCGTTGTTCAACGCCACTCCCGAGGAACGCCGCGAAATGATGGCCGCGATGCGCGAGAAGGCGGCCAAGCTGGAGGAGGAATACCGTCCCAAGCTGGAAAAGGCCGTAGGGGCCAAGGCTTTCGAACGTCTGGAACAAATCCAGATCCACATGGCGGGCGTTCAGGCGTTTTCAATGCCCCGCGTCGAAGAGGCGCTCAAGATCACCCAGGCTCAACGCGAAGAGGCCCGCGAGCTGATGCAAACCGCCATGACCGAGATGCGTGAGGAAATGCTGAGCAATCCGCCCGCCGACCGTGAAGAGATGATGGAGCGGATGCAGGCCATGCAAGCCAAGATGACGGAGAAGGTCTTGGGAATCTTGACCGACGAGCAAAAAGCCGCTTTCGACAAGCTCAAGGGCGAGCCGGTAGACGTGGCCAAGATCCGCCAGGCGATGGTTCCGAGAGGTCGCGGTCGTCAAATCGACTAAGCGGACTTACCAACCAAAACAAGACGCGGTTCGGGACCTAAAGCCAAGGTTCGCCGCGTTCTCATGAAGTAAGGTCAAGCGGCAACCGCACAACTTATCTCATGGTGAGACGGCCCAATTGGTCCCACATTCATTGGAATCAATTGGGCCGAACGCGTTGAACCTCGAAGCATGGCGCGTTGATCGAATCATTGAATTATCGAATCAGCTTCGAGGCGGGGATGGGGTGCGAGCTGGTTTTGAGCCAGTCGATGGTGAGACGCATCCGGGTCTCCTCCTCCCGCCGATCGCGCGAGTTGAAGTAATACATGACCCCACCGGTCACTCCCAACACCACCAGGAACGCGCCTCCTGTCAAAATCGTCGCGCCCAAGGCCATGCCGCCTCCGCCGGCGGCGAGAGTGCCGCCGCCAATCCAGGCGAGGGCCGCGTTGGTGAACGCCGCGCCTGAAAGCGTTCCAATGGCCGCGCCGGTGCCGGCGGTCCCGAAGGCCGCAGCTGCGGCGAACGCCCCGCCCACGAACAACGCGCTGGCCGCTGCGCCTGCCGTGCCCGCGATCGCCATCCGGTTGGCGGCCTCCAAGTCGTAGAGGCCCATCAAATAGCCACCATACGCAAGAAATATTGAAGCGGCCCCGGCTCCCACCGCCGACCCCAATGTGTTGGTGACGATCGAGCTGGCACCCAGACCCAACACCTGCGAGGAATGCTCGGCGAATTGTGCCAGAATGGGATTGCGCGTCAGGAACGCTACCATGCCTTGACCAATCGCCGTGCCCGCCCCCACCGCGCTGAAGGTCACCAGCGCACTTTTGACGCGCCGGGTCCAGTCGATCTCACCTTCCTTGGAAAGGTCCGCCAGGATGCCCATCGTCAAGTCCAGTCCCGCTCCCACTAGACCCGCCTTGGCGCTGTTGACCAGGATGGTTCGGCTGAGCGAGGGACTAGCCTGATGCAAGGCCCGCAAGTCGTCGAGATTCTTCACTAGCTCATCAGCATATTGGTTGGCCTGAGTGCGTGAGATCCCTGGCACGTGACGATGAATTTGCTCGGCCAGTTCAGCCCGACTGATCCGCAACACCGCCGCGCCGCGTCCTTGGGAAAGAGGCACCTTGACCCGCGCTAGAGTGGGCAGTTTGGATTCGAATCGCAGTTGCTCCAACCGCGAGGCGTCCTTGATGGTGTACAGGTAACCCTGGGGTGTCAGTTCCACGCGGTAAATCCAGCGCTGCAAGGGCGATTGGCCCCGCGCGGCGGTGGTTAGCTTTTGCTCGATCGCCTGGACCTGGGCGACCGCTTCGCTGATTTGGTCCGGTCGGCCGTTGAAATGCCAGGGGGCGCGGTTATTCTCCCTCCAGAAGACCGCCGCCTTGCCGTCGCGCATGGGAACTTGCAGACGTTCGACCCGGCCGACCAGTTCGCGGGGAGGACGAGCCACCACCAAACGGTTGCTCTGGTTCAACTCCAGGATCGCGCGATACTGGGTGGCCATGCGTTCGAGACGGGGTTTGACCCATCCCTGGGACATCTGAAGGCCCGACGCGGTTTGGCCCAACCGCGCGCTGCCGAACTTGGCCTCGGCGACCATCAGTTCTGTGGGACGGCCCAGAGGGTCCAAACGCACTTTGAGCCCGTCAAACCCCTGAGGACCACCAAACCGCGCCATGAGGGGCTGCCAACCCTGGGATTGACGCAAGTGCGCGGTGAGATGCGTCTGCATCAGCCGTTCGCCCAACGCGCCCGAAAATTGAGTGGGGTTAACCGTGGCGCGAATCATCGCCAGGTCAGCGCGACTCAATGCAGCAGCCGCCAGGGTTGTGGCCGAGCCTCCCGCCAACGACAACGAAGCCTGAGCGTGGGAGCGCGGCAATTGACCTAAAATCGGCGAGTCATTCCGGCTTGGGTCCGCGTCGGCGTCCCGTTGGGGTTCTGAGAGTTGCGCGCGCGAGGAAAATGGGGTTCGTGGCAAAGGAGAGACCACCAACGCCCAAGCGGTCAAACCCAGCAGCCAAGGATTGGCCAGTTTATAAAAACGTGTGTTCATCAGAAGTTCTCCAGTTTCTGCTTCATGTTCGGCTTGCTGGTGACAATGTGATATTTGACGAAGAGATCAGCGCTGAATTTGCCCAGCACTTTGCCCGCGATGTCCTGATAGAGCCGGGCCACCGGTGGTGAGAGCAACGATTCGTCGATTTGGTGAACGTTGTTATCAACCAGCATATTCCAATACTTTTTTTTGTTGGCGTTCCAGTCGTTGAAAGCTGCTGCCAAGCAGTTCACCGCCCATTGTTGATAGGCGTCGAACTGCTTTTGACGATACTCTTGGATTTGCTGGGCGACGGTCTCCTGCTCCTTCTGGGCGGCTTCCATGAGTGGACGCGAAGAGATCTGAACAAGAAGGTTATTGATTTCACGAAGGTCGGCTTGTCGTTGTTCAATGTGGTCTTGCCATTTGGGGAGGTCGTCGGGCGTGGTTCGGGCGGCTATCTCTTTAATGCGCGCGAGAATGGGTTGCGAACGGGCCGCGCTGATGGTTTCGACCTGGTCTTGGATCCGCTGAGCGTAACCAATCGCCCCGTCGGGACTGCCTAGCACGCGGGCTTGCAAATCGCGCGGCAGGTCGTCGAGCGGTTCCCCCCAAAAGCCGGTGAGGGCGTTTTCGGCAGCTTGAACCATCACGACGGCGGTTTGACTTGTTGGGTCGAGTGTTTCAAGTTTGGTCAGACACTCATCAATGAAACGGAAAGTAGAAAGCACCCGGCCATAGCGTTCCCAACGATGTTGGAGCATTCGGCATTCGTCGGCCAGGTCGTCGCGCCCGGCTTCGTCGAGGATGCGGCGGGTTTCGGTCAATTCGTCTACGACCCGGCTGACCCGTTCGCTTTCCTTGAGGTCGGTTGCGGGGGTCATCTCGATGGCCATGAGACGAATTAGCGAGTCCTCGGCTTCCGATATGTCGATTTCTTCGGCCTCGCGCTCACGTTCGTTGAGCTGCGCGCGACGGGTTTCGACCTGGTTCATCCATTCCAGAAGACGCGGCAGGTCGTCGGGATCGACTTGATAGCTGGCCAGTTCCAGAGTGGAGTTGAGCCGGTCAAGATCAGTGTTGGTCGCGTCGCCGCGATTGAGGACCGCCTGAACGTAATGCCGGAGTGGTTCGAGTTCACCGGGACTGCGGGTGATGGCGTTGAGCCAGTAGAGTTGGGCGATGGGCCAATCGCCCCGCGCTGCGGCCACGTCGCCCGCCGCGAGCGCCTTGCGAACCGCTTGGACGGTGGCCGATGGGGTCCGAGCCGGGGATCCCACTGTCTCGTTGAGCCTCGTGACCTGGGTTAGCACGTCAAACGATGGCTCGGTTGGCGTGGTCGCCGTCGGCTCCGACGCTCCCTTCGTCGCCCCTCCTTTGCTCCGCGCGGTGATTCCCCAAATACTAATACTTGTCAAAGCCAAGGCGGCTACCAACCCCGCCAGGGCCAAACTGATCCGAAGCCGTGAGCGTGCCACATGTTGCATTCGACACCTCAGCGCGGGAAGACGAGTTCCAAGGTGGGACGAGGGTGAAGGTGGCAAAAGAAAAGAAGCGTGACGCGGAATCGTGGTTCTTGGAAACAGGCTTCGTGGGTGGCGATGGGAAGGCCTGTCGTCGAGCGGGACCGCACGGTCTCCAATCGCTGATCTTTTGAATCAGATCGCAACGAGTTCTCGATCGTCATCATGGACCATCGACTTGTCAAGAGAGTCGAGTTGAATCAAGCGATGTTCCTATTGGACCGTTGCGTGGCGAGTTCCACGTTGGTTCTCCTGGCGATTCGTTCGACACCCCGACACCCGCCCGGCTTATTCTATGAGGTGGGGTTGGAACAATCGCTGCGGGAGGCCCTTTAAGTGGTATGGGAGACAGGTCAAGAGTCGGAAATGGTTCTTTGAAGAATGAGAGGGGTGGAAGGGCTTCGCATGAATTTTTGGAGAACCTCTGGACTTTGGCCTAGTCTTCAAAAAGATTCGCTTAGAGCGGCTTGATGATCGAGGTGAGCAAGCTTTACCAAAAGCGTTGTCTCATCGCGTTCACTCCGTCACCAAGATAGAGGCATACGACAGCGCGAGTCACGAGATGAACGGAAACGACGCGGGCCAATCCGTGGGGTGGGTCGCGGCGACGTTTCCGACCGGACGACGAGCGGAATGGTTTCGTGTTTGGCGATGGGATCATCATGTTCAACTGTGATCCGTCATCGACGTCGGTTGATCCCGCGGGACCGTCTTAGAGAGAAACAAGATTCGAGGAGAGTTTTAATGATGGAGACTCCGTCTTCCGATGCGCGTGGGGCTCGGTTCGATTCGAGGCTTGGGCCAACGTCGCCCGGCTCTTCCGCCTCATCCGATCTGGCCGCGACGCAGACGATCCCGACCCACGATGACGACTCCGATCGCTGGGAGTCGTTGGCCTTGGAATGGGTTCTGGGTCCAACGCAAGCGATCCCGACCGCTGACGAGAACCACTTCGCCCACGATGACGAAGGCGCTCCGTCCTGGGAGGAGGCGTTGGATGGAGGACGGCCTCCCAAGCTCGCCAAGGTCACCGAGGTCGATGCTGACTTTGCCCTTCCAACGCAACCTCCTGTGGGTTCGCGTCATTCGGTCGCCAAGGCCGTCGAGATCGACACCGATTTCGCCGGAGAGGAGAGGGCGTATCCCGCATGGCCCGAACGCAAGGCGGTTCAACCGGACCAGCCTTCTGGAAACTCCGTCGCGCAGGTGTTCATCTGGATCGCGTGGATCGTGCTGATTCTGGTTGTCAAAATTCTGTTTAAGGTCGTGGTGATCAGCGCCGCCCGCGAATCGGTGTCGGGACGTGGAGGGAATCAGGCTGTCCGGTACGAGGCAGTATACGTCACTCCCTCCACCTCGCCGTTCATCTCGCAACCGACCGTCAACCTGCCTGGCGTTCACCTGCCCAATGTCGATATGCCTAGCGTTCACCTGCCCAATGTCGGTATGCCTGGCGTCAAGGTGTCTCCGTTGCCATTTCCTTCGCAAAGGTTTAACTCGGTTGGTTCGTCCTGGAGCGGAGGGCATGAATCGAGGGGGCCGTGGGGATCACCCACCAGCTTGGGGGGGATAGGCGGCTTCGGTGGCAGCGTTCCCGGAGGTTTCGCGCCGCACCACTGACTGATGCGGTCTCCGATTCCCCACCTCCTCCTGGCGGTCGTGTTCAAGCAACGGGGATGACCGATGCCTCGGAACGGTTCGGCACCCCCGTTCGTTTGTTCGTTCACGAAGCGCGTGAGATGATGACGGTGCCAGACGATCGCTCCTTCCAGCAAAGGCTAAGATGCGGGCGGGGTTGCCAACCTCGTCAATGGCGAGGCGACGTGTGGGATGAGCGATCTTATTGAAACGGGGCGTGCCGATTTTTGTCGAAGGCCGTTCGTGGGTCGAGGTCATTCGTGACAACCCCGACTGACTGAATTGGATTCGCTTCGCGCTGGAGATGCGACGCCTTCGGGGCACGGAGCGTTTGGGTTGGTGAACCGTTGACCAACCAGACCAACCAGACCGTTTCCCACGCTTTAACCCAATCCGATTCAAGCCAAACTCAAACCCCCGCGCCTTCCTGGATAGCACTCCCTTGCAATCAGCAACGGGGTGGAATCCAACCGTGAAGACGCGGGGGTTGAAACAACGTCGGCGGAACAAGAGTTGTCAACGAACTGGACACCACAATCATACCCTAGGGCAGACTGCCGTTTTGTCAGGTTGTATGGGTCCAGACTGCCTGAACTGACGTTCCATCCTCCCTCCGAACGGCATCGAGACCGCTGGGGTTGTCATGGTCTCGGGGTCCATGACGGAGCGTGGGTCTCGGGCGGGCTAGAGAAAATTCGGGGAATGAGGACGGGGTCGGAGACATGACGCGAACGAACACGCAAACTGAGCGAACCTGAGTCGAGGGGATGCCGGGAGGCGTTCCCCCAGAGCTCATGCAGCAATCCACTCACTCACTCAATTGTGTTCGGCGGAGGCGGGAACGGTGGCCAGGCGGTTGACCAGGAAGGCAGCGTCCTCGGCGCGTCGGGCGTCGGCATACTTAGCCAGGGGGGCCGAAAGCGTGCCATCCTGATAGCGTCCCAGGACCACGTGGAGACCGTTGACCTCGTCGGTCTCGGCCCTCACGAACAAACCTGACCGGATCAGCGAGGCGGCGTTACGCTGCCAGAGCTGGATATCGGCCAATTTCATTGTCATGGCGAGGCTCCTCATGGGTCGAGGATCGAGCCGGACACGAGGAACGCCAACCTGAAAGGAACCCAACCGCACTGAGTGGCGAACGATCCGATT
>Ga0209017_10001155_pt1 | contig 21366 bp, 28 predicted proteins | sample YNPBryunderm2012_FD_185812 | JGI IMG/M metagenome (GOLD analysis project Ga0209017, IMG submission 185812) | Anoxygenic and chlorotrophic microbial mat microbial communities from Yellowstone National Park, USA - YNP Bryant MS undermat 2012... ... | reverse complement strand
GGTTGCCGGCAACGGCCGGCGGGATGACTCGACCGCGGCCGTTGGCTTTGCGGGGGCTGGAGTTGGTTCAGGCTCGGGCAACGGGGCGTCCGGCACAGTTTGCACCTCCGGTGGCTCAGTGTCGTCCGACACCGGTGGAAGCCGACGAAAACCACCGCCATCAACCACCGTCAGTGCCGGCACAGGCTGCCCACACCGCGGCGGACGAGGAGTACCCAGCCGGCTCCAAAAGGCCTGCCATCGGGCCTTTTGCTCGCAGTAGCCGTCCCATGCGTTGTCGCACGCGCACGGCTGACAGACGCAACAGCCGGGCGCCAGGTTGAACCCTCCCGGCGCTGAACACGGCTGAGCGCACAGCAGGCCGTTTTGCTGGCCGACCGAGTGCGGCGCCGTTTGGAGCGGCTTGAGCGCCTCCGCTCCCCACAGCTCCGCGCAAATAAGCACTTGGAAGACAATCAGAATGCACATGAGTTGCTTGCGGTGCATCGGATGATTCCCTGGTAACGGTCCGACGCGCAAGCCGTGCCTCGCTGGCCGATTGGCCGAATTGAACCAAGCTCGCGGGCTGGCTACCGCGGCGGCCGTATTTTGTTCTTCGGCCAGCAAGCACTATGAAACATTACCCAAAGATTCGGCAACGGCAACCTCATGTGGCCCAAACAGACAGGGATTCGCCCGATTTCTCGATGCCGCAGTTCCGCGCCTGTCGTCCTGGAAAGATCTGTTTAGTGCGCAAACATTGCGGGCGGGCTAATCTGGAATGTGTACAGAACATGGGACTATTGGGCAACATAGGTTGTTTGTGCCGCGGTTCGCTCCGGTGACCAACGCGGCCTGATTGGCTGTTGTGAACTGTACCAACAGCAATAGAATCAGTAGTGCTGCGCCGGGAACGGCAGCCTGGATGGCGTGTGCGGGCCAATCGGCGACTGCCGGCCTGAAACGGCTTCACCTTTGTCGGGGGTCGGTGTATGACAATGATTGTGGAGTTGGCCGTCATTGCGGCCATGGTGGCTCTGAATGCCGTTTTCGCAGCCTACGAAATCGCATTGGCCTCGGTCAGTCTTGCCCGTCTTCAACTTCTGGCGCGCGAGAACCGTCCTGGCTCCACAGCCGCGGTCTTCATGAAGCAACACATGGAGAGCAGCCTGGCGGCCGTCCAGGTGGGAATAACACTTGTCGGTGCCATTGCTGCTGCCACAGGCGGTGCTGGTGCCCGCCAGGTCGTCGCCCCGCAAATCCGCCAGTGGCTGCACGTGTCGGGAGGAGTGGCAGACGTTCTGGCCATCGCCTTGGTCGTGCTGCCCTTGACGGTGGTGATCATCATTTTTGGCGAACTGGTGCCGAAGGTTTTTGCTGTAAAGGAAAACGAGCGCGTTTGTCTGCGGTTGTCCCCGGCCATGAGAGTCTTCAGCCTGACGGTTTGGCCTGCGGTGTGGGTGTTCGAGAATTGCGCCCAAGCTGTTCTGCGCTGGGCGCAAAGCCGCTGGCAGCCGAGCAAGCGAAGCGAAGCGGCCGAGCTACAGGAATTGCGCGCCTATGCGGCCATGGCCCGGGCGTCCAGAATCATCGGCGAGCGCCAAGAGGGAATCATTGTGGGCGCTGCCAGGCTTTCTGGCCGGGCAGTGCGCGAGATCATCCTTCAGGCCGAGCACATTGCGATGCTCTGCGCAGACGATACCCTGGAGGAAGCCCTCAGTGCGGCTCACATGGACATGCACACCCGATTCCCCGTGGCCGAGCGTCGGGGCGATCCCCAATCCATCATCGGCTACGTGAACTTCAAGGACATCGTGGCCAACATGCGGCTCAGCCTTCCGCACTCTCCTTCGTTGCGGACGATACTGCGGGCCATTCCCAGTTTTTCCCACACCGACTCGATAGCGGCTTGTCTGGAACGGCTAGTGCGCGAGCATACACACATAGCGCTGGTCCGGGATGATTCGGGCCGGGTGCTGGGCATGATCACGCTCGAGGATATCGTAGAGGAACTGCTAGGGGAGATCGAAGACGAGTACGATCGGCTGCCAATGTACGTCACGCCTACGGGCTGGGCGTTCGCCGTGGGAGGCGGGACCACCTTGCCGCGATTGAAGGAACTGACAGGGATCGACCTGGCGGCCGATCTTCCACCCGGCGGCGCACGCACACTGAGCGACTGGGTAATAGGGCACCTAAGTTCCCCGTTACGCGGCGGGGAAGTGATTCAGCGCGCCGATGTCCGGGTCGTAGTGCGCAAAATCCGCCGCCACAAGGTGCTCGAAGCGCAGGTCGGCAGGATATCGTGACCACCCTGCTGATACACCGTCACCAAGAAGTCATTCCTCCGGCAGCCCGCGCACATGCTGCCCTAGTGGGGCGACTACAGTTCCGTCGGCCATCTTGTAGGGGCGATCGCCGAAGTTCACCGTGACGACCACGCCATTGGCGAATTGCGTCTGCTGGACGGTGCGATCCTCGGTAAGCCACTTGTGAGAAAGCATTTCCGAGTAGCCGGTTGCCCGGGCAATGGGGCAAGTCGCCCGATAACTGTCCACAAATCGCTTCCGGTTTTCCCGCCAGAACTTCAGGTTGAACATGAACATCGGCGGTGTACCATACAAGGCGTTCAGCAGGTCCCGGCGGTCCCACACTTTGGGCAGTTTGTTGTTGTAATCGCCCCAATACCATTGGGCCACCACGCAATCGTGATAGACCAGTTCCCACAACGGCAGCCGATAGAAATGTCCCGTCTGAAACTTGGCAACCGGCTCGGGCACTTCGTCCCAGATGCGCTGCATGTCGCGCCCCGCATCCGGAACACGATACGGTCCCAGGCTCAGCATCCCTTCGAAATAGTGGACATAGGGAACGGCTGCGTCATGTCCCGTTTCGGAGCCGGTCACGAGTTTGCAATCCTTGCTGACGTACTCCAGTAGGCGCATCTTCCATTGGCGGCTTTCGCTGCGCGTCATGGGATGATCGGGATGGTAACATTCGCGCCACGGCGAGGCAGTGGTGGTATCGATGAATCGACATCGGTACGGATGCGTTTTCAGTTCCTCTGGAATTCGCTGCTGGGCATACGGTATCGCCTGGCGGTCGCACAAGACGCCACAAGGGTACCACTGGCCGTCCTTGCCTCTGACCCGCCATCCGCGCACCCAGTCGCCGTTGCGGTCGAGCATCAAGTCTTTGGGCCAGGCCGGCGTAGTCCAGTCGCGATGCACCCCGCGCAATTTGGGGAAGTTGGCCGGATCCATCACGTCCTGATATATGTCGTAGCGGCTGGTCAGCACACCGGGCAGTTGGTTCAGTTGCGTCAGCTCGTCGGGCGAGCCGCCGCGGCTCCACAGGATGCGCCGGATGCCTGCTGCCTGCAACTGGCGGCAGATGGCTACCGGGTCCTTTTCCAAACACCATACATTCACAGCGCCAATGAGCAAGTCCACATACGGGTTCTCTTTGCGCTTGTCGGCCAGCGTCTTCAGCAGTCCTATCTCTTTTGCGTACTGGCGATACCGCTTGCACATGGCCACGTAGCCGCCGCGGTCGAAGAGCACCCAGCGCAGCCGCCGCGGTGGACCGAACTTGCCCATCTGCGGTTCCCAAATCGGCACCAGCCGCAACAGGCCATCGACCCTGGGAACGCGAACCGAGGCGTCATCGGGCGTTTCCACAAGTGTCATCAGTCCTTCCTCACCCTGAACCTGCCCGTACCACGCCATGCATAGTCCGTGACCACCATAGAGAATGTAATGCATCGACGGCAAAGACTGGTCGTCGACCGGATAGCAGATTCCCTCGTTGACCGGCATGATTAGCAACTGGCCTTTTTCGGTGACGAACGCAGCAGGGAACTCCAGCGGTCTGGTCATATCGGGCCAGGGTGGTTTGCCATCGCCGGCCGAGATTTCCACGACCGCTTCCGGACGATCAGGGTCCAACTGCACCGTGGCCGTCAGTTCCAACATCGAAGCAGGCTCCAGCAACCGCATCCGCAGAGTATGCTGTTGTGCAGCCGCTTCCAGCACGACAGCCTGGCTGCTGCTTTGGCGCCACACGCGCCCGCAGCGGAGATCGCGCACGGCAAACGACGCATCAGATGTGTTCAGCGTCAATTCCAAGTGCTTGTTGGAAAGGCGGACTTGCGCCGGCAGCGACTTGCTGCGCCATTGGTCAATCGAGCCAAGCTGCACAAGCTGCACGTCGTCGAGCCACACCGTAGCAGGGCCGTATCCGATAAGCCGCGGCTGGATCGAGGCCGTGTTGGCCGGGACAATGAACCGAGATCGCAACTGGCGCCACTGCGGGCAGGCGGCCGTTTCGGCCTTCCCGTGCGACCAATCGAGTACTTTGCCGCGCGGATCGCGCAGGACGACGGAAAGCTCGGCCCTGCCTTGTCCTTTAAGTTGAACCCAACCGCTAAGCTCGTAAATCTCGCCCGGTTTTGCCGGTATTTGCACTTTGGGATGGAAACTCCAATCTTCCTGGCCGGTATGTTCGATGCGCAGAGACTGCCTGCCGCTGCGGTACAGTTGCCTGTCTAGGCTAGCCGTGCCGCCAGGCCTGCGGGTCCACAGCGGGGCCCAGTAGTCCAAGGGTTGTTCAAAACCCCCGTTGGGAATCAGGTTTGTCCGCTCTGCACCCGCCCAAACCATGGGTGCCAGAATACACATAATAGTTAAAGCGCCCATTGCAAATCTCCGAGGGTATTGCGCGTCGAATTACTCGCCCGCTTGGTCACCGACTACATTTTCCAAGAGATGGCCAGTAGTGTTCCAGGACACATTCAGTTGCTTGACGCTCCGCCGCTTCGTGGCCGTGGCGCAAAGCCCACAGGGACGAAAAACGCTCTCCGGTGACGACATGATAGCACCAATGTTTACCGATAAAGCAGGGATTGCATTTTTATATTGCATAAAGGGGCCTGTGGCCGCAACCAACTGGAGGGACGCGACGGAGCGCTCCCCTCTCTCGGCGGGCACGACGAGGTGCATGGCAGCTTTTCCTTTGCTGTTAAGGGGCGGCAAAATTTTTTCGCCGCATCCGGTTGACGGGCTTTGTCGCAGCCGCTAGTATGATAGGTTCCCGGCTGTTTAAGCGGGGTTTCTTTGGCAATTGGCATTGTGTTCAGGCGGAGACGCTGCTGTGTCTGGGCAGACAAAAGAGGTCATTCGTATCCGGATGGAGGCTTACGACCACGCTGTGCTGGATCAGAGCGCCGGCGAGATCGTGGATACGGCCAAGCGGACCGGCGCGGTGGTGCGGGGGCCTATTCCTTTGCCCACGCGCATCGAGCGGTACACGGTCTTGTCCAGCCCGCACGTGGACAAGAAGGCCCGGCAGCAGTACGAAATCCGCACCCACAAACGGCTGATCGACATCGAACAGCCGACCGCCAAGACGATCGAAGAACTTAACAAGCTGAGTTTGCCTGCTGGCGTAGACATCAAGATAAAGACCAGCAGCCGGCACTAGCACGGCCAAAACCGCCAGGCAATCGTGCCGGCGGCCGACTGGCGGCCGGGAGCTTTCTGGCCTGTGACCAGGCCGGAGGCGTCAAGGGCACTCGGGAGTGCCCTTGGGTTTTGTCGGATAGGTTGGCAGTCAGGCACATCCGCAAAACTGACGGTGTATATGGATTGGAAGCCGGGCAGGTAATACCGGCGGCTTTCGAGCCGGTGCTTCCCGCCAGGCGGCGCATTGAAAGGCGACACAGATGACTGTTGGACTTCTCGGCCGTAAGGTCGGGATGACCCAACTGTTCCAGCCGGACGGTCGGGTCGTCCCCGTGACGATAATTCAGGCTGGTCCATGCCATGTCCTGCAATTGCGGACATTGGAGCGCGACGGCTACGAGGCAGTCCAACTGGGATACCTCGACAAACCCCGTCGCCTTGCTTGTCGCGCCGCCCGAGGCCACGTCGCCAGGCTCGATAGCAAGCGCCAGCGTGCGCGGGCTGCGGCGGGCGTGGCACCTGTGCCCAAGGCCGATTGCGAGCCTAAGCGCTTCATTCGCGAGCTGCGCGGTTCCATCGAAGGCTACCAGGTCGGCCAGGAACTGCGCGTCGATCTGTTCAAAGATATCGCAGCCGTCGATGTCATCGGCATCACCAAAGGACGGGGCACGGCGGGCGTAATGAAGAGGCACGGGTTTCGCGGCCAGCGGGCCTCGCACGGCGTAAAAAAGGTGCACCGCCATCCAGGCTCCATCGGCTGCAATAGCGATCCGCACCACGTTTTCAAGGGAAAGCGCATGGCCGGCCATTACGGCGTGGAGCGATGCACCGTCCGCAACTTGAAAGTGGTGAAAATCGATGCCGAACACAACCTGCTGGTGGTGCGAGGGGCAGTGCCCGGACCTAACGGCGGGTTGCTTATTATCCGGAAGACTAACGTGGTCAGGTAAGTAAAAAACAAATTTAGCCGATTGACAAAACGTAATCAGCCAATCGACAACCAGAAAAGCAACAACTCTCGCAGGTAAGTAGCGGTTGTAGAGCGTCACTAGGGAGACATTGGGGTATTATTGCGGCGATTAACGCGGCCATTGAAGGTTCGGGCGGCGTTGCAGGTCGTCGGACGACCGGCTGGCGACAAGCAGCAGGTGCAGCGTCAGCGGTTGCAGTAGCGGCGGTCGAGTGGTTCGCCGAGAAGTGTGCCGCCTGAAAAGGTATCCGAGGGGCGAAGATGATAAGCTTGCCCGTTTTCGACAAGCAGGGAACTCAGGTCGGCACTTACCAGATCGACCCGGCCGAGCTTGCCCCGCGCATCAACAAGCAACTACTGCACGATGCAGTGGTGATGTATCAATCGAACCGGCGGTTGGGTACGGTGAAGACCAAGAACCGCTCAGAAGTGGCCGGTTCGACCAGAAAGCTCTACCGTCAGAAGGGCACCGGTCGGGCGCGTGCCGGGACGCGGCGGACGAACATCCGGCGCGGCGGAGGCATGGCCCATGCGCTGCGGCCGCGCGACTGGTCGTACCGCCTGCCGCGCAAGGCCTTGCAACTGGCCACGCGCATGGCGTTGGCTGCCAAGCTCCGCGACCAGGAGGTGGTGTTGATAAACGAGCTGAGCTTTGCCGAGCCTAAAACCCGCGAAATGGCTGCCGTGCTCAAAGCGCTAAAGCTCGATGGCATACGCCTGCTGCTGAGCGTGCCCAGTTACGACGTCAACATTTACAAGAGCGCACGTAACATAGAAGGCCTGTCGGTGCTGCCGGTCGGCGAGCTGAATGCACTGGAGGTGCTCCGCCCCCGCAAGTTGCTGATGACCACAGCCGCGCTAGATGCGTTTCGGGCCAAATGCGGCACCGCCGCAAAGCAGACGGAGCAAGCCGCCGGCTACTCGGAACAAACAGTGGCTGCCGGTTAGCCGCGTTGGCTACAGCATTGAAGTGTGAATCAATACGAGGTGTTAACACTGGGTGCAATTGGGCTTCGGAATAATTTTTCAGATAGTTTGCGGGGTTGCCTAATCGGTCGATATTGACCAGTTCGCCAAGAAAGACACAAAAGACCGCTTACACTGGTACAAGTGAACAGTAGCCACAGTTGCAAACACAGGGGTGGATGATATGGCACGGCGCAAGGAAAAACAGGACCAGCAGCGCGGACCGGAGCTGGAACCGTATCAGATCGTCCTTCGGCCTCTGGTCACCGAGAAGGGGATGCACAAGGCCAACCGGCAGAATGCATACGCCTTCGAGGTCAATCCGGCAGCCAACAAGGCCCAGATTCGCCGTGCAGTGGAGGAATTGTTCGATGTGAAGGTGGTAGCCGTCAATACCCAGAATCGCAAGGGCAAGCCCAGGCGGACTCGTTTTCGGCGCGGCGTCACCAAAGCCTGGAAGAAGGCGATCGTCAAACTCGATCCGGAAAGCCGCATCGACTTTTTCTAGTCAGTTGACGTAAGGCAGCAGGTCATGGGACTACGGCGATACGATCCGATTACACCTGGCCGTCGCGGAGCTACAGTCAGCGACTTCGCCGAGCTGACGCCCGGCGCAAAGCCGCCCAGACATCTTTTGCGCACCAAAAAGCCCACCGGCGGCCGCAACAATCAGGGGATCATTACCTGCCGGCACCGCGGCGGCGGACACAAACGCAAGCTGCGCATCATCGACTTTCGCCGCGACAAGGACGGTATCCCGGCGGTGGTCAACTCCATACAGTACGATCCTAACCGAAGCGCCCGGGTGGCGTTGCTGCATTACGCCGACGGGGAAAAGAGGTTTATCCTCGCACCCGAGGGGCTGAAAGTTGGCGACCAGGTGCTCAGCGGCAAGGATGCACCGGCGGCGGTGGGAAACTGTTTGCCGCTTGCCAATATTCCTTTGGGAATGGAAATACATAACATTGAGATGCAGCCGGGCCGCGGCGGGGCACTGTGCCGCTCGGCAGGCGCTCGGGCGGTGTTGGCGGCCCGGGACGCCGATTGGGCGCAAATCAACCTGCCCAGCGGAGAAATCCGCCGTGTGCCAGCCGCCTGTAGGGCGACGATCGGCACAGTGGGCAACGCAGACCACATGGGAATTGTGTACGGAAAGGCGGGGCGACGCAGATGGCTGGGACGCCGGCCGCACGTGCGCGGCACCGCTATGAACCCTATCGATCATCCGCACGGCGGCGGCGAGGGACGAACCAAAGGCGGCCGACACCCGGTCAGTCCCACCGGCAAGTCGGCCAAGGGCGGCTCTACCCGCAAGCGCCGCAAGGCCTCCAACAAGGCCATCATCCGTCGGCGGCGGTCGGTCCGCTACGGGCAACTGATACTGAAGTGATTTTGGACACACTTTTTTGGGGGTAGTATTGGGGTGCGGGTCATTAGTCGCGTACGGCGGAACTCGTGCGCGTTTTGCGCGCATGTTTGCAGGCGATCTGGAGGGCCACGCTCCGTCGTGGCCGACAGTCCACGGGGTGGCGCTGCTGGGCTGCCCAGCAGTGCTGCGTTATTGGCAACTAGCTGCGGATGGTGGAAGACCACGCTCCGTCGTGGCCCAGCGCCCAGTGCCAATGGACGCGACAGAGCGCGTCCCTCCATCCCTTTGTTTGGTTGCGGGCAAAGGCCGCTTTAGGTAGTACAGGAGTGTCAAGCTGGCACCAGGTTATCGGGGCATGGCCACGTTCGGCAAACGGGAAGAGGGCACAATCAACAGCCGATAGCAGAAGGCCACAACATGAGTCGGTCCAAGAAAAAAGGTCCTTACGTCGATCCCAAGTTGTTCTTCAAGGTAGAGAAGCTGAACAAGACTGGGCACAAGGAGCCGATCAAGACCTGGGCCAGGGCGTGCACCATCGTGCCCGAGTTCGTCGGGCACACCTTCATGGTCCACAATGGCAAGACGCACGTTAAAGTTTTCGTGACCGAAGAGATGGTAGGGCATCGGTTGGGGGAATTCGCCCCCACGCGGATCTTCCGCGGTCATGGCGGAAAAGGGAAGCGATAGGAAGGGCGCGGATATGGCCTACAGGGCAGTACACCGATTCGCACGTATCAGCCCGCGGAAGGTCAGGCCGCTGGCGGACCTGATCCGCGGCAAGCACGCCGACGAGGCGCTGGAACTGCTGCGCTACATGCCTCATCGCGGCGCGCGGATGCTGGAGAAGGTGGTCCGCAGCGCCATGGCCAACGCCGAAGACCTGCGCTGTCCCCACGTCGACCAGTTGTTTGTTTCGGAAGTGCGCGTGGACGGCGGGCCGATGTTCAAGCGATGGCGTCCTCGGGCGCGCGGCATGGCTTCCATAATCCTCAAGCGAACTTCCCATATTTGCGTTGAGTTGGAGTGACGCATGGGCCAGAAAGTCAACCCCATAGGCTTTCGCACCGGCATCATGACCGGCTGGAAAAGCCGTTGGTTCGCCTCCAAGCAGGAGTTCGCCGATCTGCTGGTGGAAGACCAGCGCATTCGCGATTTCATCAAGAACGCCAAAGATAGACAGGGAAAGCCTGCTTACCCGGGTCTGGCAAAAATCGAAATCGAACGCACCCGCGACGAGGTGAAGGTGATCCTGTTCACCTCGCGGCCAGGAATCCTCATCGGCCGGAAGGGAGAGCGCGTGGAAGAACTGGAAAAGGAGCTTCAGGACAAGACCGGGCGACGCATCAGCATCAAGATCGAGGAAATAAAAAGACCCGAACTGGTGGCCCAACTGGTGGCCGAGGACATCGCCGAGCAGTTGTCCAAGCGGGCCGGATTCCGGCGCACCATGAAGCGGGCTATCGAACAAACGATGGAAGCCGGGGCCAAGGGGATCAAAGTGCAGCTTTCCGGCCGGTTGGGCGGGGCGGAAATGTCCCGCCGCGAAAAACAGATCGCCGGCTCGATGCCGCTGTCGACGCTACGGGCGAAAATCGACTACGGTTTCGCGGAAGCAAAGATCCCCCAGGGACACATCGGCGTGCAAGTGTGGATAAACCAAGGCATGTATAGCGAGGACGAGTCCGATGGCGATGATGCCCAAAAGGGTCAAGTTCCGAAAAAGCCAAAGAGGACGTATAAGAGGTGAAGCCTCGCGCGGCAACCGCGTCGTCTTCGGCGATTTCGGACTCCAGGCCACACAAGGCGGCTGGATCAGCGCCGCAACGATCGAGGCCGGCCGTATAGCCGCCCAGCAGTACCTCCGCAGCGAGGGACGGCTGTACGTACGCATCTTTCCTCACAAACCAATCACCAGCATCCCGCTGGAAACGCGGATGGGAAAAGGGAAAGGGGAACCGGAGTACTGGGCGGCAGTAGTCAAACCGGGCACGGTACTGTACGAGATCAGCGGCGTCTCCGAGGAAGCCGCACGGCTGTGCTTCGCCCGCCTGGCTCATAAAATGCCGGTGAAGGTGCGGTTCCTGCGCCGCCGCCCGGCTTGAGCAGCGAACAAAGCGGTGCATCGTGCCACTTTCAGGCTGGCAGGTGATCTGTGAACGGGGAAGGACAATTGTCGGCACGGTTTGCACTGTGGCAGCAGTAAGGCTACTCGGCAATGAGCAAAGCAGCGGAACTTCGGGAAATGAGCGATGAGCTGTTGGCGTTGCAGCTCAAAGACGCCATCGACCAGTTGTACCACCTGCGCTTGCAGGCGCAGACCGAAAGGCTCGACGCGCCCAGCGAGCTGCGGAAATATCGCCGCCTGATCGCCAGGATCAAGACCATCCAGAACGAACGTGCGCGAAATCGGGCGGCCCAGGCGTAAAACGACAGTTTGGCACAAGCAGGCAACAGGCTCGGCGGTGCCGGCAAGCGAGGTGAGCCTTCGCAGCAACAACGGCGCCGCTGAGCGGCCGATAAAGTCAGGAAACGAGTGCAATATGCCGAAGCGCGTGGCCATAGGAATCGTCATAAGCGACAAGGCGTCCAAGACCCGGCGGGTAGAGATTCCCCGGCTGGTGCGCCATCCCAGATATGGCAAATATCTGCGCCGGCGGACGGTCTGCTACGTACACGACGAGCAGAACGTTTCGCACGCTGGCGACGTGGTGGAGATAATCGAGTCGCGTCCCCGTTCCCGGCTAAAACGCTGGGAACTGGTGCGCGTGGTGGAAAAGGGACGGATGGTCGATCTGGCGGCGATGCGTGCGGCTTTGCGGGCGCAGGCGCGCGGACAGCCGGTCGACGAGGTGCCCACTGCCGAAGCCGACCAAGTTCAGCCACAGGCCGACGCCACTGTCGAAGCCCCGCCGCAGTCGGCCATGCCGGAACAGGGGGCTTCAGAAAGCTAGCAGCCCAGGCGCGGCTGCCGGCGGAAGGCTCGCCCGGCAGTCCGTTGCAGGAGTAGTTCCAGGGTAACTGCTCGACTTGTTGCCAGACGACGCGAGCGATTGGAACGACAGCCATGATTCAGACTCAAACCAGACTTGCCGTGGCCGATAACACCGGGGCCAAGGAACTGATGTGTATCAAGGTGTTGGGGGGTAGCAAGCGGCGCTATGCCGGCTTGGGCGATATCGTGGTCTGTAGCATCAAGAGCGTGCTGCCCACCAGCGATTTCAAGAAGGGTTCGGTAGTTCGGGCGGTGATCGTGCGTTGCAAGAAGCCCACCCGGCGCTCCGACGGCAGCTACGTGCGCTTCGACAGCAACGCGGCGGTACTGATCGATAACGAGCAGAATCCGCGCGGCACGCGGATTTTCGGCGCCGTGGCGCGGGAATTGCGCGAGAAGAACTTCATGAAGATCGTCAGCCTTGCTGCGGAGGTGGTCTGATGTGGATACGCACCAATGATCTTGTGGAGGTCATTTCCGGCGAGGATCGCGGCGTGCGCGGCAAGGTGTTGCGCGTGGATCGCAAGTCCGGCCGTCTGGTGGTCGAGGGAGTCAATCGTGTCTACAAACACATCCGCCGCACGCAGCGCAATCCCCAGGGCGGCCGGCTTTCCAAGGAAATGCCGATTGCAGCCTGCAACGTGTTGCTGGTTTGCGAGAAGTGCGGGAAGGCGACTCGGCTGGGCGCCCGCTACCTGGAAGACGGCTCGAAGGAACGCTACTGCAAGAGTTGCGGTGCCAGCAACGGTCCGATCGCCCCGCCCAGAGCGCGTTATGCAAAGAAAGCGTGATCGCTATGAGCGAGGAAAAACCAGTAGTACAGTCCGAAATGCAGTCCAGTGGCCAGCCCGCCAGTGAATCCGGCAAACCGAAGGGCAAGCCGGCCAAGGCCGAAAAGTCGCCCCAGGCGGCCAAAGGGCGGAAGAAGCAGGAAGCCGCCGACAGCGGCCAGACCGAGGCTGTAGTGCCGCGCCTGTGGGAGCGGTACACCAAGGAAGTGCTGCCAGCGCTGGCCAAACAATTTGGACGCACCAACCGCCTGTCGCTACCTCGGCTGGAGAAAATAGTTATCAACATGGGAGTGGGCAGTGCGATCAACGACAAAAAGTACCTGGAAGAGGCCATGGACGCGCTGAAGACCATCGCCGGACAGAAGCCGGTGGTTACCAGGGCCAAGAAGTCGATCGCCGGCTTTCACGTCCGCAAGGGCATGTCGATCGGGTGCATGGTCACGTTGCGCGGGCAGAGGATGTACGAGTTTCTGGATCGGTTGATATCGCTGGCTTTGCCGCGGGTGCGCGATTTTCGCGGCCTTAACCCGAATGCCTTCGACGGCCACGGCAACTTCAGCCTGGGACTGACCGAACAACTGGTCTTCCCGGAACTCAACCCGGACAAATACTCCAGGACTCAGGGAATGAACGTGACGATCGTCACAACGGCCAAAAGCGACGACGAGGCGCGGGAATTGCTGCGGCGAATGGGTTTGCCGTTGCGGCCGGCGTAAGCCACAAACGGCCGCTTGGCAGCAGGAAACAGGAAGTAGCATGTTTGAAGTACGACGGTTCTCCGGCCGGCTGGCAGATCGGGCAATCGGGCGACCGGACCGGCCGGTCAGATATTATTGACATTCGCAATACGTGGTGACACGGAACATTAGGGAAAACCTTATATCAAGCGGTCGCTACGTTTCGCAAAGATCAATAGAATCCCAGAAGGAAACGGTTTTCATGGCAAGCAAAGCGAAGATTCTTAAAGCCATGCGCCCGCCGAAGTTCTCCACGCGCCTGGTGCGGCGGTGCCGTTTGTGCGGTCGGCCGCGCGCGGTCTACCGCAAGTTCGGGATTTGCAGACTGTGTTTCCGCAAGCTGGCGGACCAGGGAATGATACCGGGCGTCCGCAAGGCGAGTTGGTAAAGGGGGATACTCGAAGATGATGACCGACCCCATCGCCGACATGTTGACCCGCATCCGTAACGCAATCCGCGTGGAACGACCGCATGTCGATGTTCCCCTGTCGAAGGTCAAACGCGGTGTGGCCGAGGTGCTCAAACGCGAGGGTTACATTTGGGATTGGGAAATAGTGGAAGCCAAACCAGCCAGCCATTTGCGGGTGTATTTGAAATACGGCCCCAACGGCGAGCGGGTGATCCGGCGCATCCGGCGGATCAGCAAACCGGGCCGCAGGGTGTATGCCAAAGCCGCTAACCTTCGCCCGGTGCTCGGCGGACTGGGTATAAGCATCATCAGCACCAGCCGGGGAGTGATCAGCGACCGCGAGGCCCGGCAGCGCCGCTTGGGCGGCGAAGTGCTGTGCGAAGTTTGGTAGGCGGCCATCCGGGGCTATTGCGCACAGTCAAAGCGCAGCAAGAAGACGGAGGCATCGAAAATGTCCCGTATCGGAAAAAAACCGGTAAAAGTGCCCGATAATGTGAAAATCCAGATCGTCGATCGCACCATCTCGGTCGAGGGGCCGCTGGGCAAGCTCTCCTGGGAACATCGCCCGGAGGTCAGCGTCTCCTACGACCCAGCCAGCAAGACCATTACCGTCACTCGCCGCGACGACCAGCGGCAGAGCCGAGCACTGCATGGTCTGACCCGCGCGCTGATCCAGAACATGGTCATCGGCGTTACCGAGGGATACGAGAAAAGACTGGAGATTCAGGGCGTCGGCTATTTGGCCGCCGTCCAGGGACAAACCCTGCAATTGCGCGTGGGCTATGCCAACGAATTGCAGGTACCGATTCCGCCGGGACTTAAAGTCACCGTGCCCGACCAGCAGCACATTGTCATCCGCGGTATCGACAAGCAGCTTGTGGGCGAGTTTGCCGCTGATGTACGCGCTTTGAGAAAACCAGAACCTTACAAAGGCAAAGGGATTCGTTACCTGGGCGAGGTGGTGCGCCGCAAGCAGGGTAAAGCCGTGGTCAAGTAGCCGGACGGACGAAGCGGCAAGGCCGCCAGCGCGTTGCGTCCTATTTGGCATAAGCAAGCAAGCGATCCAAACCACTGCGGCGACGCGGCGCATCTGCATACCCGATCGGACCTAAACCGACGACGGCCGCCGTTGCCAGGCGCAGCCGTTCGTCGCAGTAATTTTCAATCGTGTAGACCAAGCGGTTGAGGTAGTTGTGACTAAGATCAAACGGTTACAGCGACAGCGCCAGCGGCGCACATTCCGCGTGCGGAACCGGCTGAAGGCTGACGCCAGCCGACCGCGGCTGAGCGTGTTTCGCAGTCACAAGCATATTTACGCTCAGATTATCGACGATTCGGCTGGGCGGACCCTGGCCGCAGCCAGCACGCTGGACAAGCAGTTGCGCGGGCAGATCACTTACGGGGGCAACAAGGCGGCCGCGGCGATGGTGGGAAAACTGCTGGCCGAGCGCGCTTTGCAAAATGGTATAAAGGAAGTGTATTTCGACCGGGGCAGATACAAATATCATGGGCGATTGGCGGCACTGGCCGACGCCGCCCGTGAGGCCGGCCTGGTCTTCTAGCCCGGTCCCGCAGACACACCGAACGCCGTCGGTAGCGCTGTTGAAACTCCCCGGCCACCATAACCACCAGTAGAGTTTGGCGAGAGCAGATGTCCACCGAACCAACAACTCAGGGCGAACTGATCGACAAGGTAATCAAGATCCGGCGGTGCGCGGCAGTGGTCAAAGGCGGCCGCCGCTTCAGCTTCACCGCTCTGGTGGTCGTCGGCGACGGTCAGGGGCGGGTCGGCTGGGGCTATGCCAAAGCCAACGAAGTGCCGCCCGCTGTAGAGAAGGCCATTCGCGACGGTACACGCAACATGATCACGGTACCGCTGGAAGGAACCACCATACCGCATCGGGTGGAAGGCCATTTCGGGGCCTCGAAAGTGCTCATGTTGCCGGCCGCCCCCGGCACAGGCGTGATCGCCGGCGACGCAGTCCGTGCCGTTTGCGAGTGCGCCGGCATCCGTGACATCCTGACGAAGAGCTACGGCTCGAACAACCCGCACAACCTGGTCAAAGCGGCCGTTGCGGCGCTGGGGCAACTTCGGTCCCGGGCGGAAGTGGAAATGCTGCGAGGAGTATCACTGTCATGAACCTTGACGACGTACATCGTGGCATAAATCGCAACAAGCCTCGCAAGCGAGTGGGGCGCGGCATCGGCTCAGGCCACGGCAAGACTGCCGGTCGGGGCCACAAAGGTCAGGCTTCGCGTTCTGGATGGTCGCGCAAGCCCACTTTCGAGGGCGGGCAGATGCCATTGGTACGCCGCATCCCCAAGCGCGGTTTCCACAACCGGTTCGGGCGGACCGTGGCCGTTGTGAACGTCGGCCAGTTGGAGTCGCGATTCTCCGACGGCGATGAAGTTACCCCCGAAACGCTCAAACAGCACAACCTGGCCAAAGGCCGTTACGACCTGCTGAAAGTGTTGGGCGATGGTCAGTTGCACAAGCGGCTGAAAGTAGCTGCCCATTGCTTCAGCCGGTCGGCGAAAGAAAAAATCGAGCAGGCCGGTGGCGAAGTCGTCGTACTGCCTGGCCCGGCGCCAGTCGGCAAACAGAAAGCAAACGCTTAGCCACTCGCTTGAGCGGGAGCGAGCCATGTGGGAAAAAATCCGCGTCGTCTTCACTATTCCCGAACTGCGCAGGAAAATCCTGTTCACCCTGGCGCTGTTGGCCGTTTATCGCGTGGGATGGCAAATCCCCTTGCCCCTTGTCAATCAAGAGGCGATGCGCAGCTTCTTCGGCGAACAGACGGCCTTGAGCGATCTGTTCAGCGTGGTGGCGCAGTTCAGCGCCAGCAAACTGCACGAGGCCACGATATTCGGGCTGGGAATAATGCCGTACATTTCGGCGTCGATTATTTTTCAACTGCTGGCCAGCGTCTGGGGCCCCCTGGAAAAGTTGAAAAAAGAAGGCGAGACCGGGCAAAAGAAAATAAACGAATATACCCGCTATGCAACGGTAGTGCTGTGCATGGGGCAAAGCTGGTTTTATCTGCGTTTTTTGGCCGCCCAAGGGCTGATACATGAGGAGTTTCTGGTCGGCGGGTTCAGCTTCGGCTGGCAATTGACCGGCGTAATGACCATGACCGCCGGCACAATCTTCCTGATGTGGCTGGGCGAACAGATCGACGAGTACGGCATCGGCAACGGCATCAGCTTGCTGATCATGGCCGGCATCGTCGCCCGAATGCCCGAAGCGGGCCGCCAGTTGTTCGGCCCGTTGTTCCGTGAAGGTGGGTTGCAACTGGGCAGCACGCCCGGGCAGGTGGGCGTGGAAACCTTGATCGCCCTGGCGGTGCTGTTCGTAGGGGTAATCGCCGGCGTGGTCTTCATCTATCAGGGTCAGCGGCGAATACCCATCCAGAGCGCCAAACATGTTCGGGGGCGCCGGGTGTATGGCGGCCAGCGCAACTATCTGCCACTGCGGGTGAACCAGGCCGGCGTGATGCCCATCATCTTCGCCAGCAGCTTGCTGCTGTTCCCGCAGGTGATTTTCCAGTACCTGTCGCGCTACAGCCCGTGGTGGTACGAGATCGAGCAGTCGTTCCATCGGGGAACATCGTTCGTTTACAACGTGTTGTATGTGGCGTTGATTTACTTCTTCTGCTACTTCTGGACGGCCATCACCTTCAATCCCAAAGACATGGCCGAGAACCTGAAGAACTACGGTTCCTTCATTCCCGGCTACCGTCCGGGCCGCCGCACGGCCGACTATCTGGAGAAGGTCATGGTCCGCATCACTTACGTGGGGGCGGGCTTCTTGGCGATCGTGGCTGTGGTGCCCACCGTGATCGGCACTTTGCTTGGGGTGGACTGGAACGTGGCCAGCTTCTACGGAGGCACCAGCCTGTTGATCGCCGTAAGCGTGGCCTTCGACCTGGTGCAGAAGATCGACAGCCACCTGGTGATGCAGAACTACCGCGGCCTGCTGCAATGATGGCAGCCGCCCCGCACGCACCGTAAAGCACTGGCGGTTATCGGTAAAGCACGACACTTTTTTGCCAATGCTGATCAAGCTGTTTGTCTTTCGACCGGTTCTTAGTGAAGATCCCTCGCAATGGGAGTTGTGGGTGTAGAGACCTAGCAATGCGAATAGTCTTCATCGGCCCGCCTGGCGCCGGAAAAGGAACCCAGGCTGAACGTATCGTGAAAACCTACAATATCGCCCATTTGTCCACGGGCGATATGCTAAGAGCGGCCCGGGCGGCACAGACCGAAATCGGCAAGAAAGCCGACGTTTTTATGTCCAGCGGCCAACTGGTGCCCGACGACATCATTATCGACCTGATCGCCGAACGATTGCAGCAGCCGGATTGCCGATCGGGCTACCTGCTGGATGGGTTTCCGCGCACCATCGCGCAGGCCGAAGCCCTGGACAAAATGCTGGCCGAGCAGGGCACGCCTTTGCACTGCGTGCTGGAGCTGCGCGTGCCCGAAGAGGAACTGTTCAAGCGGCTTGCCGGTCGGGGAAGGGCCGACGACGATCCTGAGGTCATCCGCCAGCGCTTGGTTGCATATCGTCAGCAGACTGAACCGCTGCTGGAGTACTATGGGCGTCGCGGTTTGCTGAAGAGTATCGACGGCGTGGGAACCGTGGAGGAGGTGTTTCGGCGGGCCATTGCGGCGTTGGATCAGGTGGGCAGATGATCGCTGAGCTTGGGGGCGGCAGGCGTGGAGATACTTCGCTCACCCCGCGAGATCGCCGAGATGCGCAAGGCAGGTTTGCTGACCTGGGAAGCGCATCGGATCGCCGCCAGCATGATGCGGCCTGGCGTAACCACAAAGGAAATCGACGCCGAAGTAGAGAAGTTCTTCGCGGCCAACAATGCGGTGCCGCTGTTCAAGAACTACCCCCACCCAGATGGGGACGGACCTCCATTCCCCGCAGTAACCTGTATTTCCATCAATGAACAAGTCGTACACGGCATCCCTGGACCGCGGAAACTGAAGGAAGGGGACATCGTCAGCCTTGACACGGGCTGTAAACTCAACGGCTGGTGCGGCGATGCAGCGGCTACATACCCGATTGGCAGGGTGGCCCCGGAAGTCCGCCGCCTGGTAGATGTGACAAAAAGAGTATTGGCGCTTGCTATCGAGCTGATGGGGCGGTGCAGCCGCTGGAGCGAAGTGGCCGGGGAGATGGAGAAGTTCGTCAAGAGCAGTGGGTTCTCGGTGGTCGAGGCCTTCGTCGGCCACGGCATCGGCCGGCAGATGCACGAAGAGCCGCAGGTGCCCAACTTCGTCAGCCCCCAGTTGCGCCGCAGCGGCGATTTCCGCTTGCAGCCAGGATTGGTCATCGCCATCGAACCGATGGTAAACATGGGAAAGAAACAGGTTTACACCGCCGCAGACAGGTGGACGCAAGTTACCGCCGATGGCAAACCCAGCGCCCATTTCGAGCACACTGTGGCAATGACGGCGCAGGGTCCGTTGATCCTGACGGCTGGGCCAAATGGAGAAACGTGGTAAACTACACAAAAATAGCTGGATGTGACGGCCGGTATTCCAGCCTCACCGGAACGTTCAGCCGACCGTGGGTGTGCCCGGACGCTGCCACGCGAATGCGACAGCAGAGCGCTGGATGCCGTTTACCGGATTGTGCTGCGTTTCGAGCCAGAACCGCAAGCAAGGGCCTGAAGCCGGGCGCGATGCAAGCGCACGTTAGCAGGAGCGGTTGCCAATAACAACGTGCCGCCACTTGCCAATTGGCACAAGAAGTCGTTAGACTAAAGTGTTTCGGAGACTACTGCGTCATTTTCCGGGGGCCGAGCCATGAAAGTTCGAGCCAGCGTCAAGCGAATATGCGAGAACTGCAAGGTAGTCCGCCGCCGCGGCGTGATTTACATCGTATGCAGCAATCCTCGCCATAAACAGCGACAAGGTTAGATCTTACAAAAAACCACGCGCTGCCGGCGTGGCTGGGGCGCTGAAATCGACGGAGCTGTTGGTTATGCCACGTATTTTGGGTGTCGATATCCCCGGTGAGCGGCCCACAGTGGTGGCTCTGACCTACCTGTACGGCGTGGGGCCGAAGATAGCGCGGATTCTATGTCACCGTGCCGGAATAGACCCGCACGTTCGTGCCAAAGAGTTGCGCGAAGACGAATTGGCCCGACTGGCTGCCATCCTGGATAAAGACTACACCATTGAAGGCCAGTTGCGCCGGCAGGTGGCGCAGAACATCGCGCGACTGAAGGACATCAACTGCTACCGGGGGATTCGGCACCGGCGCGGTCTGCCTGTTCGGGGCCAGCGGACGCGAACCAACGCACGCACTCGAAAAGGTCCCAAGAAAACTGTGGCCGGCAAGAAAGGCGTCAAAGACCTCCGCTAATTCATCACGGCGTAATTGTGTGCACGCGATAACGAGATATTGGACAACATGGGACAACGAGATATTGGACTAGGACTAGTCCCTTATGGCGTAAATTGTGCGCGGTTTGCGCGCATGTTTTTCGGTGATCTGGAGGGCCACGCTCCGTCGTGGCCGTGTGCCCAGTGCTAGCGGACGCGACCGCAGCGCGTCCCTCCAGTACACCATTTGGTTGCGGGCGCAGGCCGCTTTATTGATCTTTGCAAAACGTAGTGATCGCCTTATGTAAGGTTTTTCCTAGTGTTGCGTGTCGCCACGTTTTGCGAAGTTCAATAAGAAGTATTCACCAAGTGTGTGAAGTGCTGCTTTTGGACTTGAGGGAGCCGACCAGTGGCCAAAACTAAGAAGCGAAAGGTCCGTCGCAGCGTTACGGTGGGCATCGCGTACATCAAGACGACCTTCAACAACACCATCGTAACCATAACCGATACCAAGGGCGACACGCTTTGTTGGGCCAGTGCGGGCACGTGCGGCTTCAAGGGAAGCCGCAAGAGCACGCCTTTCGCAGGCCAATTGGCCGCCCAGCAGGCAGCCGAAAAAGCCCTCAAGTTCGGTTTGAAAGAGGTGGAAGTGAAGGTCAAGGGGCCTGGCAGCGGGCGGGAAAGTGCGATCACCGCTTTGCAGACCGCCGGTTTGAAGATCAAGTCCATCGAGGACATCACGCCGTTGCCCCACAACGGCTGCCGTCCGAAGAAGCGCCGGCGGGTATGAGGTCAGGAGGGATGCTTAGCTAGCGGGAGCGACTATGGCACGCATTCACGGGTCAGTATGCCGTTTGTGTCGCCGGGATGGTATGAAGCTGTTCCTCAAAGGCAGCCGTTGCGACACCCCAAAGTGCGCCTTCGAGCGGCGCGACGTTCCGCCCGGCATGAGCGGCGCACGCAGAGGCAAGCTAACCGATTACGGAATACATCTGCGCGAAAAGCAGCGGCTGAAACACCATTACGGCTTGATGGAACGCCAGTTCCGCCGTTATTTCCAGATGGCCGAACGGGCCAAAGGCAACACCGGCGACCGGTTGCTGAGCCTTCTGGAACGTAGATTGGACAACATCGTTTATCGGCTGGGAATGGCGCAGTCTCGCGCCCAGGCGCGGCTGATGGTCCGCCACGGGCACATCACCGTCAACGGCCGCCGCGTAGATATTCCCAGCTACCTGGTCAACGTGGGAGACGTTATTCGCGCAAAGCAGCGGCCGCGAAGCCTGGAGTACGTCAAGCGCGTCAGCGCCGAGGCGCAGCACGCAGTGCCCGATTTCCTCGAGCGCACC
>Ga0209017_10001154_pt1 | contig 21379 bp, 15 predicted proteins | sample YNPBryunderm2012_FD_185812 | JGI IMG/M metagenome (GOLD analysis project Ga0209017, IMG submission 185812) | Anoxygenic and chlorotrophic microbial mat microbial communities from Yellowstone National Park, USA - YNP Bryant MS undermat 2012... ... | reverse complement strand
TGGGGCGGCGGAACACTGCGCGTCCACGCCGGAGGAGCCCAATTCATCGGCACCGTGGACGCTGCGGGTCGGGCTAGCTTCATCAACAGGTTCTCTCCTCGCTAAGGATCGGTTTCGGTAACTGGTTCCGCGGTCGTTGCGAGCCGTTTGCCCCGGCCACTTCAGACAAATTGTTCCGATTGTTCCAGGCAAGCTGCTCCGGTCGCCTGAGTTGTTTCTGCCGGATTCGCCCAGGTGGGAACTGCCTGCCGGCGTGTACGGCCAGACGAAAGGGGGACGATGGTCCGGTTGGTTGGTCGGTTGCCGCCGGTGGTAGCGGTCGTGTCGGCGGCGACTTCGACGACGACCCCGGTGCCGAGGAGCCCTTCTCTTCCACTTTTGCGGGTAATCCCTAATGCTAACGGAAGTGGAAGATTTTGCCGGAACGTCATGGACGGAACAGAGTCGCCTCCGAATTTTCAGCGAGGGTCCACACCATTGAGTGAAAAAGGGGTGCCGGTGGGTCGCTATACACCATTCGGTCTGGAAGAGAGTCGCACCCGAGCGACGGAGCAGGGTACCGCATGGTTTGGTCCGCAGGATTTGTATCTGTTCAACGAGGGAAGCCATCTGCGTTTGTACGAGAAGATGGGGGCGCATCCGACCGTGCAGGGCGGGGTGCCCGGGTATCATTTTGCGGTGTGGGCGCCGAATGCCGATTATGTGGCGGTGATCGGGGATTTCAACGGTTGGGATCGGGGGCGTCATCCGTTGCGTCCGGTCGGTTCCAGTGGGATCTGGGCCGGTTTTGTGCCGGGGGTGATGGCGGGGCAGTGTTACAAGTACCACATTGCGGCTCCCGGAGGATTTGCTGCGGACAAGGCGGATCCGTTTGCCTTCACCTGTGAAATCCCGCCCAAGACTGCTTCCGTCACCTGGGATTTGCACTATCAGTGGCAGGACCAGGCGTGGATGAACAGCCGCCGGGCCCGCAACGCCCACGACGCTCCGATCAGCATCTATGAGGTGCATCTGGGGTCGTGGATGCGGCAAGCGGATCCACCGTACCATTCGCTCAACTACCGGGAACTGGGGGAAAAGCTGGCCCGCTACTGCCGGGATGTAGGGTTTACCCACGTCGAGTTTTTGCCGGTGATGGAACACCCCTTTTTCGCCTCCTGGGGCTACCAGGTGACCGGTTATTTCGCCCCGACCAGCCGGTATGGTACACCTCAGGATTTCATGTATCTGGTCGATGTGCTCCATCAGCATGAGATCGGCGTGATCCTGGATTGGGTCCCGTCGCATTTTGCCACCGACGATTGGGCTTTAGGACGTTTTGATGGAACAGCATTGTATGAACATGTCGATCCGCGGCAGGGATACCACCCGGATTGGGGGAGCTACATTTTCAATTACGGTCGGCACGAAGTACGCAGCTTCCTGCTGTCGAGTGCCCTGTTCTGGCTGGACAAGTACCATGTGGATGGTCTGCGGGTGGATGCTGTGGCTTCCATGCTGTATCTGGACTATTCCCGGCGTGATGGGGAATGGGTGCCCAATCGCTACGGCGGCAAGGAGAACATCGAGGCCATCGACTTCCTCCGCCGATTCAACGAGGAAGTCTATCGCCATTACCCGGATGTGCAGACGTATGCGGAAGAGTCCACCGCCTGGCCGATGGTCTCCCGCCCCACGTATGTCGGAGGGTTGGGCTTCGGCTTCAAATGGGACATGGGCTGGATGCATGATACCCTCCGCTATGTCCGTCGCGATCCCATCTATCGCAAGTATCACCAGAATGATCTGACCTTTCGCATGCTCTATGCCTATCACGAGAACTTCGTCCTGCCGTTGTCCCACGATGAAGTGGTGCATGGCAAAGGGCCCCTGTGGGACAAATGCTTCGGGGATGAATGGCAGAAATTCGCCGGTCTGCGCCTGCTCTTGGCCTATCAGTGGGCGATGACGGGGAAAAAGCTCCTGTTCATGGGCGGGGAAATCGCCCAACGGCGGGAATGGCGGGTGGATGAAAGCATTGACTGGCACCTGCTGCAGTATGCTCCACACCGGGGTGTCCAGGACCTGGTGCGGGACTTGAACCGCTTGTACCGCACCGAACCCGCCCTCCATGAATGGGACAATCACCCCAATGGCTTCGAGTGGATCGATTGTGCCGATGCTGCGGCGAGTGTGATCAGCTTCCTACGCCGGGGGAAAAGCACGGAGGAGATCGTCATCGCCGTCTTCAACTGGACTCCTGTGCCCCGGTGGGGGTATCGCGTCGGTGTTCCCGGCCCCGGCTTCTGGCGCGAAATCCTCAACACCGATGCCGCCTGTTACGGCGGCAGCAATGTGGGCAACTGCGGCGGTGTTTACGCCGAGTTTGTCCCCATGCACGGGCGGCCGTATTCCGTGGCCTTGAACCTTCCCCCTCTCGGCGCCGTGTTCCTCAAAGGCCGGCCCTGATTCCGCCCCTCTGCCGACTGCCGATCTCGGCTCCTCCCCCAGCCCAGCAGCTCCGGCCGATCACGCCTCGGGCCGATCGCGTCCCTCGGGCAAGCCGGCTCACGCTGCACTCCGGCGGGTTGGGGATTCCTTGTCTGCCTGCGGGGTGGAGGTCCGTGGATGCGAGGTCTGCACAGTGCAAGTCCGCTGAGTCGAAGTGTGGAGGGCGGAGTTCTGTCGAGCCAGGGTCTGCGTATTCACGGTTTGTTGAGCCAAGGTGGGCATATTCGAACTCTGTTGAGCCAGGGTCTGGAGTACCGTCTCCGGGGGTGCCGGGTGCAGACGCACGTGACCCAGCCGATTGCCGCGGGAATCGTAGAGAAGCAACCGCTGTTCTCGGGCTACCCAAATGGCGCTGGGGCGGATCTGCCGCGGCCCTTCGATATGAAACAAAACCGCGCAGGGACGCTGCCGACGGTAGAGTACGCTTGCCTGCAGCGGCGTCTCGCCCGGTTCGAGCACCGCCTGCTGACAGAGTAGTTGGTGGACAAGAGCCTGAAGTTGCTCGTAGGTGGTACAAGAAAGTGTCGCGTTATGGTCCATAGAAACGAGTGACGGATGGAATTCCCCCTCCCGGTTCCGGGAACCCGATTCTGGGAGAGGCTCGACCTCATGCTTCCGATATCGGCGGCGCGGTACAGACACTTTCGGCATATTCGGACCTCCGAAATGCTGCCCAAGCCGGCAAATGATGACCGGAAAAAGCGGGACAATTCCGATGGTAGCGAATAGAGCGCAGGGATCGTCCGATCGCGTGCCGGACCGCAGGAGTAGGGTGGATCCCATGCCGGACCTAAAGAAGAGGGGACTTCCTACCAGCGGTGGATGAAGAGGGGACTTCCTACCAGCGGTGGATGCGGCGTAGAGCGTCATACAAGACGATGGCGACGGCGGTGGCCAGATTCAGGCTGCGGACCTGCCCGGAGGGCATGGGAATCCCGATGAGAGAATCGGCAAAACGGTGGCGCAGGGAAGAGGGCAAGCCGTGGGATTCGTTACCGAAGAGCAAGCAATCCCCGTCGGCGAATTCGGCTTGGGTATAGGGTCGCGGAGCGGGGGTTTCCACCAACCACAGCCGCGGCGGACGCGGGGAAGAAAACGAGGCGGACTCAAGCCAGGCAGCCTCGAAGTCGGCCCACTGCGGATGATGCACCCAATCTACAGCCGGCCAATAGTCCAATCCAGCCCGCCTCAAGGCGCGGTCATCCAGGCGGAAGCCCAAGCGGCCGATCAGGTGCAGACGCGTCCCTGTCGCCGCACACAGCCGGGCGACGTTGCCCGTATTCGGCGGAATCTCCGGCTCCAATAAGGCCACATGCAGCATAATCCCCTAAGGCCGCTCAAATAAAGGCTCCAGGGAGCACAAACTTTCCCACCAGTGACGTCCGTAGCCATTGTAATGATCCTAGCGACCCTGCCTGAGGGAACAACCGCCCTCTTTCCCCCTACGCTTCTGGGGAAAGAAACGCCCTGCTGAGACAATGATCACAAAGAATGCCAGGGAGCAGGACCGGTACCGGGGCGGATGGGTGATCCTGGGATGCTTCCTGCAGGTGGGTGGTGGCCCAGGGGTCAGCGGACCACCGGTTAGGGACCGCTCCGGGATCGATTCGGCAACCGGCAGACTGGAGGATCTCTCAGTTTGGGCGACGATGATGAGCCGACGGAACGAAACGCACGAGCGGCGTTTTTCCCTGGATGTTCTGGCCTGGATCTGGTGGCTGGCCGGTGGGATGGGCACCGCCGGGACCATCCTGCGTCTGGCCAGGGGACCCACGACGGAGCAACCGTGGTGGGCTCGGGACTGCGGAATAGTCGAAGCGTTGGGGTGGTCCGCGGTGGTGCTCTGGCTGGGTTGGGCGGCGGTGGGCTTTCGTCTGGTTGTGCGTCGGAGCTGGCTGCGTGTCCTCTGTGCCCTCTTCGGGTGGACCCTGCTGACCCTCGTCGCTGCGGTACTCATCGATGTCCACCTGGACTTCCTCCCGCATAGAACTCTGGCGGGACCGGCGGGAACCGTCGGAGCCTACCTCCGCTTTCTGGCGGAAGATGCAGGAGAAGGGGAACTGCTTGCTGTGCATCTGGTTGTCGGCACGTTGGGACTGCTGGGTCTGGTGCTGACGGCCCACCGCTGGCTCCTTCGCCTGGCCAGCTGGCTCGGGCAGATCATCCGCACAGGGGCCCGAGTGCTGCTCTGGCTCAACGAACGCTTCGCCGACCTCAACGAAAAGCTGCTGTTGGCCCTGATTGCCCTGAGCCGTGGATTGGGCCGATTGCTCCGCCGGCGGGCCGCTGTCCTGCCTCCTGCCTCACCCCCTTCTGACCCATCCGGCTCGAACAACAGCCCACCCCTCACCCCCACCCCTGCCGACCCGGCCGATACCATCCCGTTTGCGCTTCCCGTGTCGGATGCCGACGAGAGTTCCGCGGTCCCCTCGCCTGTGCCCCCTCTCAACCCAGCCCCGCGGGACAGTGGCGGCTATCCCTTTCCACCCTTGAGCTTGCTGCGGGACCCCGAACCGGTTTCCCTGGAAGAGCAGGAGCAGAAACTACGGGAGATGGCCGCCCTGCTGGAAAAAACCTGTCAGGATTTCGGTATCACAGTCAAGGTGGTGGGGATTCACACCGGACCGGTCATCACGCAGTATGAAGTGGCATTGGAAACCGGTCTGCGTTTGAACAAAGTGACAGCCCTGGCCGATGATCTGGCGTTAAACCTGAAGGTGCCCTCGGTGCGGGTGGTGGCCCCTCTACCCGGACGCAACACCGTCGGGATCGAAGTGCCCAACGAAGTGCGGCAGATCGTCCGCCTCAAGGAGGTGGTGGCCGCGCTCGCCGGTACCCCCAAAGTGGCCCGCTACAAGCTTCCTATCTTCCTCGGCAAGGATGTCGAAGGCCGACCGCTGGCCTACGATCTGGCCGCCATGCCCCACCTGCTCATCGCCGGTCGCACCGGTACAGGCAAGTCGGTCTGCCTCAATACCCTCATCGTCAGCCTGCTGCTGACCCGCTCGCCCCAGGACTGCCGCCTGATCCTGATCGACCCGAAAAAAGTGGAGCTGAGCGATTACGCCCGCATCCCGCACCTGATGACCCCGGTGGTCACCGACGAGAAGAAAGCCGAAGCCATCCTGGCCTGGGCTGTCGAGAAAATGGAGGAACGTTACGAGTGGTTGCACCGGGCACGGGTCCGCAACATCGCCGCCTTCAACGAACTGGGCGAGGAAGAAATCCTCCGCCGCGTCCAACCCGCCGATGAGGAGGAACGACGCGCCGTGCCCCGTCGCATGCCTTACATCGTCATCGTCATCGATGAAGTCGCCGACCTGATCCTCCGCATGAAAAAAGAGATCGAAGGGAATATCATCCTGCTGGCCCAGAAGTCCCGCGCCGCGGGAATCCACCTGATCCTGGCCACCCAGAAACCCACTGTGGATGTCGTCACCGGCTTGATCAAATCCAATCTGCCGGCACGGATCTGCTTCCAGGTGGCCAGCCGATCCGATAGTGCCGTCGTCCTGGATGAAAAAGGAGCCGAACGCCTCCTCGGACAAGGAGACATGCTCTTTCTGCAACCCGGCACCAGTACCATCCTCCGCGCCCAAGGAGCCTTGATCGAGGATCAGGAAATCGAACGCATCGTGCAGCACATCGCCACGGATACCCCCAATTACGACCACGAATTGCTCAACCTGCGGACCCGGGAACAGCGAGACCAGGCCGAAGGAGGCCAGGGTGGACTTCGCCCCCGCGACCGCGATCCGCTCTATGAACAAGCGATCGAAATCGTCCTGCGGGAACAGCGGGGCAGTACGTCGTTGTTGCAACGGGCCTTGGGCATTGGTTACGGCAAAGCCGCTCGCTTCATCGACTACATGGCTGAAGATGGGATTGTTGGTCCTTACAACGGCAGCAACGCCCGTCAGGTCTTGATCAGCTACGAACAGTGGCAGGCGATGCGTCAGGCTGCCGCGGCGGAGGAATCTGCCTGAACTGGGCCGTGGCCAGACCCCGGTCGGATGGACCCTTCTGGACTTTCTCTTTCGTTGTCGTCTGCCTTCTTGGTGGAACTCGCCTTGTTGTCCGTATCGGTCGGTGTCCCTACCTTGGCCGGCTCGAAGGTGCCGTCTGGCAGCAGGCAAAGGCTCCGTCTGGCAGCAGGCACAGGTGCCGCCTGGGATGCTTCTACCGGAAAACCCGACGAGAGCGGGAACATCCATCCTCGCCAGGAATTCCCTTCACGGATGGCGGAGGCAAATCGTGTTGATCGGCAGCAGGCACAGGTGCCGCCTGGGATGCTTCTACCGGAAAACCCGACGAGAGCGGGAACACGCACACCGGGAATCCCCCGCCAGAACTTGCGGGGGTGCCTCATTTTTTGGCCATCAGAGGGCAAAATCGCCTTGGCAAGCCGGCCGGGGTGATGAGAATGGGAAGTGGGGAACACGGGCGGCAGTCAGACGTGTGACGCTGGAAGAAGGAGAAAGGAGGCAGTAACGGTGGCCGAACCCCAGTCCCTGTTGGATCCTCCGCCGTCGATGCGTGAGTCGGTGCTGAGCAGTGGCAGTTCAGAAAGCCCCGGAACCATGCCCCCACTGCTGGCGGGAGTGATACGGCGCTGGCCTTGGCTGGTGCTGGGGGTGGTGATCGGCCTGGTGGTGGGCATCCTTTATCACTTCCAGCGTCCGCCGGTGTATCAATCCACGGCCCAGTTGATGGTGTTGAAGAATCGGCCGGAGTTGGTTTCCGGGGGTGCCAGCGATGCTCGGGTGCAGTTTGTGGAGGATTATGTGGCGGGCCAGGTGATCCTGTTGCGTTCGGAGCGGATTTTACGCCGGGCAGCGGGCAAACATCTTTCCCAGCTCGGCCCCTTCGAGCAGCCCTTGCCGCAGGAGGAGCTGGCGCGTCTGGCCCTGTTGAGCAGTGGCTTCTCCGTCGTGCGGGAAAAGGAACCTGGGTCCAATGTGGGAAGCAACGTGCTGGCCTTGACCTTCCGGGCCTATCATGCTGTGGATGCTCCCAAATATCTGCGGGCGATCATCGATGCCTATCGGGAAGAGCTGGCGGAAGTGTTCGAGGATGCCTCCGCGCGGCAGTTACGCCAGGTGGAAGAAGAGATCGCCGCCGTCGAGAAGTCGATCCGGGAGATTGCCGCCCGCCGGGCGGAGGCGGAACGTTCCCTGCTGGTGGAAGACCCGGTCACGGGTCGCTTGCGGATGCCGGAGGACCTCACCGTCCTGCGCACCCGCATTTCCACCCATCAAGCCACGCAGACCACCTTGCGACTACGCCAGCAGGAGTTGCAAGCGGAATGGGAGGAGTTGCAACAGGCCGAACACTCCCGCACGCACCGCCTGATCCTCCTGCAGCGGCTGGGCGTGCCGGCGGAGCGTTCCTCGGTCCTCAATCCGGATGTCCGCAGCCCAGACTCCCTCCTGCGCCATCTGCACTACCGCCGCAGTGAACTGATGGCCCGCTACGGCTATGGAGTGGGGCATCCCGAAATTGTCGCCCTGGATCGTCAGATCGCAGAACTGGAACGGGAGGTGCAAAGCCGCGGCGTGGGAAGTGAGGAATTGCTCGCCTATCGTCAACGCCTGAGTAACGAGCGGGCTGCCTTGGAGAAGAAACTGGAAATCCTGGCCCAGGAGATCGCCCAGGATGAACGGAAGTTGCTGGAGCTGACGCCGATCCACAATACCATCCAGAAGGCCACCGAAGAGCTGCAGCGGGAAGAAACACGTTTGCGTGAGCTGCATCAACTGCGGGATCAGATCCGCCGGACCGAACGCGGCGGCGTGTTTGAAGTCAAGGAAGTGACCACGCCGACGATGGGGGTACTCGTTTCGCCGTTGTGGGCCCAGTCGTTGGCTCTCGGTTTGGCACTGGGCCTGTTTTTGGGAGGCGGCCTGGCCCTGGGCTGGGAATGGGCCGACCGCTCCTTCCGTTCCCCGGCCGACATCCGCCGGCAGTTCGGGATCGCTGTGTTGGGACATATTCCCCAGATCCGTCTCGAGGAAGAGGCCGAGCAGGAGCTGGATCAACCCCTGGATGCGATTCTGGTGACGCTCTGGCGACCGAGTTCAGCCGAGGCGGAGGCCTTCCGGGCCGTGCGGAATCAACTTCTCTTCAGCACCACGGGTCGGGAGCATGTGTGTGTCCAGGTTACCAGTCCTCATTCGGGGGATGGTAAAAGCGCTCTGAGCGCCAACCTGGCGGTGAGTCTGGCGGTGTCGGGCAAACGGGTGGCCCTGGTTGATTGTGACTTCCGCAAGCCGCGCCAGCATCGTCTGTTTGCCCTGGGGTCGGTGGAACAGGGCATCGCCGCGGTGATTGCCGGCCAGGCCGATCTGCACAGCGTGGCACGACCTTCCGGGATCGAAAATCTGACACTCTACCCCTGCGGTCCCCGACCGGCCCATCCTGCCGAGCTGCTGACCTGCAAGCATTTCCCGGAGGTGCTGGCCCAGTTGCGCCAGGCCTACGATTACGTGCTGGTGGATACCCCGCCGGTCCTGGCCGTCTCCGATCCGGTGGCCGTGGCCGCCCGCGTTGATGAAGTCATCCTGGTCTTCCGCATGCGGCGGGATGCCCGTCTGGCCCTGGAACGCACCCTCCAGGATATTCAGACCGTCGGGGGACGCATCCTGGGCGTGGTGGTCAATGCCTTGCCCCTGCGGGATCATCCCTACCGATACTCCTATTATCACTCCGACTACCTGCATGGGGATTCCCACCGTGAAGGCAGTTGAGGGTTGGGGAAAGAAGGCCGCCTATGGTTCCGTTTGCCGATACCCATGTGCACTTGCTTCCCGGCTGCGATGATGGCCCGCTGACCGTGGATGAAGCCCTGGCCATGTGCCGGATGTTGGTCAGCGAAGGGGTCCGCCATGCCGCCGCCGTGGCCCATCAGAACCCCGCGTATCCGGACAACGACGCGGCTACCCTCCGCACCGCCTTCCGACACCTGCAACCGTTGCTTCAGGCGCGGGACATTCCCCTGACCCTTTATCCGGCTGGGGAAATCATGCTCGGTCCGGACTTTCTCGAGCAGTGGAAAGCCGGGCGCTGGTTGACCCTCGCCGATGCCGGCCAGACCCTGTTGGTGGAAATGCCGCACGGCCAGTTCCTGGACCTGCTCCCTCTGGCGGATTACTTCCGCCCCTTGGGGATCCGTCTGATCGTGGCCCATGCCGAACGTTACCCGGAGTTGCTCTTCGATCCCGAGTTGGCCCAGCGGTGGATCGCCGCGGGATGTCTGTTCCAGGTCACGACGCAGAGCCTGGCCGAGCCTTGGGATTCCGCCACCGAACAGGCACTCAAGGACTGGGCGGTAGGAGGATTCATCCACCTGCTCGGTTCGGATGGCCACGGGATCGATCGGCGGCGCCCCGTGTTCCGGGAAGGGTATCGCCGGCTGGTTCACTGGATCGGTCGCGTTCGGGCCGAGCGGATCGCTTCCCTCTGGGGGATCGCTCTCCTGCAAGGATTACCGCTGCACGTCCCGCCGCCCCGGCTCCCCCGCCGCAGCTGGTTCCACCGCCTCTTCAGGTGATCGGGACCCGACCGACGCCGACGCCCAAGGAGTCGCACCCCGGGCTTCCTCACCGAGCAACGGGAGGGCTTGGCGGGCATCCTTGATGTATGTGGTTCCGTAGTCCACCTGTTCCATGCCCAAGGCCCGGCACAACCCAGTCAATTCCGGTTGCGTGTCGGCGGCTTGCACCTCGCACACGCCGAAATATTGCTCCTGGAGAAACCGGAGCACCTGTACCATGAGGAACTTCCCCAGTCCCTGACCCCTCAGGTCTTCCCGCACCTGGATGTCGAGTACGCCGGCGGCCGGCAACCCCCAACGCCAGCCATACCCTTCCAACTCCCAGACCAACGCCCGTGCGGCAAGGAAATGGTCCGCCAGCTTGTCCGTCAGGCGGAATTCCACCGGTTCCAACGTGCCCCACACGCACTCATGCCACCACGTCGGCGGAACGGCGGAACGGATCACCACCGTCTCGTACCGGCGCCGCAAAAGCTGAAAACGGGTGTCCACCACGGCCAAAGGACTGTCCAGACGCTTGTGGAAGACGCTCGTCGTGCCAGCCGGTGCGTACCCCAGCTTGCGAAACAGGGGATCCGCTCCCGGGTCCGAGGCCAGAAAACCCGGACAATTCGTTCCCCCGTAGAGGCCGAAACCGAAGGGGCAATAGGGCCACCGCGGCCCGGCGCGCAAGGTGGTGGCACCCAGCCGCAGCAAATACTCCTCCGCCCGATGGACCAACTCCCGGGCAATCCCCCGACGCCGATACGCCGGACGAATCGCCAGCAAACAGATCACGCCTTGCGAATAGTCCAAAGCGTTCAGCTCGGCATTCGGCCCGAAACCGGCCAGAATGTACCCGACCACCCGGCCCTCCGCCTGCGTGTCCACCGCTACGATCAAACCTTCCGGGTCGAAATACGGCTTGGAGAAAATCCAACGCTCCAGCAACGCCGGCGTCCGCACCGGAAAGGAACTACGCGACGCGTGGGATTCGTTCCACACATCGGCCAATGCAGGAGGATCGGTATTGCGAAAACGACGATACGCGATCACGGCTGACGCCTGCTCTGTTGGACCCGGATGCTCCTTTCCCCCAACCGCTCGATAGCCATCGTCCCCACCGCCGTGCTGCCTCTGGACTTCGATCTTAGCCGATCATCTCTATCCTACACAAGCGGCACCCCCAGGTTACACCCCGCAGCTCCATCTTCCCTGCTCATCGGCTGGGTTCTTGTTAGGTCTTTCCTTTTGCTGGGTTTCCGCTGGGCTTTTCCTGTGTGTTGGGTTCCCGCCAGGCCTTTCCCTTTTGCTGTCCCTGGTGAGCCCTCCTCCAACTCCAACGAGCGATTCGCTAACACTCGAGCAGGATTTTTGTCTTGTTCGCTAACACTCGAGCAGGATTTTTGTCTTGGATATCAGAATAGTTTCCCGTCCATCTTATCTCGGGATCTTCTCCAAGGGCTTTCCACCTAGAAATGTCTTGAACCAGCTTCCCGTGGGTACGGCATGGTCCAAGCCTGTTGTTCCCCTGGGACGGGATGGTGTAAACCTCGGGCTACTCCGGGACTGTGCGTTGCGGAAACTCCGCATCGGTGCCGCAATCGGTTGATCGCGGGCCATGCATTTCCGCACCATGCGAGCGTGGGAAAGGAGGATCATGGGGAAGGCGTTGCCGCGGTATTCCCGGGTGGGAACGTGCGAAGGAACGGGAATAGGTTTCCACCAGCGTGGGGGAGTGGAACAGTGAAGTGCGGGGGAGGAGGTGTCTTTCCGCATGGCACGAGGGGGCAGAAAACGGGATGGGGAAAGTCATGGGGACGGTCGGGAGGTCGCATGAGGGCACCGCTGGTCCTTGGTCGGACGCGCAAGCGTGAACGAGGGGAAGCATGGGAAAACGAGGGGGCAGCATGTGAAGAGGAGCGGGAGCGAGCGGAGAATGGGTAGGGGAGAAGCATTTGAGCGAACCGGTCGATTTGCTATGCTGAAATTGGCAGAGCCGGTGGGTTGAGGAGAATGGGCATGGGCATCATGGATCGGGATTACTACGCGGAGGGCCGGAAAGCGAGCTGGGATCGCGGTTGGGGCGGGTGGGGTGTGGTGATAGGGATTATCGTGGTCACGAGTGTGGCGTTCTTGCTGCAGCATGTGGGAGGGGCCGGGAGGAATCCCTTGCTGGCGTGGGGGTACTTTGAGGCGCGACGGGTCTTATCCGGAGAAGTCTGGCGCCTGGTGACGCCCTTGGTGCTGCATTATTCGATCTGGCACGTGTTCGCCAATATGCTGGTAGTGTACTGGGCCGGCAGCCGGTTGTCGGCCATTCACGGGCAGGTCGAATATGGGGTGTATTATGTGCTGACCGGCGTGCTGGGCTATGCCGGAGCCACGGGGTTGACAGCCCTGGGTGTGCTTCCCGCAGGAGTGGGAATCGGGGCCAATCCCGCGGTAGCAGCGAGCCTGGTGCTCTTCGCGTGCCATTTTCCCCGACAGCAGGTGCTGCTCCTATTCCTGCTCCCTGTTCCTGTGTGGAGTATCGCGCTGCTCTATGTGGTGGTGGACCTTCTGATCATGCTCGGAGGCGGTTGGCAGACGACGGCGGTCGTGGATCTGGTGGGGGCCGGATTTGGCATGCTCTACTACCGTTACAGCTGGCATTTGACGGGACGATGGTGGGTGCCCCGACGGTATCCTGCCAGCAGTCAATCCGTCCGCCCAGCTCTGCGGGTGACCACGCCGCGGGATAGCGACAGCCTGCTGCTGGAAAGCGGCACCACGGAGGAGTCCGCCGTCGCCGCAGGCGGGCCTTCGACCCCTGTCGATTTTGAGGCGGAGGTGGACCGCGTCCTGGCGAAAGTGTCCCAGTATGGCCAGGCCAGTCTGACGGCGGAAGAGCGTGCCATCCTCTTCCAGGCCAGCGAATTGTATAAAAAACGCCGTCGCTGAGATCCCCATACCGGCTCTAGACCGGAACTCCAACACCCGCTGAGGCCGGAACACGAACACCGGGTGCCATCCCTAAGGAGGTGACCGCTATGCCTCTGTATGAGTACACCTGTCGCCAGTGTCAGCATACGTTCGAACAACTGGTTCCTTCGCTCGCCCAGGAACCCCAGGAATGCCCCCAGTGCCACAGTCCCAGCCTGGAGCGGTTGATCGGGTTGCCGGCAGCCGGTCGATCTTCCATGCCGGTGGCGACCAATTGCCAGGGGGATGGACCACCGTGCGGTGCTCCCTGGTGTGGCCGAGCCAATCCCACCGCCGCGTGAGCGGTGCGTGAAGGTGCGGGCAAGCGAATCCCACCGCCGCGTGAGCGGTGCGTGAAGGTGCGGGCAAGCGAATCCCACCGCCATGTGAAGTGGTGCATAGGGTGCAGGTCATCCAATTTCCATGCCAACCGCCGTGTGAGCGGGGCATGGGGGGCGTGCCCGAGTCATGGCTTTTGCCTCCGGTCCCTTGGCCTGTCGGATCTGTAGCCTTTCCTTCTTCTCCTGGCGTACTATGGTTTGGCCTTTTGCGCTCGGAAGGAGTCCGGACCCTCTCCCGCGGCGGCATCTTGAAACTTAGCATCGCAGTCTGGCTTGTCACCATGGAACAGTTCTCGTAATAATGACGAGAGGAAGAATGTAGTGATGAAAGTTTCACCCGACCGGGAGCCACCAGTGTGGACAGGAATGCTGGGCGTCCTGCTCCAGGCGGGTGGATCGGGTTACCCATAGGGAGTCCCCCAACATGACCGATCCCAAAACAGCCAAAGAGTGTGCCGAGAAGCTTCAAGCCCTGGCGGAACCGAATCGCATCCGCATCATCGAGAGCCTGCGCACCGGTTCCAAAAATGTTACCCAACTGGCCAAGGAATTGAACATTGAGATTGTCAACGTCTCCCACCATCTGGGGGTACTGAGTCAGGCAGGTCTGGTCAAAGGGCAAAAAAGCGGCCGATTCGTGGTGTACAGCCTGCACCCCGACGTGTTCGTCAATCAGGGGAACAAATCGACGTTTCTCGACCTGGGCTGGTGCCGGATCGAAATTCCGTACAATTGACCCGCTCTGGATCCTTCCGATCGCGTTTTTCAGCTGGAGTCTGGATCAGACCTTGCTGATGTCGAGGTGGGATGGCGGTCAGACCACCGCAAGGGACGCTCCCTGGGATGACGCACACGCCTTGTGGATTGCTGGTGATTGACAAACCAGCCGGGATGACCTCCCGGGCGGTGGTCAATCAGGTGCAGCAGTGGTTTGCTCGGGGTGTCAAGATCGGTCATACGGGGACGTTGGACCCGTTGGCCACGGGGGTGCTGGTGCTTTGTGTGGGTCGAGCGACACGACTGGCCGACTATGTGCAGCAGGGGGAGAAGACCTATCAGTCCCGGTTTCGCCTCGGTGCGGTCAGTGACACGGATGATGCGCAGGGGCTGATCACGCCGCGGCAAGGGGTGTCCCCGCCGCTTCCGGAGCAGCTTCAGGAGGTATTGCAGGAGTTTGTGGGGGATGTCTGGCAACGTCCCCCCGCCTTTTCGGCCCTGAAACTCCAGGGGCAGCGTGCCCACGCTCTGGCTCGTCAGGGAGCAGCTCCGTCTTTGGCTCCTCGGCTCGTCCACATTCGGGCCATCCGCTTGCGGGATTATCAGTGGCCTTATGTCGATGTGGAAGTGGAGTGCAGTCGCGGGACCTACATCCGGGCCTTAGCTCGAGATGTCGGGGAAAAACTGGGCTGCGGTGGGTATGTGGAAACCTTACGGCGACTGCGTGTGGGGCCGTTCACTTTGGATCAGGCGATCCCTCTAGAGCAACTGCGGGAGCCTCCGCCTTTGTGGCCGGCGCGTCTGGCCGTGGCACATCTGCCCACCCTGACGCTGGATCAGGCCGAGGCTCAACGCTTCTGCCGCGGCCAGTTCCTCCTCTGCCGACGGCGTTCCCCGGCGGACGCTTCCGTAGCCCGAAGTGCTTCCGAAAACCGGGGTGATTCCCAAACACCGGGTGCTTCCCCAATGCGGAGCGAACTCCAAACACCGGATGATCTGGAATGGGCTGTGTTGGACCTGGAGGGGAATCTCCTGGGCATCGGCAAGCGTGTGGGGGTAAGCCTCCGCCCTTGGATTGTCCTGTGAGTCCTGGATGAAGCTCCACCAGCACCGGCAGGGTGGGAGGGATCAGGGGTTGTTCGTCAGGGGTTGTTCGAGATGCCGATTTGGGTGAATCGGGGGCTACGAATCACATCCCAGGTGGTGCTCAGCCGCAGGGTTTGGGTGAGGTAGCGCACAAAAGCTTCGCTGGGGCGTTCCTGGAGGACGATCAGGTCGCCGGGCTGGATGAGGATATTTTCGCGGCTGTCGCGGTAGGCTTCGTTCAGGTCCACGCGGATGCGGAGTTGCTGGCCGTTAGGTAGTCGGCGAAGGACGGTGACCAGACTGGGGTTGGGGTTGCCGAGGCCGGCCTGGACGGCTTGAGCGACGAAGGCGTTCTGACTGAAGCTGCCGTTGATCAGCGGGGCGCGGACCTGGGCCAGAGCTTCGATGACCCGCAGGTCGTAATCGCGCGGCAGAGGAACTTGCGTCGCTCCTGCCAGACCCGCGACGTAGTACACCTCCGTGTCACGGGCCTCGATATACACCGTATCGCCATCGTTGAGGATGATGTCCTCTTCGGTGAACGGGATGGGCTGATCCGGAGGGAGGCGCAACGGGATGCGGACGTATCCTTGGGCCGGATTGTCCGGATTGTATCGGCCGCGGCGGATGACGATCTCATTTTTGGCTTCCAGTCCGGGTGGTCCTCCCGTGAGGGTGAGGGCTTGCAACAGGTCGTTGCGACCGGGTTCGAGCAAGAGGGAAAAGGCCGCACCGCGTTTGGTACCGCCGATGACGGCAGCAATCGGGCCTGCTGCGGCGAATTGAGGCTGGATCGGTTGAGCATCTTCCCGCACCACCAGTACCCGATAGCGGCGGGGTTGCAACAGCTCGACCGAGACGCGCGCCTTGCCCGGCTGCAGAATCTTCTTCTCCTCGACGATCTGCTTGAGGATGGCCGCCCGCACTTCCGCGAGCGTCTTCCCCCGGACCAGGATGGGGTCCAGTTGCGGCAGCTGGATGGTGCCATCTTCCTGAACGGGAACGGGCAGACCCTGGACCGCTGGCCGGTCCCCCGACGGCGTCATCTGGACGGGAATCGGTTGTTCCGCTTTGGTCAGGATTTCATCGGCGACGATGGCCAGAACGTCCCCTTTGTCGAGGCGATATTCCTGGGGAGTCTGAATCCGCAGCAGATTCAGTGGGATGGGGCGATAGTCGCTTTTGGGGCGACCGAGGACCTCCTCCGGCAGTCGGCGCACCGGGATGCCGTCGGCCACCGGATTGGTCAGCGAGGCGCAGCCGGTGAACCCGACGGCGATGACCCACACCAGCAGCCGACCCAGAAGTTGACGCAACGGAATCATGGCCGCCCTCCCGGAGCGGAGGAGGGGAGCAGTTCCTCAGGGGTCGGACGGGGAAGAGGCAGAGCGCGTTCCTCACCGGCGGACGCAGACGGCGAGGCGGGGCGTGAAGCAGCCGATCCGCCAGGAGATGGCGGTTGCGGTTCGGGCGGCGGTGGCGAAGGTTGGCTTGCCGGTGGCCCAGGAGTGCTCGGAGGGGACGGATGAGCCAGCTGAAAGGGCGGCGGCTCCGGCGGTGGTGACGACAGCAGTACCGGTACCGTCAGGTACCGACGCTGATCGCTGGCTATGGCCTGCTGCTGACCCAGTTGAAATCCCAGAAAGTACTGCTGCAGGCGGGCGTGCCCTTGCGGTGTGAAATAGCGGGGATGACGGGTATATTTGCTCGGCGGTGTCGCCGGCAGATGGGCGGGGCCACCGCGGTCCAGATAGTCCACGTACCCGTCGAGGAAGCCTTCGCGGAACTCGGGAGCACACTCAGGGTACTCTTTCTTCACGCGCTCCCAGGCTTCACGCGCCTGCTGCTGCACACGCTGGGTAATGACCCACTGCGTCCAGAGAAGCTGCGGCTCATGATGCAGGTTGCGGATCGCCTCATGCATGACATTGCAGCCGACAGCCAGCGGCAGAAGAAGCAGTCCCATGGCAACCCTTCGACCCATACTGCATCTCTCCACCGTCTCGGGCGGGTCTGGCTGAGTCGGGCTGGTGTCACTATCATCGGCAGGCACCGCCCCTGGGATTGAATAAACAGAGGGAGTTTGCCGATTTTACAAGGGCACCAACGCAAAACATGTGGCATGTTTTTTCAAGAAGGGATGGATCGGAAGAAAAAAGCGACGAATAATGCAAGAAAGAATCGACAAATGCAAAACGTGCACTAGCATGGTTACAGAGAACTGCATCACTTGCGTGGTGCGGCCCCTCAACTGAGGCGATATCGACCGCGGGAAGGTCGATTCTACGAGTAACTCAGGGAGATGTTGACGATGGCTAAGAGCAGCAAGAGCACAGCAGCCAAGAAAACTACGGCGAAGAAGACGGCTGCGAAGAAGACCACGACGACCAAGAAGACCAAGACCGCCGGCAGCGTGGCCAAGAAGACGGCCGCCAAGAAGAGCACCGGCACCGCGAAGAAGGCGGCGACCACGGCGAAGAAGACCACGACGACTCGCAAGACCACCACCAAGAAGACCGCCAAGGCTGCCCCCGCTACTCCGGAAACCACGCCGACGCCTACCCCCACGGAAACCTCAACGTCGGCTCCGTCGGTCCCATGATCGACTGCGGCTTTCTTCCGGCAGCGATGTTCATCCCGGCTTCATCCGGGTCTGGTCTTGCCCAAAAAGAAGAACACCGGATCAGCGCAGGGAAGGTGACCAGACTCTGGCGTGTATGAGGCTTGTGGCTTTGTGAGCCGGTTTCCCCCGCAGAGCGCAGCAGAGGCGGCTCACCTCACCTGTTCTCGCCAGGGTGGGGAATCTGTAAGCTGACCGGTGAGCTTCCCTGATGGTCCCAAGGCACTCCGCGGCGGAATCTGGGAAACACTTTCCCTTGCTACGCCGGGGTGGGGGAGGATGCCCATGCCGGATCCGGTGGTCGTTGCGACCTGGCCGTTTGGCCGCCAGGCGGTTGAGAAGGCCTTGCCCCTGCTGAGGAAGGGTGAGTCGGCTCTTGATGCCGCTGTGGCCGGCGCCATGGCTGTGGAAGAGAACGTCTCCATCCGCAACTCGGTCGGTTTCGGCAGCTTGCCCGATCGCCTGGGACGCCTCACCTTGGATGCCAGCGTCATGGATGGCCGTACTCTGGCCTGCGGAGCTGTCGCCGCCGTCGAGCACATCCGCCATCCCGCTGCCTTGGCCCGCCGGGTCATGGAAAAAACACCGCACGTGCTCCTCGTCGGGGAAGGAGCCAAATGGTTCGCCTTGCAGGAAGGCTTCCCCCTGGAACAGCCCTATACCCTCGCCGCGCTCCGCGAGTGGCTGGAACGGCACCCGGACCTGCGCCAGGACAAACCACAGCCGGAGAAAAAATCCCCGTCGGAGACACCCACTCCTTCGCTGGACGCTGAGTCACCCGATCCGGAAACCAGCCGCGATGGCGCCAGTGACATCACGCTCAGACCCTACAGCCACGACACTGTCACCGTGCTCGCCCTGGATGCCAAAGGACACTTGGGGGGCGCATGCACCACCAGTGGCCTGGCTTACAAACTCCCCGGACGGGTTGGCGATTCGCCCATCATCGGTGCCGGCCTCTACGTGGACGACACCGCAGGAGCTGCCGGGGCGACCGGAGTCGGCGAAGAAATCATCCGCATCGGCGGGAGCCTCCTGATCGTCGAATGGCTGCGAGCTGGTAAATCCCCCCAACAAGCCTGTGAAATGGCCTGCCAACGGGTGCATGCCGCTGCCGCCCGCCGGGGCGTCCACCCCGCACGTGTCGCCTTTTTGGCTCTGGATCCCAAAGGCAATGTCGGAGCCGCCTGCACCCCCAAAACCAACTTCCGCTACGCCTTGGGAAAAGATGGCACAATCGAACTCCTCCAGGCCCGCGAAGTTGCCCCGCAACCCTGATCGATGCCCCGGTCCGACTGCTTCAGGCTCGCGATGGTCCCACCACCTGGAGGGAGGCCTCCTGTCGGGCTATGCCGATGCCCAATTCGAGAGAACACTGCCGCCTGTGATCGACGCTTGGGACAACCGGCCGGCACCCACCATGCACCTTGACCCGATGAGCTTCAACTCTCCGCCCGGCTGATCTCAGCCTTTTTCTCTGCGGAGGAAGGCCAGGCTTCGCCGGTCACTCCCTCCCGCTCTCACCATCCAGGCCTTTTTTCACGCCTTCCTCCCTCCTTGCACCGCTCATTGCCCACCGTGGACCGTTGTCATCCTGCCGGACGACCAGAGCCGAAGGACTTCACCCGCCAACGGCCAGAAGGCTTTTGGTCAAGCGGTCAGAAAGTACTGTTCTCAGGGGCCAGAAGGCACTTGGAAAAAAAGCCCAGGGTCTCCTTGACTTTCCGGATTTATTGTGCATATTTATATCAGTGAACATAAATACCAGTAAACGGGGGAGCGGCCATGCTGTTGAGAGGATCGACCACGTCAACCGACGCGCGGACGACCGGCTACCGCCGGGGCGGCTGCTCCGCCTCACGCGGGCCGGCGGCGTCGGCAGTGGCATGGCTACCTCCCGACCGCCAGGTGCACTCCTCTGCCACTTGCCGATGCACTTCTCCAGGGCACGGTATGGTTCCCTCGCCGTACATACCATTGCCTCCTGATGGTGCGCCGCCGTCTGGTTTTGTCCGGCTGCCGTGTGACGTAGTTCCTGTGCCGTCTGGTTTTGTCCGTCTGCTAACCGGCCTTGTTCCCTCACCACCTGGTTCGGTCTGGTCGTCGTGTGACGTAGTTCCTGCGCCGTCTGGTTCGGTCCGGTCGTTATCGCTGGTGGCACCGGTGTTTTACTTCCCTATTCTGACGGCTCGGGTGGCCAGCCGCTTCTGTTGGGTACAGTCGGTGCGTATGCGGTCCCAGCCGACGTGGAGAGTGGTGATGGAGATGGGGCAGCCGGGGCGTTGCGAAGAAGCGCGGGCCGGTCGGCCAGGTCCACGGCGGGGCGTTCCGAAGAGTGGTTCCGTAGAAGGCCGGCTTACCGATCGTTCCCTTGATCCCGAGCGGGATGGTTTCGATGATCCCGAGTGCAAGAGGCTCGATGATTCCGGCGGGAGTTGCTTCGATCATCCCGAGTTGAATCGATTGGACCATCGCCACAGGTTGGATCCATGGGACAACCGCAAGGTGGATGAGTGTGACGAATCCGGGTGGGACAAGTTCGATAATCTCGATTTCGGTCGCTTCGACGATCTCGAAGGGGATGAGTGTGACGAATCCGGGTGGGACAAGTTCGATGACTTCGCGTCGGATCGGTTCGATGATTCCGAACTTCGGCGGTTTCTTGGTTCCGGGCGAAGGCGTCTGAAGCGGAGCTATGGGGGGAGGAGACAGGATGTTCCCACACGTAGAAAACGGTCGGTAGCGGATGGCCGACTCCCCCCGCCTTCACACCCGAGTCGATCGGCACGGGAAGCCCTTGGGACGCGTGACCTCCTAGCGGCCTCAAGCCACAGGTCATGCCGGCAGGCCCAAGCGGATGACGGTCTGCCCGACGCTTACCAGCAGCAGAAATCGGAAGAACAGAACAAGCTCCGCCCTCGCCGCCGGCGCCTGCAGAGGGGGCAGGTGCCTGGCGAAGGCCGGCGGTGGGTTACGGAGCCAGAGGCAGGCGAAGGCCAGCGGTTAGCGCAGCCGGACCCAGAAGGGGACGACGCTCTGGTATTGGGGCAGGCGGGGGTCAAAGTTGGGTTGCGGACCCGGGTTGCCGGGCACCACGTTGGAGACACAATCGCCGACGTGATGGGTGAAGCTCAGCGGTCCTCCCAACGTCACGACCACCGTGCCATCCGGTTGCGGCGGTCCGACCGCTTGCACCGTTACGATCTCCATCGCCCGCCCGATACCGATGACCAGCCGTTGTCCCGGGGTGGTGATCGGCACCGCGTGCCCTTCGCTCCAGCCGTCTCCAGCGGGGGCGTAGATGGCAATGGTATTGCTACCGGCGGGGGCATTGGCCTGCAGGGTGGTGAAGAAGGGACGCTGCTGGGCATGCTGGAGCGAGCCGCCGCCACTGCGGAAGGCCAGGTAGCTGGCCGGGTCGATGGCGATCATGCTCCGGTCCACAATCGCGAAGAACTGATGGCGGGTATCGCCGGGCACCTCGCGGAAGTATTCCCGCCCCAGGCGATGGAAGACGATGCCGGGGGCAATATTCGGGGCAATCGGAATGTCCGCCTCCACTTCAAAGTAGCCGATGGTTACCCAGACGGCGAAGTTGTGGCTGACCGTGGTGATGTTCGGGAGGATTTT
>Ga0209017_10001150_pt1 | contig 21445 bp, 30 predicted proteins | sample YNPBryunderm2012_FD_185812 | JGI IMG/M metagenome (GOLD analysis project Ga0209017, IMG submission 185812) | Anoxygenic and chlorotrophic microbial mat microbial communities from Yellowstone National Park, USA - YNP Bryant MS undermat 2012... ... | reverse complement strand
ATAAATTTTGTATTTGTTCTTTACTTGGTTGATAATCCAATAGTATATAAATTTTCATAATACACCTCCTCTATTGAAACGTGTAATATTTATTTTCTTTTAGAAGTAAAAGAACAACAACCAGCGTGATAGTCCACCATTTAATCAAAAAAGAATTATGTGCCATTCGGTTTATAATTCCTTGAATTATTTCAAGTTCTTTAATTATAAAATCTTTAATGTTTTCTTTATTTTCCATATTTGAAAGTAAATATATTTTTCTCATCTTTAACCTCCTTTATTTTTTTGTATTATTAATTATATGTAGTTCATTTTTAAAAATTTTAGTATTCTTGTAAATATATTAATTGAATGACTTTTATTCAAATATCTTACGATAAAAATTACCTTATTAGGTTTATGGATAAATTCAATTCCATGAACGATTAAAAATTCATTTATGTTAAAATTGTATAAATCTTTAAAATCCATTCGATCTAAACTTTTAATAAAAGAAATACAAACTGCGGTCATTATGAAAAGAATAACATTTTTCGATAATTGATTATCGTTTTGTGCTTTAATTATCCATATATGTTGATTATTTTTTTGAAAGTATTTGTGCATAATTTTTATATCTTCTATTCGATTTAACAAATATTGAATCAAGTAGTTCGCATTTAGATTTTTTTCAGAAACATAAAGAGCTACAAACTTTTTAGAATGATAAAATCCACATGTAATATTGCCTTTATTTTCTAAATCCATTATTATCCTGACAAAAATTGCATTTACTACTTGTTTTATCAAATCAATATCATCGTTCTTTTCATATATTATTTTGTAGACATTTGTATTAATCGACTTATATGTTTTATTTAAGATTTTCATAAAAAAACTCCTCTTTATCAAATTTTGATTTATTATCTTTAATATAATCTAAACACAAATCGATTATAAATTTGCTAAAACTTACATTATTTTTTTTTGCTTCTTTTTTAATTTCTTCAAAAATTTTTAAGTATTTCTCCTTATTAATGTGAACAGCTACTCTTTTGTTTTTCATTTTACACCTCCTCTAAATCTAATGCAACTCTAATTGATTTTCTAATTGCTTCTTGGAGAAAAAGTGGGACAACATCGCTCCATTTCCCATTTTCATATTTATACATAGGAATTTTTACGACTTTATTTAGATCGATGTCAATATCTAAAATTTTAAACACTACTATTTTATAAAAATGCCCATTGATATGTTTTGAGACAATAAGATAATCTATATCTTCTTTTTTATAAATTTGTCTTATTACTTTTAATCCGTATGAATTAACTTCCAGTGATTTTTCACAAGGACTTATATATCCCAACCTGCTTAAAATTACTTTCCCAACTTCAGAATATTTATCTTGATAAGATAATAAATTAACATAAACCTGAAAATCTTTAACTTTAACTTCCATATTTTTAACCTCATATATAATAATAGGTTTATTTATAAAATTTTTGAACATTTTTTGATGAATAATTAAAGTTATTAAATAACATAAAAATTTAAAAAATGATTGAAAAGTTTAGATTTTAATTAGTTTTTTTGATTTTTTTTACAATTTTTAACTGAAATTTTCATTTTTTTTTATCACAAATAGCATAATAACATAAAAAAGTGTTTGATTTTTTATCCAAAAAACATATATATTACATAAAGTAATACAATGGAGGTTTTTTATGGATGGAGTGAAAATATTAGATTTACAAATCGAAAAAAGAGTAGTAGAAGGGAAGACATTTTACTACGTCGATTTAGGAAGAATGAGATATATAACAAGAATTTGGATAAATTCTTTATATTTCATTGAAGATATAAAAAATAAATTAGATGAAGAATATAATGAAACAATAGGAATTCTTAAAAACGCAAGAATTGAAAAAACTTTGAAAGGGAATTATGTCATAAAAAAAGGAACAAACAACATTTTCTTTATTCTTGTATTATGCGGTTATCGCGGTTCCAGTCATATAAAAGTTGTTTCTGAATATGTCAATTTGATTAGATTCAACTATTATCATTCTGAAAATGGAAAATTAGGGATATCTGAAGGAGTTGTTATAGAAACATCCCAAGATAATGTTAAGATTGAATGGCAAAGGGATGGACGTCTATATGGAGAACCAGGTAAAGGAGTTTCTGTTATAAAAGTTGATGCTTCTGTTGAATCAGTAGATAATATTGATATAGAAGAACTTAAAGAAATTGAATCATAAAAAAAATAATAAAATGGAGGAATATATGAATAAAGAATATACAATAGATCAGATTTTAGACAAAGAAGAAATTAAAGAAATTGATAATATATTTAAAAACTTACCAGAACCAAAAAACCAATTTGATACGATTAAAATTGTTCTATATAGACATTTAGGATTAAATCTTGAACAACCTCATCGATTAGAAAAAACTGATGAAATTGAAGTTTTGTATCCAACAATTAACCATGTTGAATTATTACTAATTGATAACTTTAATTCTCTTGATATGTATAAAGATTACAATTACGATTATGAAATGTTAGATCTTTATTTAGTTCCAAGAGCATCTTCGCAAGATAAAGAAGAGAAGTTTTTATGTCGTGCTGTTTGGATGAAGGAGGGATTATGAAAATAGAAAAATACATTTCAAGAAGAATAATAGAAAAATATAAAGATTACGATAAATATCAACTTATTGATATTTATCAAAAAACAAACGATAAGAAAATAAAAAAAGAAGTCGGAGAATATTTGCTTTATTTACATTTAAATCTTATTAAGTATGTAGTAAATAAGATAATTGGATATAGAAACAATAATTATATTATTTATGACTCTGGCGGGTTATCAAAAAACGACTTATTGATTTCTGCATGTGAGTATTTTTATAAGTATTTAGAAAGATATGATTCATCTAAAAAAGTGACTTTTGATACTTATATATTTTTCTATATCAAAAACAGAGTCATATCTTATATTAGAAAAACGTCAAGAAAAGAAAAGTCTTTTTGGCAACACCTTGATAAAGTAGATGAATTTTATCAAAAAAATCGTAGATATCCAACAGAAAAAGAAGCAAAATCGATAGGGATTAGATCTTCTACATACGAAAAAATTATGACATACCTTAAACCATATAATAACAATGACTTAAAATTCTTATCGTACGATACCCCAGAAAATTCTTTCATTGAAAAAGAAAATAAAAAAGAAATAAATCAAATGATAGAAAATTTACCATATATGAGCAAAGCTATTTTTCAAATGATTCAACATGGTTATATACAAAAAGAAGTAAGAAAGCAATTGAACTTATCTAAATATAGTTTTGATAAATGGTATTATCATGGAGTTAATCAATTAAAATCAATTATCAAGGAGTTAAGATATGAAATCGCTTAAAAATAAAACAATTAAAAAAAGTTATTCTATTTACATCCCCAGTCATCAATTCGATGACTGGGAACTTATTAAATCATACTCAAAAAAAATTGAAATTCCTATACATAAATTTATTGCTTATTCTTTTTTGCATTATAAAAACAAAAAGAATAATAATCAATAAACCACTAAATTATATAATTAAATAATAGCAATGGAGGTAAAATATGAAAACAAATCAAAAAATAATAAAATGGTTAAAAGGAAAAACAACAAGCAAAAAATTTGGATACTATGTTGATGATGAATCATTCAGAATCCGATTTCCATCTGAAATTGAAATTGATGTAATGAACGTAATTGGCGATACTTTGAAAGGTATCCCACATATACTAAGCTATAGTGTATGGGACGATGTAATAATATACATCTTTTTAAGACATCCCAGATTACAAACAGAAAAATTATATACTTTGTTAACCGAACTTGAAATTGCTGAAAAAATAATAGAAGGAGGAGAAAAATAGAAGCAATCAATGTAAAAAAACTATTTGTTTTAAGTAAAAATCCAAATGTAGATAGAGGTGAATTTGCCTCTATTTCTGTTTCTGTACAAAATGGAGATGATATTTTCTGGAATATATCTTATTCAGCGAGGATTTCTTCTATTTCGTTTTCTATTTCATATCTATATCTTTTTAGAGGTTCATAATATCCTTGATAATATGCTCCTTCTAAATAGTTTTTAATTTTATCTATTCTACAATCGTACTTTCTTGCAAGACTATAAAATAGATTATAAGTTTTTGGATATCTATAAGAAAATTTTTCAGAATTTTCTAATAAAACTTTGCCCATATTTATGTAAAAGATTGATGGTGCAAAAAAGATGTCATGTGCTAATATTTCTTCTTCATCATCACAAGTAAATACTATGTCATATAATACTATTTTTGGACGTCTATAAGATTCATCATCAAATTTACTTGTTATGATTGTTCTTATGCAAAGATTGTAAATTTCTGGATTTTTTTCTTCATATAGAGGCATAAGTTTTTCAATTTGTGTCATCAACTCATGAAAGCATTTTGCATCACTATAAAATTCAGTCCCAGAAGACTTTGAATCAACGAACATAGAAGAATATAAAATTGCCCCAGTATTTACATTAAAAGTAGTAATTTGACATGTATCCCATCTGGTACGTGGTCTCAAATCAATATCCGTTATTCTTTCATGTTCACACTCATATTCATAAAATTTTTCTATATGTTTAATGTCAAATCTTGAATCTAAACCAGTATCAATATATATTTTTTTCATATTAACCTCCATTAAAAATGTTTATTTTTTTGGTAATAGTACTGTGCATCTGAATATTCACATGCATTTTCCAAAATTTGCAAAAGACATTGTGTTTCGTTTTCTGTAAGATCCTCCAATAGAAAAGTATAGAATACAGCGTCCTCAACCCCTCTTTCTTTCCAATATGGTATTCCAGCTTTATATAAACAAAATTCAAGATATCGAATAATAGTTGTTCCATATTCAAAGTCAATTAATCGTATATTAAAAACGTTTCTATGTAAACGCATTTCTAAAAACCATCTGCATATCTTTCCCCATTTTCCATTATCTTTTAACCACTTTCTAATTATTTCATTGTTTTTTTTCCATTTCATATTTTACTCCCATTGTTTTATTGTATTACAAATTATAATACATTTACAAGACATTGTCAACCAAAAAATCACAAAAAAGACAAAAAAATGAAAATTTTTTTTCAATTGGTGACGTAAGAGTATTAAATTTTTACTTATTTTTCTAAACATCATATCAAAAAAAGAATTGTAAAAATGTTAAATATATATAATTAATTGATATGAGTTATCCAATAATAATAATAGATTTGGATGAATATCAAAAATATAATATATTTACATTAAAAAAACATTTAGATAATTCTGGGGTTATATACATAGACAATATTCATTTTTCACAAATAAATTCTATAAAAAAAGTGTTTAAAGATTATCATATTTATTATAGTGAAAATAAAAAAAGAGTAAGAATAGCAAATAAAAATTACCCTACGAATTACCTTTTTGACTATAAACAAGAAATGGAAGAAGATATTGATGTTTTTTGATCTATTTTCCCAAAATTCACTAAAATATTAAATATCAAATTTTTATTGGCAAAAAATTAGAATTTTGTTTTTTATAACTAAAATTTGTTTCCAGTTGCAAACAAGTTTTGTACTGGGAATAGAAGGAGTAAATTATGAAAACGGAAACTGAACAAGTAAAAACATTAAACTTAAAAATAAAAAAAGAAGATTCTAACTTGTTGTATGATTCATTGAAAAAAGTAGAAACTTTTATCACAAGGGATAGAGATATATTTAATATTACTAATAAATATAGAAAAATTAAAAATCAATTAGATTTTTATTACAAAGATTATACAGATGAGGAACTTTATAATTTCTATGATGAATTAAATACACTATTACCTTATTTCCCTATAATTAATAATTTTGAAATTTATGAAGAAAAAAATTATAGCAGAATATCTAATTTTGTAAAAAATATAGATGAAAAAACAAGGATATTTTTTGGTTATTATGTAAATCATTTTAATAATGAAAATGAATCTTACTCTTATGTATTAGCTTTAAATAAAAATTTAAATGAAGGTAAGGAACATACAGGTATTGAAATATCTTATACAGACTTATATCATAACGTTGTTTTTATTAATAGTTTCTATGTGATTTTAAAAAGTGGTAATATAACAAAGGAGCAGATAAAAAGGTGTGTTATGGATATTATTGATATGAATATTGAGATGTTTGTTATTGATGTTTTGAATGTTTTTGATGATTTCAAAGAAAATTCAAAAAATAATATTATAAAAACATTTACTTATTATCCAGTGAATTGGTGTTTGAATGATAAATATTCTCATTTTTACGAATATTATATCAATGAAAAATTACTTTCCAAACCAGTTATAATTAATTTGTAATATCAAAATTTCTCAAAAATATTCTATCTTCTATAAGATGGAGAAGTCCAATGGAATATGAAAAATAAATCTTAAAAAGAGGTGAAATATGCAAACAAAAGTAAGAAAAAATAAAAATAAAACTAAATCTAAATCTAAAATAAAAAAAGTAAAAGATGGCATAAATAAAAAAAGGAAATCAAATGTTGAAAATCCAAACGTTTTATATGTTTCTTTAAATAAGAATGCAAATTTCTATTCATTGATATTACCAGAATTTAATATAACAATAAAAAAGGATAAAAAAATTGAAATCAGTCAGGGAAACAAAAAGTTAATTGAAATTTTAGAAAAATACAAAAACTGGGGAATAATCAATTTTTCATAATATAAAAGGAGATAATAATATGGAAACAAAAAGCAATCAAGTTGATCTCCTGTTTCACAATTATAAATTAACAGACAAATTTAAAGAAATATTAGAAAATGGAGATTTTGATCTTGATTGTTTCATAAAAGAAAGTGGGGATTTTTGTATATTGACTGAATATACTGGAAGAATTTGTTATAAATCAGGCAAGAAAGGTAAATCTAATAGAAATTCCTTTGAATATCATAAACACATAATAGAATCCAAACATTATTCTATTTATGGTCATATAAATTTCTCTATTGAGATAGATTTATCAAATGTAGAAAGGGATTTCTTTCATTTATTATTTGATTTATTAGCAAGTTTCCCAAGAATTTATATCAGGAAAGAAAATGACAATTTATATTTAAATGTATCACTACGACACATAGTAGAGTTTTTATCTAATAAAAGGGAATATCCAGATTTGATGTTGGTTATTATAAAAAGTGTTTTAGAGAAATTTAAAGATAAGATGTCATTTTTGACTCTTATTTTTGAAGAGGAAATAGATTTTGTTGTTCAAAAAATAGAAGAGTATAATTTATACAATTTATTTAACAAAATAAAAGTATTGGATTATGATTATTTTAATTGGTATTCTTTTCAAGTATATACTTCAAGAAGGATTGCAAATGAATTAATAAGACACAATACTGAATATTGTTTATCACAGGAAAGTACAAGATATGTAGATAAGAGTAAAAGTAATTTAGTTAGATATGATATTTTAGAAAACTATCCAGAAATAAAAAAAGATAGTGAATTATTAAGTAGAATTATTTTATCAGAGAACGAAGGATTTGACAATGCTTTATATTCTTATAAAGAAATGTTTTCTCTATTAAAAGAGAATTTACCAGATGTAAGTATAAAAAAAATAAGGGGATATTGTGCAGATTTATTACCATTAGGTATTGATACAATTATGGTTATATCTTTTACAGAATGGCAATTGGATAGAATTTTTGAGCAAAGAATTTCTGAATATGCTGATCCTTTAATTTATGATCTTGCAAAAAAAATAAAAAATGAAAAAGAAAGTATCAAAATGAATTATTACTTTTGAAAAAATAAATAGATATTTATTTAATTTGCTATAAATGTATGGGATTAAGTAATAACAAGATACAGGAACTTTTTGAAATTTTAGACAGGCAAATAGATTCAATTGGCAGATATAATTATAAGGGAAATATAAATATGCATCAATTTAGATTTTTATTAGATGAATCTGGTGATATGACCTATCATATAGGCATATTATTACAAATATTGGCTTTTTCTTATTTAGATAAGAATTATACACTATTTTCAAAAAGATTAATAGATTTGTTTTTAAATAGTTATTTAGAGAGAGTTTTTGTAAATGGTTTTTATGGTAGAGAGATTTTATATAAAGAAGAATATGAGAGTATGCCTCCACATCAAAAACATTGTAAAGAAAGTGCATTTTTAGGATTAGATAGTGGAGTTTGTAATAAATGGGTTGAGAAAAATGGTTTTATGGTACGATATGATATATCTCTTGATGCCATAAGTTCATTATTAAGTGGATTATATTTTATATACAAAAATATTCCTGAATATCAGGATAGAGTTCATGAAATAGTATTAAACATGTATAATTATTATAGAAAAAATAATTATTTTGTAAGGGATATTGACACAGGGAAACCTTGTAGATTTGGAAATCATCATCCAGCTTTTATGCCATTAGGATTTCTAACAAAACAATTGATTTATATTATTTTGAATTATCAAATTCCAAGAAATTGGTTTATGGAGTTTATTATAAATAACATTAGGACCTATGTTACTGGATTATATAAAGATAAAAGGGACAGGTTTAATTATAATGGATATATGTTTATGATGATCATACATGCTATACAAGATTATATATACACTAATAATATTAAGGATATTAGTTATATTCCAGCCATAAAAAATTTATTAAGAGAAGCTAAAGGAGAGCAAAATTTATTTTTTTATAAAGTAGCAAAAAAATTTAATTTAGAATATGATGGTGGATTTATAGAAGAAAACTGGGATAAATATGTAGTAGAAGGTTTATCAGCTGGATTAAAAACAAATAACATAATGCCGTTAGAAAAAAGATTATTAACTAACAGATGGGAAAAAACAGCATCTATTTTAACAAATAGATTAGATGATTTATATTATTGCAATGAAGATTTATTACAAGCTCATTTTATAATATAAATTGAATTATACCTATCAGGTATCAATTTATATTTATTTTTTAAAAGTATTGAAATTAGTGTATTGTGATGAAATCTCCATTAAGTTATATGGGTGGGAAGTTCTATATGAGAAAAGAAATAGTATCCTTATTAAGGTATGATGTAGATTTGTATATAGAACCATTTTTTGGTTCAGGGCAAGTGTTTTTTTATAAGAAACCTCACAAAATAGAAATAATAAATGATATAGATGATGATTTAATAAACTTTTATAGAGTATGGATAAATAATGAAAAGGAATTAGTTGATAGATTGGAGCAATTGCCGTATTCCCGTTCTTTATATAAAGAGTACCTTAAAGATTGGGAACAAGGATATAAGGGAGAAGATGATATAGAAAGAGCTATCAGGTATTTTTATATTTTAAGATTAAGTTTTAGTGGTCGTTTTGGTCAAAGTCTTTCATTAGCTTATTTGAAGAATAAGTCAGTTCAATATCAAAATTCATTAAGTCTAATAAAATTAATGCATAGTAGGATAAAAAATGCACAAGTAGAATGTAAAGATTACAAGTATTTGCTTTTAAGTATTCCAGTGGATTTAAAAGCAATGATATATTGTGATCCGCCATATTACAAAACAGAATTTTATTATAAGGAAAGTACTTTTGATGAAAGTGAACATAAGAAATTGGCAGAAATCTTAAATTCTTTGGAAAACAAATATATTATTTTATCTTATTATTATTTTGATGGAATAGAAGATTTATATACCAGAGATAAATGGTTTTATTTAGAATTTAAAAAAGCAAAACATTCTGTTGGTATAACAAAAAATTCAGATGATAAAAAAAAGAATTATGGGACGGAGTTATTGTTATTAAATTATGATCCTAATTATATTGAAAATAAATTATTTGATTAATTCCTTTTCAATACAACATTTATATCAAAAATTATTTTCACAATTGCTATAAATAATAATAAAATTGTAGGTGGTTTATATTATGATTAGCAAAAAAAGAAAAAATAAATCATATTTGTATGAAAGAAGTAGTGTAGAAACTAAAAAAATAAATAAGGATTTAGAGAATTTTGTAAAAGAATGGAATAATATATTAAAGGAATATACAGAATATTTTGAAAATATGGATACTAACAATGTAAATTTTATCTTAAAGTCAATGAGGAGGCATTTGGCAAATATTTTTAGTAAATATGATGATCCTTGTTTAAATAATTTAATACCTTTATTAGGTTGGGAAAATAAAAATGATTATTATTGTTTAAGTGCTGATTATAATACTTGTGGATATACAGCTAATTGTTTTGTTTCATTAATAATTGATAGTGAAGGAGCAAGATTAGAGAAAAATGGTGAATTTGTTTAAAGATTTTTTTAATGGTAAAGTGATTGTTAAGATAGAGTTAATATGAGAAAAATAGATTTTGAGAATAGTTATAAAAATAATATTTATCTTGATGATATTAAGATCATATTAGAATTAATAGATTTTATATTAAATAGTTTCTTTATTCCAGATAAAGAAAAAATCAAAAAATTAGACATCAATAGAGTTCCAGAAGAAATTTTAAATGAGCCAATTGATTGGGAAAGATTATATTGTTTTTTTATAGAAAAGGAAAGTGATTATTATAAGATTTATCTACGTGGTATTGATGATAGTTGTCAGAATTTAATAAAATATATAGAAAATTTATTCAAATATTGGGGTTGGAATATAAAAATAGTTTATGAGTAATTTTGGGTTGTAAAAATTGCTATAATAGAAAGTAAATTATTGGAGGTTATATATGCCAAAATTGAGTCCATATCAAAAAGAATTATTAAATCAATTAAAGACAATGAATCCTTATTTTATACAAGATTATTATATAAAAGAAATTTCAACTTACCAAGATGACAAATGTATAACATTAGAAACGGATTATATAGATAATTGTTATTATAGTATAACAATATGTTATGATTTAGAATATGATCTTTATAACTTTAAGGTAAAAAGATTTTGTGAAAATCATAAAAGCAATACTTATGAGTATTTAGAAAAAGAAGGATTTTATTTTGATCAAATTTATCCTTTTATAGATAATCTTTTAAATGGTTATTATGATCATAGATTTGAAGAAAAAAGTATTATTGAAGAAAGCAATACAAAAAATAGAGATAAAATATATCTAAATACGCAACCTTTTTTAGAATATGCTCTAAAACAAAGATTAGAAACGTTTCAAAATATAGTCAATCAAGTAAATTTAAAAAAGGTATCTAGTGAAAATATAGAAAAAATGCTTCTTAAATTAAAAGCATATATAAAAGAAGGATTTAGGAATATACCAAATTCTTGTTTTCATAAAATTGCGGAAGGGATTAGTTTTCAAGTAGTGGAAGAAACAAAAGATAATTCTCTTGCTGGTTATTTAATAACAACAACTGGTGAATGTTTGTTCAGAGATGAAAAATTAGCGGAAATAAGAATAAGTGATGATGGCAAATTAGAATTCACATTGGTATATAAATTAGAATCCACAGGAAGAACTTTTGCATTGGATTTGTTCTAAATAATATATACTTTATAAGGAAATAGTACCTTATTTCAGAAAATTGACAAAATTATAGCGTCCGCAAGCCACTGACTTATGTTATACTTATCTTATGTGGATTCAAGTATCATAGAGATGCAGTTGGAGCTATAAATATACGCAAAAAGTATCTTGGTGAAAACCAAGTAGTTGGGGTTAATAAAAAATTAAAGTGATGACAGAATGGATAAGATAGTAGTAATTTATCATAAGAATTGTTTAGATGGAACGGCAAGTGCATCTTTATTTTTTGACGTTTATAATCCTAATGATATATATTTTTTACCACTGGCATACAACTATCAATCAGAAGAATTGTACAAGTTTTTATTGAATGTGATAGATGAAATAAATAAAATATATGTAGTAGATTTTTCATTAAAAAAAGAAGATTATCAATATATATTAAATTTAAGTAATGATTTAAAAATCATAACAATAGATCATCATAAAGGCATTCAAAGTGTGCTATCAGAATTGGGAAAAGAATATGATAATTTTGTATATTATTATGATATAAACAGAAGTGGTGCAGGTTTAACTTATGATTTTTTAGAGATATATAATCCGCAGGTATATGAATATATAAAATACATACAAGATAGGGATATATGGAAATGGGAATTTGGTAGATTTACAAAAACTTTAACAGAATATCTTTTTACTAAATACTTGAATAAACCTTATCAACTATGGGTTTTGATGAATAAAGTAAATGCAAAAGAGATTTTATCTAAATACAAAGTAGTTACAACGCATACTACAAGGCAGATACAGAATATTTTTGATAGAATGAAAGAAGATTATAATGAATTATATGTAGATGATGAAATAGGTAATGTAAAAGTATTCAATTCAAGTGTATATCCATCTGAATTAGGTAATATGTTATCTGATTTATATAAAGAACCTGTTGGTATATATAGTGTTTCAAGAGATAAAATAAAAATTTCATTTAGAAGCACTCCTGAAAGTAATTTTACGGCTTTAGAAATTGCAAAAAAATTAGGTGGTGGTGGTCATGAACACGCATCTGGCGTTATAATGACTAAAAGAGATTTTATAGATAGATTATCTATTGATTAGAGATTAAAACAAAAATGGAATATTAAAAGTGAATGATTATATAATAATACTTGAAGATGATTTAAGTAAAAGTGTTATATCTTCTTTTTTTGGAAATAATATAAAAATTGTAAACTTTTATGATTATATAGCAGACAATAATTCATTAGAGAAAATAGAAAAAGAAAAAGGAAAATTATATGAATAAAAATTTTAGTAGAATAAAAAAAATACACTACAATTATAGTGGTAGATCAGGGAAAATGGAAAAAATTATAAATATTTATGAAATGGGAAATAAAAAATATAAAGAGAACAAAGATAAATTGCAGGTTTTGTATGATACAATTAATAGTGAAAATTGGTTTTTTATTGAAAATAAAATGGATTGGAGTAGTAAAAAAGACAATTTAAATCCTAATATTTACTTTATAAATTCAGAAGAAGATAAGCCTGTTATTAGAACTTTTTATTTTGATGATAAAAATGGTATTTCTATCTTGACTCCCACTTATGATGGATTTGTTGGTTTTGATAAAGAATATTATAAAACATTAGAAAATTATGTTAATGAATTAAAAGAAGAAGGATTTTGTAATGAAAATAAAGATTATTATGATTCTTTATCGATTGTTTTGGATACAATAAATATTTTAGGAAAAACTTCAATACTTAAAGAATCATTGTTCTTGAATCTTGGATTTGATAAAGATTATTTTTCTTATCATTATTATATTTTTGATAAAAAAAGACAAAAAACAGATAAAATTAGGTTTTTTCTTATAAAAATTCCAGAGCGTAAAAATGAAAGCAAGGATTTCATATTTGATATAGAAGTACATAAATTAAAGTATGACATTTCTGTAGAAGGAGATGTTTTAAATATTTATTATAAAAATTCCATAAGTGAATATGAGTTTTTTCAATGTACAGAAGTTAAAAGAGATAAAGTTGTTAAGATTATAAATGAATTCTTAACGTAATTATACACTATATATTTTATTAAATAAAACAAAAATTTTTATAGAATGGCAGGGAAAAAACAAAAAAATGAAACTTTTGTGCCATAATTTATATTATTATATAATATATTAAGGATAAAAAACATGAAACAAGTACAATCATTACTATTAGACAATAAGGGCAAATATGGTTATAGGGTTACAAGGAAAAGACTACAATTATATAGAACATTAAGAAATGTAAATGTAAAAGAACGATTAGATGAAAACGTACAAACAAATGAAAAGATTGTAGAAGAATTGCAATTATGGAGAGATACAATTGGTTATTTCTATGAAGACCCCGAAAGGGCATATTTAGAAGCAAAGAAATTTTTTAATAAAGTTCTGGGTGAATTTATAGAGAGATATACTACATTATTGGAATTGGTAAATTTAGATGAAGAAGAATTTGAAAATGCTTTAATTAATAATTTTTATAGTGCATTTTTTAGTAGAACTAATATAGTTTATCATTATAATAAGAATCCAAGTTTCACAATGGGGGTAAGAGTTTTAGGTGGTAAAGTTGAGTTTTATATTGGAATAGTATTTACATTGTATCTCAAAAAAATGTATGAATTAGGAAAATTAGAATTTAAAAGGATTTTTGGAATTATAAAGCATGAATTGATGCATATCTTATATTTACATCATGCGAGGTTTGTGGATTTAACAGATGAAGCATATCAAATATGGGAAAAATATAAAGATTATATAGATTATAGTACAGCACAACATATATGGAATATTGCTTGTGATATAATAATTAATGAAGGTTTAGGAAAGCATCAATTACCTCCTGTAGATAGTTTAATAGCTCCTATTTTTGCTGATTCAGAAATTAGTCATTTTGGAGCAAAGATAAAGTTAGATTTAAGAAAAGAAGATTTATTGTCAGAAGAAAAAGTATTTGAATATTTATTGAAAAAGTTTGCAGAAGCATTTAAAAATTTAAAAAATCAACAACAGCAACAGCAACAGCAAGGTGGTGGTTCTGGTAGTGATTCTGTTAGTGGTGATTTTGATGGTAGCATAAGCAGTTCTGATGATGGTGTTGGTAGTAGTTCAAGTGGCACTTCTAACAAGCAACAATCTGGTTCTGGTAATATGACAGCAGAAGAAAAGATTAAAAAAATAAAAGATGCCATTAAAGAAATGGCAGAAAAAATGAATGATCAAGCAAGAAAAACTTTTCAAGATAAAATAGAAGATATGAAAAAGAAATATGACGATATCGTAGATGATTATGGAAATTTAATTTCTATGGATGAACATTTTACAGACCCTATAAATGAAAATGAAATTAGGGATTTAATACAAAAGGCTTGTGGTGAAGAATTAGATCAATTAAGAAAATTGTCTAAAAAAGATAGAGGTTTATCAGAATGTACCTTATTACAAGATGTATATGAAAAAATGCAAAGAGTAAAAGCACAAGATAGAGTAAAGGGTGTTAGAGAAACTTTAAGAAATTTTATAAGTGATTATTTTGGAATGTTACAGGGTGAAAAAAGTTATAATAGACCTATTAGTACAAGGATAGGATCAGAATATTTAAAAAGAAAGAAGGTAAGTAGTCCTAATAAAGGTGTTAGACTTGCTGTTTTTGTAGATGAATCTGGTTCAATGGAGGATGTAGAAATAGCAAGGGTGAAAGATGCTTTAAGGGATATAAAAGATTATTTAATTGATCTATATTATGTGAGATATTCTGCTGGGAAAGAAGGATATAGTATAGAAAAAATAAGTTCAGAAAAATTTATTGAAGCGCCGAGAAAATTGTCTGGTGGTACTGATCTTGGTACTATCTTAAGTAAAATAAAAGATAAAAATTCAGATATAAGTGTTTTAAGAAATGCTGATCTTTTTATAATCATAACAGATGGTTATGATGATATTCAATACATAAAAAGAGAATTAAAATCATTAGGAATGGAAAGAAAAACATTATTTTATTTAACAACGATAGAGAACTATAGAGAATTTAAGAAAAATTTTAAACATGTAGGATATGTTTTAAAATAATATTCTTTTTGTAAGGTAGGGTTCCCTACCTTCCCCTTTTATATACACTCCCATATTCTAATTCTATTTTTCTTTTTTATTTTTATCTTTTTTTAGTTTTTTTTCACAAATTTTTGAGAAATATGTATTTTTTTTAATTGACTACTTAAATATTGATATAATTATAATAATGAGTCATTAAAGCCTAATGGCTTGACTCCAAAATAAATTAAAAGGAGAAAAGTATGAGTTTATTAAGAGAAAGACAAATATTGGCAAACAAGGGAAAAACAGCATCGGATACAACAGATGAAACATATAGAAATTTACAAAATGTTAATTGGTTAAATATTCACGTAAACGGGAAAGTAGGTCCAATAGTTATTTTAGGGAATCCTTCTTCTGTAAGAAAAATGGGGACAGATATTAAGTTGATATATACTTCTGAACTGTTAAATGATTCTGGATTTTTTAGAAAAATTATATTCAATCAAAATACAGATGGTTCTATTGATCAGAATGATATTTTCTATAACATTTATAGATATGTGGGAAAATATAAAAATGCAATAAAGGATTCCAATGATCCAGATTTAAAATATCTATATAAAAGAATAATTGAGAACAAAACAGAAAAAATGAAATTCCCAAGACAATTTAAACCACAAAAAAGGTATCTAATTAATGTTTATAATGTAAAAGAAGATACAATTCAAGTACTAACCACCAAATATCAAAGGGAAAATGATAGTGTCTATTTTGATTTAGGTGTTCCAGAGCTTTTTTATACATCGTTGGTTGACTATTTCATAATGTTAGAATGCGATAGTTTTGAAGCAAACAAAATGATTAGTATATCTTCCATTAAAAATGGAAATATGAGAACATATAATTTTGTTTCAAGTGAGATACCAAAACAAATTGATTTGTCTCAAAAAGAATTGTATGATTTTGATGATCTAATTATTCCATCTATTAAAAATGAGAAGTTGGTTAATGAATATTCTGAATTGATAGAAACATATAAAAGATGTTTACAAAAGATGTAATTTCTAAACCCCCCGTTTTGGGGGTCTTTTATCAAAAATTCAGCAAGAAGACTCCACCTTTAATTAATATACACTATATCATGGAATATACTAATGTGGATAGAAAAAGTATTTAATGATGTAGATAAAATAAAATCTTATGATCATTTTTTAAATGATAATGTATTATTAATAAATGCAGATTGTAAAGAAATCATACCTTTAATCAATAATGACATTATAGATTGTTGTATTACAGACCCGCCATATAATATCGCAGATGAAACCAAGTATTCTAAAAAGGGAAATAATATAATATCAAATAGAAATAATTGGGGTTATTTATATCAAGATTTTTGGGAAAATCAAGATGATTATTGGAATTGGCTTTTGAATATAACATTAGAATTAAAAAATAAAGTAAAATATCATTATGTTTATTTTTTAGATAGAGCTTTTATCGGACACTTTAATTATTTAATTAAAGATTATTTTACAATAAAAAACTTATTTGCTTTTATAAAAACAAATCCTGTACCTCATTTTAGAAAGAATAATTTTAGATCAAGTTTTGAATTATCAGTATGGTTTTCTAATAATTTTAGAAAAATAAATTTTATTTCACAAAATTATATGAAAAACGTTTTTGAGGGTCCAATAGGAAATAAAGATAAGAATATTGAACATCCTAATTATAAATATGATTGGATGGTAGAACCTTTTGTTTTAACTTTATTTAAAAATAATGATATAGTTATTGACTTATTTATGGGTAGTGGGAGTTTTATATATAATACATTAAAAATAAATAAAACTATAAAATTTATTGGTATAGAAAAGAATAAAGTTTTTTTTGATAGAGCCAAAGTGTACATACAAGATTTTCTTTCACAAAAAGTTTTATTTTGATTTTATTTTGCTATAATTTTAGTAATAACAATGGAAAATAAGGTTGTAAAAAAAATATTAGATCATATAAATCAAAATGATTTAGAAAAATTCTTTAATAAGAATAAAGAAAAAATTAAAGATGAGTATATATCAGTTAGTAAATATAATCTTTTATGTAATGATAGAGTTTCTTTTATATTAAGGTATCTTTTTGATATTAAGTATTCCAATTACAGAATGTTATTTGGGAAGATAGCAGAAAAGACATTTTTACGTTTATTTAATCCAGAGTTGGAAATCAATATAGACAAAGAAATAGAAATGGAAAATGATTTAATAGATGCAAATGATTTTTCTATCAGAGTAAAAGAGTTGGAAAATTATAATCATTATTTGAATATTGTAATACCAAATTTAAAGGATTTTTTTACAGGATTTGATTTAATAGAATATAATACAGAGTATACATATTCAATTAACAATGATATAAAGTTTTATTTTTTACCAGATTTTATACTAAAAAGAGAAGATCAGTATTATTTAATTGAGTATAAATATTTAAATAATATATCAATGATAAATGAAAATCATGCAAGACAAGTATTAATGTATAAGCAGTTTTTAGATATTAAATATCATAATATTATACCTTATTTAATATACACTTCTACTCAAACCTATAAGATTTACAGGTTAGAGAATGATAACATTGATTTAAACATTTTTAATTGGAGAAAAGTTATAGATAATTTTTTAGACAATATAACTTTTGAAAAAGCAATCCATATATTAAAAACAGAAAATACAAAATATAATAATCAATATGATAATATTTTCATAAATGCCATTATTGAAAAATATTTTCAAAAATTCATTTAAAAAAATTGCTATATAATTATAATATATCATTGTTATAAGGAGAATAAGATTATGGAAAAGAAAAGAAAAATATTTAATGAACAAAAAGAAGTTGATTCAAAAGATATATTGAATACACTTATTAAAGAAGGATATGTAAATGAAGAAGAAGATGATTTAGAAGATTTATCTGATGAGATTCGTTATGCTTTGGACAAAAATACTACAATGGAATTGCCAAATGAAAATACTATTTATATATACAAATATCAAGATGAATTAGAAAAATTTATTGAAGAAGAATTAGAAAGGATTGTTTGTGATAATTTAGAAGAAGTATTATATTCTTTAAGTGATGAAGCGTTGAATAAATTATATAGATCTCTTGGTGTTGTTGAACGTATGGATATTAGAATATTGGCTAATAATTTAGTACAATTTGTTTATGATTATGATGATTTATCTGATTTTCCTTCTGATATAGTAGAACAAGCAAAAGAAGAAGTGTTGCCAGAAAAAGGTAAAAATAATAATGAAAACTATGATTATGATGAAGATGATAAAGATGATGAAGATGATTATGATGATGAAGAAGATTATGAAGAATATGAATATTATGAAATATTAGAAAGAGCAAGAGAATTATATGCAAAACAATTAAAAGAAGAATATTTAGAGGGAATAGAACGTTATGGTTTATATGATTTTTTAGTAAATGAACAAGGATTATATATTAAGGCAGATTTTATTGAAAAATTCTCATATTTAATAGAATGTAAAGATGTTGTTGATTTGCTTCTTAATTTGTATGGTGCTTTAAATTTAATTGATTATGAAGATGAATTAGAAACAAAAGAATATAGATATAAGATTTTAATTAATCCGACTGTAATATAAAATATGATAAGTAAAAAAAAGACAAGAAAGATATATCAATAGAAGAGTTGTTAATATATTTAGATGATTTAATCGATAAAAGGACAGGTGATCATTATGTTATTTTTGAATAAAAAGAATATACAATATATCATATTATTTTTTCTTTTTTGCCAGACTATCCCAGTATCTAAATTAGAAGTAGAACAGGAAGTTATAGAATCTCAAAAAACGGCAGAAATTTTAGATAAGAATATTCAGTCTATTGAAAATAAAAAAGAGAATGTAGATTATGATAGTATTTTAAATAATCTAAAATTTGCAAAGGAAAGATTAATAAAGCAAAATCAAATCATAAATTCATTAGTAGCAGAATTAGAAAAAAAGAAAAAAGAAAATTTGGAACTACAAAAACAAATAGAAGAATATAAATTAGAAATTGAAAAAAAAGATATTCTTATAAGTGATTATAGAAAAGAAAAAATTAAAAATAAGTTTTTTGGATTTTTTGGAGATATTAAGACTTTTATTTTTGGTTTTATAGCAGGAATAGTAGTGTATATGTTTAGAGGTGTTTTTTTTAATATCTTAAAATTGTTTATAAGATTACCATAATAGAAAAGAAAAATAGGGGTATGCCCCCTATTTATATTAATAAAATTTTCTGCTGAATGTAATAGATTCAATATCTTTTAATCTAAATTATCAAAATGAAAAGTATAAAAAAATTCAAAGAATTGATAAAGCATACGAATTAGATTTTAATCTAACAATTGATTTAGAAAGGATATTTTATTTTCTGAAAACCGATGATGAGGTTTTCAATGAATATTTAAAATCAATAAAGTTGTTAAATAACAACATAGAATATTCTGAAAATATAAGTTTATTCTTCTACTTTTATCAAGATGAAATTGTAAAGTATTTAAACAAAAAGTATAAAATGCTTAAAATGGAGGATAAAGATTATAAAAATTTTGCAAGATTAAATGTCTTCTATGTATTGTTTGTTTATGATTATTATCTTTTTTACCGAAAAACACAGAATTTGATAGACAAAGAAAAATCATTGTTTCTCAAAGAACTAAAAACAGAAATATATTTTAAAATTTAAGGATTTTAGTTTATTTAAGGATTTTAGTTTATTTAAGGATTTTAGTTTATTTAAGAATTTTTGTTTCTTTACAAGTTGGTTAATTTTATAAAAAAGGAGTTTATTATGGAACTATTTTTCAAAAAAGTTAGAGATGTAAAAAGTCCATCGAAAGCACATGATACTGATGCTGGTATTGATTTATACGTTCCCAAAATAAATGAAGATTTCTTGGATACTTTCTTTAAAATAAACAATCAATTATATCCAAGAGATAACGATGACATTAGAAAGCAAGTATTTCTTCTTGAAAAGAAAATTTATGTACCCAGAGGATCTAATTTGTTGATTCCTTCTGGAATATGTTTTAATCTTCCAAAAGGATATTGTTTAGTTGCTTTCAATAAATCTTCTATTGCTTCAAAGAAAGGATTAATTTTGGGAGCTTGCGTCATAGATTACGGGTACACCAAAGAAGTCATTCTTAACTTTATAAACACATCTAATACTCTTCAATATTTAGAAGAAGATAAAAAGTGTATTCAATTACTACTTTTACCTGTACCTGAAATAAGTTTAATTGAAAAAGATTTTGATTCTTCTGATTCTCGTGGCGGTTTTGGAAGTACTGAAATTAAATAGCACAGAATTTTTAAGGAGGTCGAAATAAAAATAAACCTCCTTTCTTTCTTAATAGATATGCTAAATTCAATAGATTACATTAATTACATCGATGTAGAAAATATAAAAGAAAATTATAAGAGTGTTGAAGATATAAAAAATACAATTTTCAGAGGCGATTGCATAGAAGTCTTAAAAAAATTTCCAGAGAGTTCTATTCATTTGATAATCACATCTCCGCCTTATAATGTTGGAATAGATTATGATTCTCATTTTGATTTAATGCCATACAAAGATTACTTAAATTTTTTAGAATCTGTATGGAAAGAATGTTACAGAGTTTTAGTAAAAGGTGGTCGTATAGCCATTAATGTACCTAGTGTTACT
>Ga0209017_10001143_pt1 | contig 21518 bp, 10 predicted proteins | sample YNPBryunderm2012_FD_185812 | JGI IMG/M metagenome (GOLD analysis project Ga0209017, IMG submission 185812) | Anoxygenic and chlorotrophic microbial mat microbial communities from Yellowstone National Park, USA - YNP Bryant MS undermat 2012... ... | reverse complement strand
TTAATTCCGCCAGGCTCAGCTTGATCCCGAATTTTTGCCGGGCCCAGTCGGCTAAGGATTCCAGACCGTAATTGCTATCCAAATAGCGTTTGCCAGCGGAAAGATCGACCGCCAGAATCGCTTTCTCGGCTTCGGCGAGCAAAAATTCCGCGAGTTCATCGCGAGGAATTTTCTTTAATTCCCGCTCGTTCACTTTCAAACCGTAGCGGCTGTTGACGGCTCGAGTAAATTCTTGCCATTTCCAGTCTTTTTCATCTTCATCCGGATTGAGGTTTTCTTCCAGCACTTCCTGAACAAATGTCGGCGCGGCCTGGATGGCTCGATCCTGGGCGAGGCGTACCGCTTCTTCAAACGACGAGCCACGGAAATCAGCCGCGGCAAACTCGACCCCCAGTTCATTGGCAGCATATTGTGCGAAACTGGATGGACCGTAATTCTCCGAGGTGTAGCGGGCAACTGCCTTTTCGATCTGATCGTGGATCATCGTCACGAGTAATGCTCGCGGGTTTCTGCCATCCAGGATGCTTTGACGGGTTCCGTAAATCCGCTTTCGCTGATAATCCATAACCTCGTCGTATTCGAGCAAGTTTTTTCGCTGATCGAAATGATATTCCTCGACTCGGCGTTGCGCCCGCTCGATCTGTTTGGTGAGCATGCTGGATTCGAGCGCTTCACCGTCTTGCATGCCGAACCACGATGAATTCATCAATCGGCGGAGGCGTTCGCCGCCAAACAGCCGCATCAGTTCATCTTCCAGGGAGAGATAAAACCGCGAGGAACCGGGGTCGCCCTGGCGTCCCGCTCGGCCACGAAGCTGATTGTCAATCCGACGAGATTCGTGCCGTTCGGTCCCGATGATGTGCAAACCGCCCAATTCGGCGACCTTGCGACCTTCCTCCTTCATTTTTTCCCGCTTTTCGATCTCCGTGACCGTGGCATGCCAGACATCATTCGGAACTTCCAACCGGTTGCGATACAGCGGCCGACCCTCGCTATCTTTCAGTTGTTGCAAACGAGCCCAGGCAAGGGTCTCCGGATTGCCTCCGAGAATGATGTCGGTGCCGCGGCCGGCCATATTCGTCGAGATCGTAACCGCGCCCAGCCGGCCTGCTTGTGAAACAATCTCGGCTTCGCGGGCCACATTTTCCGGCTTGGCATTCAATAACTCATGCTTGATCCCCCGCCGTTTCAACATCCCCGAGAGTTTCTCACTCTTGGCGACATCGGTTGTACCGATCAGGATCGGCCGACCTTGCTTGTGAATTTCAATCACGTCGGCCAACACGGCATCCCACTTTTCTTTTTCGCTTTTGAAAACCAGATCAGGATAATTAATTCGCTTGAGCGGTTTGTTCGTGGGAACTGCAATCACATCCAACTTATAAATCTTCCAGAATTCGTTTGCTTCGGTCATCGCCGTGCCTGTCATCCCGGCCAGCTTGTTATAAAGCTTGAAGAAATTTTGCAGCGTAATCGTCGCCAGCGTCTGCGTCTCTTTTTTAATCTGCACCCCATCCCGTTTATGTTTTGCTTCAACGGCTTGATGGAGGCCATCCGACCATTGTCGGCCGAACATCGCCCGACCCGTGAATTCATCGATGATAATAATCCCGAGCTGATTATCTTCCCGAGGATCCGGGGCAATCATGTAATGGCGATCGCGATGGTAGAGGTGATGTGCTTTTAATGCATTGTCAATCAGATGCGGCCACTCCATGTTTCCGGCCGTGTAAAAGCTCTCGACCCCTGCTAGCCGCTCTGCCTCGCGAACTCCTGCATCGGTGAGATGGCACGTCCGCTCCTTCTCCCGAATTTCGAAATAAATCCCGCGTGGCGGCGGATTCTGCGGATCCACATTCGCCGGATCGACAGGCACCAGCACCGGCAAGCCATCACCTTCTGTTCCCTGCAGATTCATGATGCCGCGCTGCTGCAAGTCCTGACGAGCCTTGCGTTCGAGTTCCGTCAGCTTGCGGGCAATCGTATCCGCCGTCTCGTAGCTGCGTTCATCGGTGAACGCCGGGCCGCTGATGATCAATGGGGTCCGAGCTTCATCGATCAACACGTTGTCGACTTCATCGATGATCGCGTAATTGAGGGGGATGCGTTGCACTTGCCGTAAGTCTGGATGGAAATTCGGATCGTCGTAACGGGCAGGCTTCATGTTGTCGCGGAGGTAATCGAAGCCAAACTCGCTATTTGTGCCGTAAGTGATATCGCAGGCGTACGCTGCCCGCCGACGCTCCGCGTCCATGTCCGACTGGATATAAGCAGCGCTGACGCCCAGCGCGTTGTAAATCGGCAGCATCCACTCGCAATCACGCCGGGCCAAATAATCATTGACGGTGACGATATGAACACCTTTCCCCTCCAAGGCGTTCAGGTAGGCGGGCAAGGTCGCCACCAGCGTCTTCCCTTCCCCTGTCACCATCTCCGCGATGTTGCCGCCATGAAGGATGGCACCCCCGATAATTTGCACATCGTAATGGCGCATCCCCTTTGTCCGTCGGGCGGCTTCCCGGCAGGCAGCAAATGCCTCGGGTAGCAGCTGATCCAGGGTTTCTCCGGCGCGGAGCCGCTCCCGGAACTTACCGGTCAAACCGCGGAGTTCATCGTCCGTCAATGCCTGCATCCGCGGCTCGAGCTGGTTGACTTTATCCAGCAACGATCCGGGTACAACCGTATGAGTCTCGCTGCCTTTCGGTCTCACAAACCCAAGATTTTTGACCGTTCGATCATTCGCGGAACCGAATAAGCGGTTGACAAACCCGATGCCGCCTTCCATCATGGCGGTGAACGCATCGCCGATTTTTTCCCAAAGATTGGCTTCGATACCAGCTTGCGTTGCGGTTGCGGCCATATCAGGCACCTCGCTCACTCGCGGATTCACCGGAAGCAGGGTCCAGTGCTGTTCCCATCGTGTGGACATGGGGACACAGCCATGAACGGCTTCCCTTACCACAACGATCCATTTTCATTGTATTCCTGCAGGCTCACTCTAAGTGGGGGTATCCAGGGGGTCAATATCGACTCACGGACCGACGGCGGCTCTGTTCATCCCGATTTCGGATTGCTAGACCCTGCTAGGCACGTCCGGAGCCCTTCCAAGCCGGACGCCTCATGCAGGAAATAAACAAGCTCTACGCTGGCTGACCTGGGTACAGTGAACATCGGTCCTGCCGGAAGTGCCCATGATCTTATCAACCTGTGACGGTGTAACCGTTTGCATATTATCAAGGAATCGACCCCAATGGCATTGATGTCATTCATCTCGACCGACCCGAAGGATCAACGTTCATTGGACAACGATTCGCACGGAACTCGCCGACCTGAAACACGGAATCGAGAGCAGGCCCCGGCTCATCGCGGGTTCCCGTACTCTCTGTTGAACGCCAGACTGAAAGGGGCCCGCACCGCGGGAACGCAACCCGGATCGCTAGCCGCAATCGTCCGCAGCGGGTGGCTCGACCAGGGGCATCGCTACGGCTTCGGTAGGACAAATCAGCGCACAAGCCCCGCACGACAAGCAATCGGCGGGACGGGGCAACCAGGGTTCAAGCGTACCACGAGCCAGGCACCCGACCGGACAGATGCGAACACAGTCGCCGCAACCCGTGCAACGACACGGATCGAGCCGGGGAAGTCGCCACGCACGCTCGGCCCGCCAGCCAATCCCCGTCATTTCAGCCCCCGTCTGTTCCATCCAGGAAAACGTTCAAAGCTTTCCTGACTCATCCGAGACAAGTTCGAACAGTGGTTCGCTCAACGGATTGGCAGCTGAAGCGACATCGGTCGTCACTTCTGGCCATCGTGCTGCCATCATCATCGACACAAGCTCTTCTAGAACGGGCCGCTGCAGGGGCGGCATGATCACATAACTTGCTCCCAGATCGAGAAGGGCAGCAACCCACATCGCAAGGAGGTCTTCGGGAACTTTTTGTGTGAGGACCACCAAGCTGGGCCAGCCTGTCAGGGCATTCTGGTTCGCGTGAAGCAGGGTGAATGTCTCGGGAGCTGGCTGATAAGGATCGAGGCTTAAAAGCAACACGGTCGGCCGTGGCTGACGGAACATTGCGTGGATAGCCCGCTGTTGCTGAAACTGGCGGAGCAACCAGCGGCGTTTTGCCGCCAATTCCCGCAACTCCGCTTCGAGACGACCCTCGGGGCTGTAGATCAAAAGTTGTGGAAAACGCATGACCCGGACACCCTCAGTTCTGAAATCGAGCTGGCTTGGGTGCCCTCAGGTTGGCCAAGCCCCTAGCGGTCACCAGCCCGCTCTCGGAGTTTCGGATTTTCATCGCGGTAGCGAAACTCGATCTTCAGAAGTTCAATCGCTTGTTTGCGGGCTTGTTCCCAGAATTCCAGGTGATACCGTTGCTGAATCGCCGTGGCGATTTCGCTGCCGAAGACACTCGGGGCGTTGTACACCTGGAAGCCAAATTCTTCGGGAGAACGCTCGGAACGGGAAAGCAACACGGCGACATAGTAAGTCGATTCCGGAGCATCGGCGAGGACCACGGGCGTGGAAAGCGGCTGTTTCCGGGTAGCCAGAAGTTTTTCACTCATCGCCGGGCTGGGATACGGGATGTTGCTGGTCCGAGTAATCGTAAATGGAGCGACTGACATTCTCCCGGCGCTGGGAAGTGGTTGCGCTACCAGTGGGGCAACATCGTCGATTTCAAAATACTTCACCCGGGCTTTCGCCTGGGGATCAGCGAAACGGTTGAGCGTTTCTTGATGGAGATCCAGCAATTTTTGCCCGATGGTTGTCGGGTTGTCGCCGAGTTTTTCCGCGGACTGGGCCAGTTGCTCTGCAGCTTTGCGCGCGAGTTGCTTGGCCTTTTCCAACCGCCAGGCGGCCACGACTTTGTCGCGGACTCCCTTTGCCTCTAGCGATTTCGGGATGTTGTCTTCGATCTCCGCCGTCCGCCAAACCAGGACGACCGATTCGAAGCGGCTCGGCCCGGAAAGAAAAGGCGTCGGATAAGGTCGTGGCTGAAAGAGACCGCGGGTCGGCTCTTCCCGGCGGCTGCCCGGCCGCGGTTCAAAGAAGAAGCGGCGGCCAAACTGAATCGAATCGACCGAGCCGCCATGCGGGCCAGCTGCTTTCATTTTCAGAGGGGTTAAGTTCGGATCGTCGGCAATACTGTATTGATCGTGAAAGTCCGTTGTCGCCCCGGATTTCAAGCCACGTTCCCGGATGAATTTTTCGGCGAATTCCCGTGCCGCGGTACTGTCCGCACCCGGCCGCGTCAGTTTTTCGCCGAGCTTGGACAGGTCGCGCTGAAAGGTTTGCACATCGTCATGTGCAATCTGGTAGGCCAATTCCTGCTGCAGTTTCGTGATCAATTCTGACTGAACAACCGCAAGCGGCAAAGGCTCGGGGATGCGTGCCGCCAGCACCGCGAAGGAACCGAGTGTTTCAGGAAGTGTCAACGGCGGTGGCAAGAGACTCACCAGAGCCTGGGCTCTGCCCTGCAAATCGAGCATGATCGCCGTCTGTTCCATCGTCAAGGCTGGGCTGAACCAGCTTCCCCCTGTTAATAAACTGCCTGCCATCGCACCGCTGAGGGCTGCCAGCACATGCGGCTTGATCAAGGCCCCATCGTAGAGATGAATTTGGCTGAACGGCGATGCTGTCTTTGTGAACCACTCATCTTCGATGGAATGTGCCGCCGTTTCCCGGTACTGGCGGTAGGCGGTTTGCAACAGCGACTCGGTCGGTGCCGCAAGACCGCTCGCCACGGCGAGAAGACCTTCCGGCATCGGGCCTGAAGACGGCAAAATCGCCTTTGCGGCATTCTGATAATACGGCTCGGTGCCGGTGACCTCTAACCAGGCAACTTTCAACCGCCGAGGTTCGCGGAAACCCGGCGTGGGGCTAGCCGGGTTCGGTTCCGCCCGGGCGTATTTTTTGAACAAATCCACAAGTTCCGATTCGCTCGGCTCGCCGGTCACTTCGCTCAGAAAATTTTCTGCCGGAAGGCTGATGACGCCGAAACGGGCCGGAGACAATTGATCCTGGTAGAACCGGAAGAGATCATACGGGGCGGAATAGCCCGGGCTGACGTTCGGCGAGCGGGCGTAATCCGGGCCGAGCACCGCGGTTTGTGCCATTCGCACGCGAAATTCATCGCCGAGTGCCTGCCGCAGCGATTCCGGCGAATACCCTTCTTTTCGCCCGAGATTTTTCTCAACCTGTAACCAGTCTTCCGCTGTCAACTGATTGTTGAATTCACTGCGGATCAGCGATTGAATCACGCTGTCGGTGAAATGTACGCCGAGCCGGTCGGCTTTTTTCAGCCACAGGAAAAAGTCCATCCGGTCGGCGTCAGTCTGATTCGGCTGATTAATAAAGTATTGCCCGGATTCAAATACCGCTCGACGTTGATCAAGATCCATTAATTGCAATCCCGCGCGGGCCACCGAGAGATCATCCGCCTTGGCGTCGGTGGCCGTGGCCATGCTCGTCAACCGCGACCGCAACTGGGCCATGCTCGATTGCTGCAGTTGTTGCACCAATTCTGCGGGCAGTTGCCCGGACATGACGGCACCGAGGATGCGTTCGCTCAAGTAAAAGGGCCGGGTTGATACCAGTTCCTGGATGGTTGGCCGATGATCGGGGCTGACCTGATCGGTCCGGCTGCGGACATATTCCGCGAGCTTGTTCGTAGCGATCAACGCCGCGTTGGCCATGTATTCATTGGCCAGCACTCGATTGACCTGAAGTTTGCCAAGATCGGAAGTGGTGACTTTCCGACCATCGACGACGGCCATGACATCGCCGAACTGGGCTTTGCGTGCCAAGACGCCGGGCAGCCAATCAAAAAAATCTGCCTTGCCACCGAGGCCGGACGACAGCACAAACATGAACATGATAATGATCGTCAGGATCGCGAACAGGATCCGTTGATTGCGTCGGAAGACATTGAAAGGATTGAAAGCCATGTCCTAGACTCGGTTTGCGGCAAGCCGATCGCTGTCGGCCGTGATCTCGGGGCTTGACAACCTGGATATTGCTGTACTAAGGGTGAGAAACATTACCGGAATCCCCTTCGAGTTACGATTGTATCAATTGAGCGGGTGCTAACAACCGCAAGAGGAGTTTTCGCTGGTGCCAAAGCCTCGGAATTCATCGACACCGTCATCGCCGACGCCGTCCTCAGACGTTCAAGCTCGTTCGCCCGGTCGGAAAGCTCGCGGGACAACGCCATCGAAGCTGCCAGCGACCGGCGAAAAGGGGCTTGCCCGTTCCCGTCGTGGCCGATCGACTACCTCAGCGAAATCACCGCAACGGATCGTCCCCGATGGTAGCGGGAATTATGATCTGGTCATCGTGGAATCCCCCGCCAAAGCCAAAACGATCAATAAGTATCTCGGACCCCAGTACAAGGTTTTGGCCAGTTACGGGCACGTCCGCGATCTCGCCACCGGCCGCCGACAAGCGGGTGAAGAAGTCTCCGGCATTAAAATTCGTGAAGGCTGGAAACTCCGGTATGTCGTTGATGCCGGTCGCAAAGGCCAGGCGCGTAAAGGGCGAAGAACCCAGCAAGAAATTCTTGATGAACTCGCAGCCGCGGCGCAACGGGCTCGCCGGGTGTTGCTCGCCAGCGACCCCGACCGTGAGGGCGAGTCGATTGCTTGGCATATCGCCGAAGCTCTGGCGCTCGATCCCGATCGAACGTTTCGGATCCGCTTCAATGAAATCACCCGGAACGCGATCCAGCAGGCCCTCGCCCACCCTGAAAAAATTAACATGGACCGGGTGAAAGCGCAGGAGGCCCGCCGGGCTATGGATCGCGTCGTCGGCTTCCCCCTTTCCAGTTTGCTGGGGGAAAAAGTCACCCGCGGTCTCAGCGCCGGCCGGGTGCAGTCAGTCGCGGTCAAACTGATTGTCGATCGCGAACGGGAAATTGAAGCGTTTACCAGCGAAGAATACTGGAAGATCACCGCCTTGCTGGCTCCCGAAGGTTCGAACATTGCCTACACATCGGATCCTCGCCTCGCCAAAATTTTTGCCAAGAAACGCCCCGACAAATCCGAGGAAGATCAGCCCGAGGAAACCGATCGCGAACGTTCCTCAGACGCGGACGGATCATCATCCGCAAGTGAGTCTGCAAGCGAGACTGTGGCTGCCCCCGAGAAAGCCGCGCTTCCTGCTCCGCCGCCGGGAGCGTTCTTGGCCATTCTTGATCGATGGCACGGGGCCGATCCGAAAATCGCCAATGAAGCAGAGGCCGATCAGATCGCAGCCACGTTGAAAGCCGTACCATTCCAAGTCAGCCGCATCGAGCAAAAAGAACGGCTCGAACGACCACAACCGCCATTCATTACTTCGACATTGCAACAACAAGCGAACATCCGCTTGCGATTTTCGGCCAAACAGACAATGCAAACGGCGCAGCGATTGTATGAAGGCGTCGATCTCGGCAGTGAAGGGACCGTAGCTCTGATCACTTACATGCGAACCGACAGCACGCGGATTGCCCCGGATGCCTTGCGGGCCGTCCGGGAACAGATCCAGCAACTGTATGGCCCGGCGTATCTTCCCGAAAAACCAAATCATTATGCCAGCGGAAAAGCGGCTCAGGAAGCTCACGAAGCGATTCGCCCGACTGATGTGCAGATGACCCCGGAACGTGCCGCCCGCAACGGGCTCAGCGGCGATTTGCTGCGGTTGTACACCTTGATTTACAATCGCTTTGTCGCCAGCCAGATGACCCCGGCAGTTTTCGCCGTGACCAACGTCGAAATTCTCGCCGGGCCGGGCCAGTTCAAGGCAACCGGCCGGATTCAAAAATTCGACGGCTACCGCCGAGTTCTTCCCCCCACTGGCAAATCCGAAGATGTCGAACTCCCCAATTTGCAAGTACAACAACGGCTCGAACGTCTGGACTTGTTTGAGACACAACACTTCACACAGCCGCCTCCACGCTACAACGAAGCCTCACTCGTCAAACAACTGGAAAAAGAAGGCATCGGCCGGCCGAGCACTTATGCAACGATCATCGAGACAATTCAAGAACGCGGCTACGTCAAACAAATGAACCGCCGATTTTATGCGACTGAGATCGGCAAAGTCGTGACGGATTTGCTCGTTCAACACTTTCCGAAAATCATGAATCTCAAGTTCACCTCCCACTTTGAGGAAGAACTGGACGAAATTGAAACCGGCAAATGCCGGTATGAAGAAGTTCTCGATGAATTCTGGGGCCCCTTTTCGCAGTCGCTTCAGGCCGCCGAGACGAATATGCCCGCGCTTCGCGGCATCGAAACCGGTGAAGCCTGCCCGAAATGTGGCCGTCCACTCTTGCACTTATTCAGTGCCAAGACCGGGAAGCAGTTCATCGGTTGTTCCGGATACAATCAAGAACCCGTCTGCAAATATATCGTGGGCGGCGGCCCGGAACCAGAACCGACCGACATTCCCTGCCCGGCCTGCGGTCAGCCGATGATTCGCCGTTCCGGCCGTTTCGGCGTCTTCTACACCTGTTCCGACGCCCCAAACTGCCCCACACTGATGAACGACGGCCCTGACGGAAAACCCATCGTCACTACACTTCCAACAAACCATCCTTGCCCGAAATGCTCAAAAACAAAATTGCTGCTAAAATTCAGCAAGGCCGGAAAACGTTATCTGCAATGCCCAGACACGAAATGTCAATACATCATCGACGCCGACGACAACGGAAACCCGATTCAACCGCCAGATACAGGCATCGCCTGCGAGAAATGCGGCAGCCCGATGGTCATCAAAACAAGCTGGCGAGGTCCCTTTCTCTCCTGCTCGGGTTATCCTCGCTGCCGAAATGCCAAGTCGATTCCTGCGGAATTGCGGGAAAAATTCAAGGATATCTTGCCCCCCATGCCCGAGAAAAAAGCCTCGGTCGCTAAAAAGGCCCCCATTTTGCCCGATGTTGAAATTAGCGAAAAATGCCCGAAATGCGGCTCCCCGATGCAACTGAAACTCTCTCGGTTTGGCGGCCGCTACTTCCTCGGCTGCACAAAATATCCGAAATGCAACGGGACAGCAAAAATTTCAGCCGATCTTCAAGAAAAAATCGATGCCGCTTTAACCACCTCAAAATCCTGATCACCACCGGGGGTGGGGTCAAGTGAAACCGTTGCACCCGGCCTGCAACTTGTCGGGAAAACCCGTGAATCAGCGAACTCCGGGAACCCACCCCAGGCTCACCGCCGACCACACCGCCGCTGCCGTCAGCAACATCAAGCCGACCCAGCCAAGGAGCTGACGGACCGTCGGATGCATCATGAATCGGCCGATCGGCCCCATCAATCCCAGCAACAATTCAATGACTGCATTCATCCCGATCAACGGCCACAACCAGATCGGCGTTCCGACGGGGGCTGGGGCTCTATCGCAGGTTGAAGCTGTCTCGCAAACCTGAGGCGAAAGTGCCGTCGGTTGACCGGGATCATCCCCGCAAGTTTCCGCGTTAAGTCGTAATGGGATCGCTTCCTCTGGGGGAGGAGTTGTCGCGGCGACTTTCGATACTGAGGGGGTTGTCGAGCTCACTGCGGAAGCCGTAGCTACCGGAGGTGGAGGCACTAGCGGCGCATCGACACCCCGAACGGTTCGGGGTACTTTCAGATTCATTTCCGTGGTCGTGACCGACAGGGAGTCGCTGCTTGCCGGTGAAGGCTGTGACTCAAACCCCGTTCCTGCCGACTCCGATCCCGCAAAATTGATGACCGCATCCCGACTGACCGGCTGGCTTGCGGCACCTCCCGCGACTCCCGCTGAATTGCTTACGACCGCCACCGAGTTGGAGGCGAGTTCGTCGTCATCCTCGCCGCGGAACGGCTGACTCGGCCAATGAGGCGGCCGAGCGGATGTCGCGGGCGCATCGCTTCGCCAACCCGGCGGTGGCACTGGAGGCGTCGCCGCCGCGGGCTCTTTCCATTCTGGAGGCAACGGATAATCAGCCAACCCCGGGTGAGCAGCCAAAACGGAGGGGAATTGTGACGCGGCCGCCGGTGTTGCCGACGATGCCGCGGGAGACGCACCCGACATGCCCGATCCGATTGGCAACGACAACATTCGCTGCAACAACGCATCCAGTTCATCCAATTGCTGTCGGGTCAAATCATTCGGGCTGGGTGTCGGCGATGCCATGGCGAATCCTTCCTCGGCCAAACCCGCTCCTGTTCACTTCCAGAACCCGATGTTACGGCAATCGACTCCGACTGAAAAGAGCAACTCGAATTCAGCCCGGACCAGCGGCAATCACCGAACACACTCTTCAAATTGCCAACAACCAGAACGATTGATCCTGATGACGGATTTGTTGCGATCAACCAGGATCGTTATGTCATTGCAGGGAATGACGGGTGAGTTGACGGCTCCGTTCATCAGGTATACGGAGAGATTCAAAATCTTCGGAATCGCCGGTTGTGTTCTCAAGGGCCGACCCTTATCGTGCGGTCCAACCGCCATCCACGGGCAGGAGGATTCCGGTGGTATAACTTGCGGAATCACTGGCCAGGTAAACCGCCGCACCTTGAATTTCGTGGAGTTCGCCCCAGCGGCCCAGCATCGTCGCTCCGAGAATGAATTGTCGGAACTGCGGATCATCCTTCACGGGAAGGTTCATTTCCGTCAAAAATGGCCCCGGAAGGATGGCATTGACTGTGATGCTGTGCCCGGCCAACTCCGCGGCGAGTGCTCGGGTCAGTTGAATGACCGCGCCTTTACTGGTGCAATAAGCGGTACGATCGGGCATGCCGGCGAGCCCCAGGGCACTGGAAATGTTGATGATCCGGCCGTGTTTTTGCCGTTTCATCTGCGGCACAACCGCCCGACACATGAGCCAGATCCCCTCGACATTGACCTGCTGCACCTGACGGAATTGCTCCAGCGTCAGCGATTCAATCGGGCCGCGAATGTTAATGCCAGCGTTGTTAATCAAAATGTCGATCCGGCCAAATTCGGAAATGACATGTTCCGCAACTGTTTTCGTCGCGATTTCTGAAGTCACATCGGCCGCAATCCCGACGGCTCGGCGGCCAAATTCTCGTGCCAGTTGCTCCGCGGCTGCCGCTGCTTCCTCGCCATGCCGACTCACCAGCACCAAGTCTGCTCCAGCGGAGGCCAACCCGGCCCCCATCGCCATCCCGAGCCCCTTCGACCCACCCGTGATCAGGGCCACACGACCGGTTAAATCAAACAATTTCATTCTCATTCACCCTCTGAATGAACATGTTCTGATCGGTGGTTTCACTTGACCATCGGGATGGCCAAGCTGACGCTGTCATCGCGAAATCACCGTAAAATATGTCATGCTTACAATAGAAGTTTTCCGTTCCGCTGGTACTCCGATCGAGGGTAATTCGCTCGGGCTCTGTTGCGGTAATCGTCCCAAGCAGTGGCTATGTCTCGAGCCGATGACAAAATCACTGGGGATAAGCCGACTCAGAACTTTTCAAGAAATTTCCTGAAGCAAACCGGCCATCCCCGTGATTTTCTGTATACTAATTTTTATGGAACCTTTTGAAATTTCTTGAACCAGTGACAGGCTCAAACCGTCCCTGGCAGTGAACTTATGTTCGGTTAACGCACGGATATGATATACGTTTTTCTCAGCCTCGGTTTCCGACGGCGGGAGGAATCCCTGCGACTTTTTTGAAGTGGTAATCTGATATTTGCCTGATTTATCGACGGGTGGCAACACGATGAGTACGGAGATCGAACCCCTTCGCCAATTGGAATATACCGAAGACAATTTGAAGACTCTGAAGGACGCCGCTCACATCCGGCAAAACCCCGGGATGTATGTGGGTAACACCGACAGCAGCGGCTTGCATCACATTGTTTACGAAATTGTTTACAATTCCGTCGATGAAGCGCTCGCAGGTTTTTGCAAAAATATTAAGGTTACGATTCATGTGGATGGCTCAATTTCCGTGGCGGATGACGGCCGAGGTATTCCCGTCGGCATTAAACCTGAAACGGGAAAATCCACGCTCGAAGAAGCGCTAACTGTCGCAGGCACTTCCGGAAAATTCGACAACGATGCTTATCGTGTCTCGGCTGGACTCCACGGCATGGGGGCAAAAGCGATGAATGCCCTGTCGGAATGGTGTACCGCCGAAGTTCGCCGTGATGGTAAGGTCTATCAGATGGATTTTGAACGCGGCTACGCAGTCAGCCCCCTGAAAACCATCGGGCCGGCCCCACCAGGTCAAACCGGAACCACCATCACCTTCAAGCCTGACCCGGAAATTTTCGGCGATTTGACATTCGATTATGACACCCTCGCGAATCGCTTCCGACAAATTGCCTACCTGAACAAAGGCCTCGCGATCACCATCGCCGACGAACGTGATCAACGCAGCGAACGCTTTTACTCAGAAGCAGGGATTGCCGAGTACGTGCAATTCCTGAATAGTGGGGAACAGGTCGAGCATGATCCGATCTACATTCGCAAGGAACTCCCTTGGAAAGACACCCCGCTGACAGTACTGATTGAGGTGGCCCTCCAGTACAATGCCGGGGAAAGTCGAGTCGAGCAATGTTTCACAAATAACGCGTACAACAGTGATGGGGGCACGCACCTTTCCGGATTTCGCTCCGGGCTGACCCGAGCCGTGACCACTTACGGCCGCAAAGAAGGGCTGTTCAAAGACTCGATCGAACTCCGCGGTGAGGATTTCCGTGAAGGGTTGACGGCGGTGATCAGCATCGGCCATCCCGACCCTTCCTTTGAATCCCAGACAAAAGTCAAGCTGACAAATCCGGAAATTGATGGCATGGTCGCCAGTGTCGTCTACGAAGCATTGACGGATTACCTGGAAAAAAATCCGAAGGAAGCGGCGCGGATTTGCAAGAAAATCATGCTCTCGGCGGAGGCACGCATTGCCGCGAGAAAAGCCCGTGATGCCATCATCGATCGCAAGAAAATCCTCGGCGGCGGCGGCCTCCCAGGCAAGTTGATGGACTGTACCACAAAAGAACGCGACAAAAGCGAACTCTTCCTCGTGGAAGGAGATTCCGCCGGTGGTTCAGCGGAAAGCGGCCGAGATCGCTTTTATCAGGCGATCCTCCCGCTGCGTGGCAAAGTCCTGAACGTTGAGCGGGCCCGCATCGAAAAACTCTTGAAAAACGAGGAAATTGCTGCCCTGATCGCCGCCGTCGGGGTCGACATCGGGAACGTCGATGACATCAGCAAAGTCCGCTACGGAAAAATCATCATTCTCACCGATGCTGATGTCGACGGTCAGCATATCCGAACCCTGCTCTTGACCTTCTTCTTCCGACAAATGCGAAAGTTAATTGAGCACGGTAACGTCTATGTCGCCCGGCCGCCGCTCTTCAAGGTCACCCAGAAGAAAGAAGTTCGTTTTGTGCAAACACGGGAAGAAATGGACCGCGAGTTATTTGCCCGCGGCATGAAAGACACCACCATCGAAGTTCAAGCCGTTGCGGGTCGGGAACCGCCAGCATATCCGAAAACCGTAAGTTCCGAGGACCTTGCCCGGCTGGTGCAGATTCTGGAAGAAATCGAACAGGCGGTGCTGATCCTCGAACGCCGCGGCCATACCCTGGAATCGTTTCTGGCCCGACAGACCGAGGCGGGCTTTCCTATCTATCATGTTCGTCTTGGCATCCGCGATTATTTCTTTCACACCCAGGAAGACGTGGAAGCATTTCGCCACGCCGAATCGCAACGGCTCGGCCGCGAACTGGTTATCGCCGACGAGGCTCTTGCGGGCACCACCACGGTCGGGGCGACGCCGACCGAGGGCATTCCCGCAGAACTGGATGAACGCTACCGTTTCAGTGTCGATGAATGGCACGAAATCCGCAGTTTAAATCGCGCTGTTCTGAAGCTCCGAGAACTCGGCTTCACTCCGGAAGATCTGGTTCCCCTTCCTCGGGTAGCTGGCCGTGAACCGCCCGTCCGATACATCTTGCAACATGGTGAGATCCGCAAAGAACTCGATCACTTGCGGCAACTTGTCGCCGAAATACGTCGACTCGGTGAAAAGGGGCTGACAATTACCCGATTCAAAGGGCTGGGGGAAATGAATCCCGAGGAACTCTGGGATACTACCCTCAATCCGACCGATCGCACCTTGCTGCGGGTGACCCTCAATGATGCCATGAAGGCGGAGCAAATGTTCCGGACCTTAATGGGCGAAGAAGTTGAAGGCCGCCGCGAATTTATCTTCAAGCACCGCATCAATAAAGATGAGATTGATTACGGTGCTTAAGATACGGATCACACCATTGCGAGCCTGGGATCACGGCAGCCGCAGCGATGTTCCCGGGTTCAATGGCTGATTCGGGTCCAGTTGTGGATTTGCCTGCCAGATCCGCTTCCATTCCTGGCGGTCGCCGTAGATTTCTTCGGCGATATCCCACAATTTCAGACCAGATTGTGACACCAGATAGACACGCGATCCATTTTCCCGACTCGCCGGCAGCCACTCGACACCCCCGGAAGGGGTTTCTACCTTACGCTCGGTGACTTGTTCCCGCGTCCGCTCTGGAAGAAACCGGGCCGGTGGCGTCGTCGGCGGGTTCGGGTAGGTCGCGGATGGACGGCTGCTGCCGATTAACTGCGGATACTGTTGACGCAGAATATACATCGGTGGGATCTGCAACGGTGTGCCGGAACCCGGCGACCGACCGGCATTGTACGCTTGCAAGGCTTCCGCATATTTTTCATCCCCGTAATGCTGACGGCTGATGCTGGCAAACGTCTCACCGGCTCGCGGGATATGAAGATCCACGTCGTAATCCGTGCGAGGAGGTTCCTGGGGCAGCTTCGCAGTATTCCCGGGATCACCGCTTTCCGAAGCTCGAGTCGCTGAGGGCTTCTCGGCTTGCGGCATCACTGACGCTGGCCGATCGCCCCCCGTTCCTGGGGCGGGTTTTGCTGGTGGCACCTCAGTCCCCGTTCCCTGAATTCCCGGACCGGGTTCAGGAGGAATCGTCCCTGGGATTGTCGGTGTCTCTCCCGGGGTTGTGCCGTTCACAGCCGGAATCGTTGAAGCAGGGCGTGATGGCGTCGTTGAGGTTGACACTGGCGGGGGTGTAGTTACCGGGGCGGGAACGGCCAGATCTCGTGGATTTTTCTCACCCGGCGGAGTGACGGGGATCAGTGGCGGAATCGTTCCAGCCTCAGCCGAATCGACCACGCCAGTCGAGGTCGACGGTGAGGTTCTCGGAGCACTAACCGAGCCAGATAATTCTGACGGCGGACGGTCACTGCTCGTTGTACTTGGAAGCCCCGGTGCGACGCTCGGCTTCATCGTCTCGGCTGGCACAGCAGTGGATATTGCTGGAGGTTCGACCTTGATCGTGGGGGCATCCCCTGGCGTTCCGGGAGCGGGAATGATCGGGACCGCCACCGGATTTGAGGGCGATCCCACTTTGTCCTCACTCCGGGCAGACCCAGGAACGATCATCGGGACCTCCACCCCGTTCTTCGGCGGAACCGGTGGTGGCGGCGGCGGTAATTTTGTCGGAGTGGCCGGGACACTGGGAAGCGTGATCACCTCAGGTTTCGAACCTTCCGCGACAGTCGGCGAGGGCAGTGGCATGGGCGGCGGACTGGCGGCTTGCCCAGCGACCGGTTGAATCGGGCTGACTTCAGGAATTACCGTCGGAGGAGGAAGGTCGTTGACCGGGGATTGAGGGTGGCCGCGAACCTGTACCGTAGCCTCCGTGGGTTCGGTGGCGATGATGACTCGCGGTGGCTGCAGCGGAACCGCTTCCGGAACCACCACGGGCTGAGGACGCGAACCGATCTCCGGCTTGTCTGGCTGCGACTCTGGAAGGATGGAACTGGGCAATCGTCCAGGTTCAGGCACAGCCGGAAGCAACGCCGTGGACTGATTCTTCATTGTCTCGGGATTGCTGGAAACCCCAGGAATCAGCATCGGGATGACTGGTTCGGGAACCGACGGATTTCCTGCGGGGATGACCGGCTCTGCAGGAGGACTCGGGGGAACAACTGGTGGTGAGGGGGACGCTCCGCCCGGAAGCGGGAGTGTCTCGACCGTGATCGGGGGTAATTTGCCTGGGCGCTCTCCCAGATTCGCTGGTGTAGCTGGCCGTTCTCCCGGCACGGCCCGCGGTTCGGCAATTCCCCCGGCTGTTGTCCGGGGAAGCGGCAGGAGCGGTGCTGGTGGTGTCGGCTCTCCGTGTTGCGGCGAAGGTCGTGAAAAAGGCATGATGTCTGGCTGTTTCTCCGGCGACTGGATCATCTGAGGTGATACCGCTGACTTCGGAGAATCACTTCCGGAATCGAGAAGACGATGGAAAGCGTATGCACTCCCCCCCAGGCTTGCCATGGCGGCGAAGAACATGCCTTTGCTGCGACTCGGTCGGATGAGACTGATGAATGCTTTGCGAAACCGGCCTGGAGTTTCCGTATCAACCCTACCTTTCCCGATTCGCTCGTTTCCTGATGTCGGGCTGGCTGGCGGTGCTGTCGGACGTGGCACAGCGGCTGCTTCGCCTGAGGTCGGTCGCGGTGACGATGCCGGGCTGGCTGGTGGTGCCGGCGGACGTGGCACAGCGGCTGCTTCGCCTGAGGTCGGTCGCGGTGACGATGCCGGGCTGGCTGGCGGTGCCGGCGGACGTGGCACTGACGGACTCAATGATACGTCCGGTGTCAGGGTGGATTTCGCCGTCCCTGTGGAGGTCTCGGGGTCTGGCGAATGACTTTTTGTGGCATCGAGAGAAACCGAGCGAGTTTGTGAAACGGTTGACCCGGAATCTGCTAATTCTGCGGCCAGAGTTCCGGAAATGGTGGCGGGTCCGTTCGGTAGCGTCGGCGTGGGGGAAACGGTTCCGCCTGGAATCCGTTGAGCAACGATACCGGGGGGTCCGGGCGGCAATGCCGGTCGGGAGAGTGGCGGTGGCTCGATCGGAGGCAGCGGTCCGATTCCGGGAATCGATCGCGAAACTGCCGGGCTGGCAGGAACCGCCATCGGTTCAAAGCCGGGAAGTTCGTGTGTCGGGTCGTTCATCCCTGAACCCCTTTTTGCCAATCAGATGTCGAGACTCAGGCTAAAAACCAGTTCAATCAAGGCATTCCTGTTGAAGAATTGGCCACCGTCGTTTGCCGTCATGCATCTGTGGCAGTTGCGGAATCAATCCGCCGTGCCACACGAAGTTTTGCGCTCCGGGAGCGGGGATTGTTGGCAACTTCCTTAGCCGAGGCCTCGATCGGTTTCTTCGTCAGACGTTCCCAACAGCCGCTACGGAATGCCTGTTTGACTCGCCGATCTTCCAGCGAATGAAAACTGATGATCCCGACTCGTCCTCCGACACGTACGACGCGGGGCAGCAACTGCAGGAAGCGATCGAGTGCCCCGAGTTCATCATTCACGGCGATGCGTAACGCCTGGAATATTCGGGTGGCGGGATCAATGCCGCTGCTTCGAGGCACAGTCTGACGGATCAATTCCGCAAGATCGAGAGTCGTTTCAAACGGTCGTTCTTTCCTGCGCTCGACAATCCTCCGAGCTACCCAGCGGCTTTTCCGTTCTTCGCCGAATTCGAAGAACAGGTCCGCCAAGGCCGATTCCGAGAGCGTATTCACGAGGTCGGCGGCAGTCTGTCGCAGTCGCGGGTCTAGCCGCATGTCGAGCGGCCCTTCCATGCGGAAACTGAGCCCACGTTGCGGATCCTCGAGTTGATCCGAGGCGAAGCCGAGATCGGCAAGCACGCCATCCACTTGCGCTCGTTGCAAGTTTTCCAGAACCTCCGCCAGTTGATCAAAATTCGCATGCACTAGGGTCACTCGCGCATCATCGAGTCTCAGCCGAGCACGCGCGAGCATACTCGGATCTTGATCCAGCCCGATGAATCGGCCCTGTTCTCCGAGCCGCTCGAGCATCCTCTGGGAATGCCCGCCCGTCCCGACCGTGGCATCGACCCAGACTTCGCCGGGCATCGGGTTCAACAGTTGTAAGGTTTCTGCCACCAGCACGGGCAGGTGCCGGGGCTGTGGTGCGAGGGTCATAAGCGTTTCTGCCAATCGGGTCAAGTGCGAGCCGTCCATCGCTCAGCAAATTCTCGGCAGCCGAGGGCGACCCTGGGGTTACCTTGTGGATACTCGCTGCCTGCGATCAGGCAAATCATCGTTGACTGCTGCCGGGAGGAAGCAGCGTCGGCATCCGTTTGGGCGGGTTGACACCGCTAGCGGGAGTGTTCCTGGAATTTCCTTCGCATCCCCCCTATAACAGTAGCAAATTTTCCGCGATGTCCGGGTTTGTCCGAAGTTCGGCGAGCCGGCCCCAGGATCATAGGAACTTTTGCCATGGCGACCGCGACCGCTGCCCGATTCGATATTGCCAATCTCTCCCTGGCGGATCAGGGGAAAAAACGGATCCTCTGGGCCGACCACGATATGCCTGTCCTGCAGCAAATCCGTTCGCGATTCGAATCGGAAAAGCCGCTGGCAGGGTTAAAGATGTCGGCGTGCTTGCACGTTACGGCGGAAACCGCCAATTTGGCGCGTACCCTGAAGGCTGGCGGGGCGGACCTGGTGCTGATCGCGAGCAACCCCCTTTCCACTCAAGATGATGTGGCAGCGAGCCTCGTCCGCGACTACGGCATCAGCGTTTTTGCCATTCATGGGGAAGACACCGACACGTACTACAAACATGTGGCGGCGGCACTGGATCATGGCCCGAATGTCACCATGGATGACGGTGCCGATCTGGTTTCGGCGATGATTTTTGTCGCCCTGGATCGGCTCGATGACGTTCATCCGCAAGTGCGTGCCTGGGCGAGCCGCTTATCCCCGAGTCAGCGGCAAGAAGCAATCTCCCGGATTATCGGCAGCATGGAAGAAACCACCACCGGGGTCATTCGCTTACGGGCGATGCAAAAAGATGGTGTGCTGAAGTTTCCCGTGATTGCCGTTAATGACGCCGACACCAAACACCTCTTCGACAATCGCTACGGAACCGGCCAGAGCACAATCGACGGCGTCATCCGGGCCACGAACATGCTCTTGGCCGGCAAACGCGTGGTCGTCAGCGGCTACGGCTATTGCGGCAAAGGCGTCGCTAGCCGGGCTCGAGGTTTGGGGGCCAATGTGATTGTAACTGAGGTTCGCCCCGTCGCTGCCTTGGAAGCCGCGATGGACGGCTTCCAGGTGATGCCGATGGCTGAAGCGGCTAAGCTCGGTGACCTGTTTATCACGGTGACCGGCAACAAACATATCATCACGCGGGAACATTTTGAAATGATGAAAGATGGCGCGATGGTCTGCAACAGCGGCCACTTCGACATCGAAATCGACCTGCTGGCGTTGAAGGAACTGACCGCGACTTATACCCCGGATGTCCGCCCCCAAGTCGATCAGTATCAGTTACGCTCTGGGAAAACCGTGTATGTCATCGGTTCCGGCCGGCTGGTCAACCTCGCTGCCGCCGAAGGCCACCCGCCGAGCGTCATGGACATGAGTTTCGCCACCCAGGCGTTGGCCACAAAGTTCTGCATCGAACACCGGGGCCGGTTGCCCAATCAGGTGATTGCGGTTCCGCAAGAAATTGTTGAAGAAATCGCAGCGGCAAAACTGAAAGCGATGGGCATCGCCATTGACACGCTGACCGCCGATCAACGCAGTTACAGCGAAAGTTGGGAGCACGGTACCTGAACGATCAACGCGATCGTCACTCCACCTGCTTTCTGAGCCTGAAACGCCATCCGGAAATCTGCTTCCGAATGGCGTTTTGTGTTCTGCGAGAATCAGTACTCGGACTGCTTGGCTCGTCGATCAACACTTGTTTTTTCACTGCTTATAACTTCAGATGAGTCCAGAGGTTCGGAAAAACGCCTAAAAATTCCGCAGAACCTGTCCGCTGCTGCCGGTTCTTCCGTTTATGACTTGTGGACAGTTTTTCTCACGGGTTTTGGCCGCGAAGACGAGTGTCAAAGCGATTGGCAATGCTGATTCACTGTTTGAGCAGGGCCAATCAAAAGATCAAAGTTTTGGTGTGTCTTAAATTGATTGGGAACTCTCTCCCTCAACGCCTTCTTGGAGAAGTGTGCACCATGCAAACGCTGCGTCGGATTGTTCTGGCTCTGGTGATTGTTGTGCTGGCCCCGGTGGTCGCCCCGGCTCAGACCCGGGATAATAACCTGGCGATGGGTAATCCCTCAGGTGCCACCACCTCCACCAGCAACAGCAATAACTACCTTATCTCTCGTTCTCAGTATGCTCTTTCTTACAATCGTTCTCGGGGCAATCCGAACTGGGTGAGCTGGCACCTGAGCACGGCTTGGCTGGGTTCGACCGATCGCTCGACGACTTTCACCGTTGATCCGGTGCTGACGAGCCTGAATTGGCCGCGTGCTTACCATGATACTTACACCAACAGCGGTTTTGACCGGGGCCACATGTGTCCTTCCGCAGATCGCACGGGTTCTGATACCGATAACAAAGCCACATTTATCTGCACCAACATCGTCCCCCAATCTTCTCGGAACAATTCGGGACCCTGGGCGACTTTAGAAGGCTATTGCCGTA
>Ga0209017_10001138_pt1 | contig 21623 bp, 20 predicted proteins | sample YNPBryunderm2012_FD_185812 | JGI IMG/M metagenome (GOLD analysis project Ga0209017, IMG submission 185812) | Anoxygenic and chlorotrophic microbial mat microbial communities from Yellowstone National Park, USA - YNP Bryant MS undermat 2012... ... | reverse complement strand
AGAGTTCCAAGCCGTGATCAAGAACGGTGTCATTGAGATTCCTCGCCGCTATTTGAGAAATCTCTCCAACCGTGTACGGGTCATCTTGCTGATCGAGCAGACACCCGAAACCACAGCGAATTTCATTGACCAACTTATTGCTCAGTCTGTGCGCGTGCAGGGGTTCCGCCCCTTAACTCGCGAAGAAATTTATGCCAGATAATCAAGTCACCAACTGCTTCATTGACACTAAGTATGCTTTTATCGAGACAGACGATACGACCAAGTCTGTGACCGCACGCGCGCTGATTCGTGAGAGCGAGGCTGTCGTCAGTGTTCAACGAAGTGTGCGTCAATTTGTTGCGACGTGCGAACTTTACCGAAGCGCAAATCACCCAACTGATCGAATCGTTTCACGACAGGTGCTGCGTGGTCGAGTTGACCAAGTCGCTCGCTCCGCGTGTGGTTAAATCGTGTGCTGTTGGGTGGGTGCTCACCACTTTGCGCTCACCAGCGCCAAGACACCTTGTCCTCGATCGGCGAGCGCTGGGCCGGCGGTGAAGCGCCATCGGCCGGCCAGCCCAAAAAGAAGAACCCCAGCAGCTTTGACGGCGGGGTGAGGCCGACGAAGTCGCGCACGCAATCATGGCGCACGATCTCGCCGCTCACCCATTTGCCGGCATAGCCTAGGCTGTGCGCCACCAAGTGGATGTGCTGGACGGCGATCGCCACCGAGGCCAGGTCCTCCCACTCCGGCATCTTGTCCTGGCCGGTGCGCAACATGCCGATGCTGATCCAGACCGAGGCGCCCAAGGGCCGGCGGCGCTGGGCTTCCTCAGCCGCGGGGTCGTATTTCTCCGGCGGCGTGAGCAGGCGATAAGCCTCGGCGAAGCGCTCGCCGAGCGCCGCGCGCTGCTCGCCGGCGAATACCGCAAAGCGCCATGGCTCGGTTAGGCCGTGCGAAGGCGACCAGTTGGCCGCCTCCAACATCAGCCTGACGTGTTCCTGCGGAATCGGGTCGGGCCGTAGCGCCGGCAGAGCATACGATCTTCGGGCGCGGATCAACTCAAGCAGCACCTGCGCTTGCGTGTTCATGGCGCGAATTGTGACGACGCGAGCGTTCAACTTTGCCTCTATGCACGAGCGCGGCGCTGAGCGCATAGATCAGCCGCCAGCCCAAGACGAAAGGCGCACTGGATGCCAACGCCGGCCCGACAAAGGCCATCAGGACGGTGGGCTGGCCGAGCAACCAGGCGCGCAGGAACAACCCGGCCGGCACAGCGAACAGCCAAGCCAACAGCGAACGCCAAAGGAACAGCCCGGCATCGGCCCGCGTCACCGGCGCGCACGCCGGATAAGCGCCCAACGCCCAAGCCAGCAGCGCGAAAGGCGCGCCGATGCTGGCGATTTGGAGAATAGCGCGCTGCGCTGCATCCGGCGCCGCCAGCGTGTTGTGAAAGATCTGGCCGACGACGACAAAAGCGGCGGCCGCCAGCACGTCCCCGATAAGGAGCTGCCGAGGGAAGGCGCGCATCTTAAGCCCCCCTCTGCGCCGCCGGCTTAAGTTGGACAGCCGCCGGTGCCTCGCGCACCGCTAGTTGGAAGCCGATAAACAGCAGCACCACCCCCAGCAGGATGCCGGCGAACTTGAGCGTCGAGCCGAGCGCGGTCAGCTCCGGCGTGGTCTCGGCCAGCTTGACCAGCGACCCGCCGAAGGCCGGGATGATGCCGCCGATGGCGATGAAGACGTTGCCCACCACCCGGTTGGGCATGATCTGCTTGCGGAAGAAGAGGATGGCCGAGTAAATCGCCCCACCCACCAACAGCACTGTGCCGTAGCCGTTCATAAACGGCGGCAGGACGCGCCGCACCGCGCTCTGCGGCAGGATCTCGCGGTAGCGCTCGGTGAGGAAGGCGCCGACGTCATCGCCGGGGTTGAAGGCCGCCGCGTTCAGCGACAGGCTGAACATCCACACCAGCGAGGCGACAACCAGGACACCGATCAGGACATCGGTCACCAGGCGCACCTCCCGCCGACGCACGAGCAGATGCAGCGTGCCTTGGCCGAGGATGGGCGGGATGACCAATGCACCCGTCCAGTACCACAGCCGAAAGGCAGGGTCGCTCCAACCGAAAGCCAGGATCGCCTCGCAGACGCCGGCCAGCGCCCACAGCACCAACCCAATGCCCCACAAGAGCAAGTGGGTCTTATCCCACCCCTTGCGCACATAGCGCTGCAAGACCAGAAACGCCAACACCGCCGATACGACTGCCGTCGCCACGCCAAGATAAAAGCTGATGCCCATGCTTAACACACCTCTTGCTTTATGGTAGCCTGAACCTGCGATCCGCACACCTGAAGGAATTCACAGGCCAGCGCTGCATATCCTCACATTTGAGTGTAGCCATCCCGAATTCAACGCGCTAGCCACACAGTCAACCTGATGACTTGACACAGGTTAAGTCGGCTGCACGTGAATAAATGAAGCGACCTCGGGGCTGATCACCACCTCGCGCTCGCCGCGACCGGGCGCGTCGAAGACATGGAGGTGCAGCGGTCCGTTGAACGGCGCGCGGTATCTTAGGCAGATCGCCCTCCCCGGCAGAAGGCCCAGCGCGTCGAGGTAGCGCAGGATGCCCGGATCGTGGGTGAAGATGCGGCTGAGCGCGCCCGTCGTCCCTTCGCTTAGGCTGAGCAGCGGGCGATCCAGGACCGCCTCAATGCGGCCTTCGGCGCTGGGAATTGGGTGTCCATGCGGACAGTAGCGCGGATGGCCGGCGCGCGCGAACATGCGCTCGATGACCTCATCGGGCAGATAAGTGGCGCTGCGCCAGGCGGCGGTGAAGACCTCATACCACGGATAGCCCATCACGCTCACGAGGAACGCCTCGAAGACCTCGTGCTTGCGAACTGCGCGCAGCGCGACGCGCTCGCCTTTCGGCGTGAGCGCCAGCCCGCACGCGCCGTCGCGCACCAGGTAGCCGCGGCGGATATAGCGCGCCGCACGCCGTGACACCGCCGGCGCCGTGACGCCCAGGGCCTTGCCCAAGACGTTTAAAGTGACGCGCGGATGCTCTAACTCAGCAAGATATACGGCCTTGAGGAACTGCGCGCTCAGCGCTGATGACTCTTGTGCTGCCATGCAAATAGCAGATAGGCAGTCTAAGATGCGCTGGTGCGCTTGTGAGGATGTGCTTGTTAAGCAGGGGCGTTAATGAGATGCAACGCAGGGGATTAAGCCCGGTTAACGACCGCAGCCCAACCAGCGCAGCCGCGCGCGAGCCGGGCGAAGCGCCTCAGCGGCTGCGTCCGCCGAAGCGATGCCGGCATCGGTGGCCCCGTGCTGTTACCCTGTTGCGCTGCGCAGTGAGGGTTTGAGCGTTTTGGCAGGGTGATCCTTCGCCGGCGCTCAGGATGCCGAGGGGAGGGCCGATGCGCTGGAATCCAGCACCACCTCGTGCATCTCAAGCTGATTGGGTGCTGTGAATGCCTCTTTGGGCAGGCTGCTGCTGCGGGCGTGGCCCTGGGCGAACTCCGGCGAACGCACCCAGGCCTCGAAGTGTTCGCGGCTCTCCCAGAACGTCAGCACGATGTACGGCGCGCCGGGTGTCGCCGGCCGCAACAGCAGGTTGCGGACGAAGCCGGGCATTTGGTCCACCAGGCGCGCGCGTTGGCTGAAGTTCGCCTCGAATTGCGCAGCGAACTGCGGGTCAACGAAGATGCGGTTTGCGGTCGTAAACATCCTGCGCTCAGGAGGGCTGGCTCAGCAACAGGTTGATGTCCTGATAGAGCATGAAGGCGATGAAGGCCACCATTGCAGCGGCCAGGCCGAGATAGCGCCAACGCCATGAGGTGTTCCATAGGCGCCTGACGTTGTAGGCGATCGTCGCCAGCGCGATCAGGTCAATCACGGCGCTGATGCCAAACGAGAGGTCGTTCCGCAGCCCGAAGAGAGGCAAGACAAACGGCAGGACGATGTATTGAAGCGTGCAGCGCACCGAGACGAAGATCAGCGAGCCGGTCATCAGCCGGTCGCCGCGCTTGACCACCTCCACAGGTGGCGTTGACGGTTGAACAGGTGTCTCCATAGTTTGATTCGCGTATGTTAGCCCGCCTTGGCCACGGCCACCGACTGGCGCAGCCCCGGGCTAAACCAGACCACCCCGAGCATCAGCCCCAGCGTCACGATCCCCAGCAGATAGGGGAAGGATTGGTTGACCTGATACAGGCCCGTGCCCAACAGCGGCCCGATCATCGAGGACAGCCCGACGACCGAGGCAGTCAGGCCGCTCACCGCCCCATACTCCGTCGCGTTCACCGCCAGGGTCACCGCCGAGGTGAAGCCCGGCTCGTTAAAGCCGATCCCGATCGCCAGCAGGACAAAGGCCAGCACGAACATCAGGAACGAATTCGCGTTGAGCAGCATCACGTAGCTCAGCAGCGAGGCCAGCAGCCCGATCCGCAGCAGCATCACCGGCGGCAGCTTGATTCGGCGGACGATCCCCAGTTGCACAGCGACCACGGTCAAGCCGGAAATCACCAGCGCAACGCCGATCGTCTGGGCCACCTGCTGTGGCGGCAGCGCCAGCCGGTCGGCCACGAGGAAGCCGCCGGTGATCTGGGCCATGACCAGCACCACGTTTGCGATCAACCCGACCAGCAGGAACTGGCGGATGCGGGCATCGAACGGGCTGAGGCGCGGCGGCTGCTCGCGCTGGGCCGCTGTTTGCGGATTGGGCAACCGCCAAGCGACGATTAGGCCGCCGATCAGCGGCAGCAACGCAGCAGCCGCGAGCGGCACGATCAGCCCCAAGTTGGCGAGCGCCGCGCTCACCGCCGGGCCGATCACAAAGCCCATGCCGGTGGCCGCGCCGAGGCTGGCCATCGCGCGGGTGCGCTGGTCGGGCGTCGTCACGTCGGCGATATAGGCTTGCGCAGCAGCCGGCGAGCCGGAGAACAGCGCGCCGGCGACGATCCGCCCGACGAACAGCAGCGCAAATAACGCGCCGCCGGCCAATAAACCGCTCAGTCCGGCTTGCGCCACCAGCGTGAAGATGCCCAAGCCCAAACCCAAACCGATCAGGCCGCTGACGAAGATGGGCTTGCGACCGACCAAGTCACTGCGCCGCCCCCAAAACGGACCTGCCAGAAACCAAGCGAACGCCGAGACGCTTTGGAGCAAGCCGGCCTGCACTTCCGTCAAGCCCAGCGTGCGCACCAGCGGGGCGAGCAACGGGCTGAGCATTGCGAAGCCCATGTAAGCGCCAAACAAGCCGATTAACAGGATGCGAATACGGCTCATGGTAGGTCAACATACGATGCCCAGATTACAGCCGGCTGAGGACGGCCTCAAGAGAGCCGACTTAGAAACGCAAGCAGGTCGCGCGCAAACGCTTCTGGGAGGTCGCGCCAGGGTTGGTGACCGGCTCTGGGGTAGATGATCAACGCACTGGTCGGCAGGGCTTTCTGTAGTTGACGTCCCTGGCCTACGGGGATAAACGCATCGGCTTCGCCCCACATAATCAGTATCGGGATGCGTGGCATCGCGGATAGCGCGCTGGCTCGTAGCGGCGCGCGATCAGCCAGCACAGCCTGACCAAATGCGCGCAAGCCAGCCTCCCAGCCGCGCACGCGGGTAAAGCGCGCTTCAGCAGCAGCCATCGCGTCGTTCACCCGAGCAACGCTTAGTTGGGCCTGAAGGAAGTCGCGCAGCCGCGCTTCTTCAAAGTAGGCCCGCAGCTCTGCCTCCGCCCAGGGCGAGATGGGGTTCAACGATTGAAGAAAGATGGTCGCCAGCGCAGGCAGGGCTGGATTGGCCAGCGGATTGCCAGCGTCTTCTTCATTGGCAACACCGCCGATCTGCGGCGCAACCAGCACCAGCCCCGCGACGCGCGCAGGATGGCGGAGCGCCACCTGCGCGACCACTGCGCCGCCTGCGCTGTGACCCAGCCAAACTGCGCGCTCAAGGCCAAGCTCAGCCAGCCATTCGGCCAGCAAGTCCGCCTGACTTGCTGCCGTCATCGGCGCACTGGCGCGTTTGTCCGAGAGGCCAAAAGGCGGCCGGTCAACCGCCAAGACGCGGCACCCCGAGCCGGCCAGAACCGGGATCAATTCAGCGAAGTCCTGCGTGCTGCCCAATAAGCCATGCACCAGGACGATCGGCTGACCCTCCGGCGGGCCTGCCTCGACCATGTAGAGCGTGACATCCCGCACTGTGACGAATCGGCCATTGGGATCTGCCAGCGCCGCCGCCGATAGCGCTGCCGGCGGTGGCGACGTCGTAAGCGCCCAGATCAAGCGGCCAACCCCAAGCGCGAACATCACAAGCGCCAGCACGACCAGCCAGCGGGCGAGAGAAAGAATACCTTTTCGCATCGGCTGGCTTTATAAACTACTCAAGCTGTGCCTCCGCCCCCGATTGAACCGTTTGCAACAGCAGAGCTGCTGTGATAAGGAAGCGGGCGCGGCCGGCAGCGCTGGGGTTGCGCCGGTTGCGCTGTTTTTCGTTGATATAGAACAATGCCCACTTAGCAGCCAGTTCAGAGCTGATGTGCTGCTCAATGAGCCATTGCGCAGTCAGCGCGCGCATCGCGCGCAACGCGGCCTCAGTTCCGGTTCGCCAGTTCAGCCGCCGGCCAAAGGCCGCCAGACATTCTGAACAAGGCGTCGGTGGGGGTGGCATTCGCCCATTGACCTTTCGGGCACGCTCATAAGCCGAGCAGCACTCATAGCCAGCAAGCGCCTTCAACTCAAGCAGAGATAACGTCCTAACCGTGTGACGGCGATCCTCAGTATGGCGCACAGAAGATGCGGGACACATAAGCCATCAGCAAAAGACAGCGTGCCATGCTGGGAGATGGTTAATCATTAAATCGCTACACATCCAACGCATGCTCGCAGCGCCGATGATTGTGCTCGGTCTATCCAGCGCTGGACAGACTGCGCAGGCAAGACGTTGGCTTAACTATAAGCAACTCTCGATCGTTCAAACAGCAATACCAGTCGCTGCGCTATCTCAAACTGTGGGCATAACGACGCGTATTGAACTGCATCGATCGAGCGGACATACTTGAGCACATGAATCGCATCGGACCAAAAGTGCGTTTGTCGCGCAGATTAGGCATAGCTTTGACGCCTAAAGCGGGGCGCATCATGCAGCGCCGTCCAAGTCCACCTGGCCAGCATGGCCTGAACGCACACACTGCTCGCAAACCCTCGGACTACAAGATACAACTGCTGGAGAAGCAAAAGCTGCGCGCTCAATACAACATACGCGAGCAACAAATGAGCCTGGCTTATGCCAAGGCCATCAAGATGAAAGGCGCCAGCGACGAGAACCTGATTCAGATATTGGAGACGCGCCTGGACGCATTGGTGCTGCGCGCCGGCTTTGCAAACACGATCTATGCAGCGCGCCAGTTGGTCACACACGGCCACTTCTTGGTGAATAGTCATCCGGTGAATGCGCCCTCCCGCCGTCTACAAGTGGGCGATCTCGTTGAAGTCAAGCCAAGCAGCCGCGGCCTTGCGCTTTTCACGAGCAGGCTGGAAGACGTCCCGCCATGTCAGGTGCCATACATTGAGGCCTCTCGCGAGCGCCTGAGCTTTCGCCTGAGCAGGTTGCCCAAGCGAGATGAAGTGCCGGTGATCTGCGATGTGCCGCGTGTGATTGAGTATTACTCGCGATGAATCTCTTCTCTCCCCGCCAGACTTCCGTGACGCTCGCGTGCAATCTGGCGCGCGGCTGGTGCGTGATCGCCTTTGCCGATGGGCGAATCAAGATCGACTTTGGATCAGTAGCATGCCTAATGCCGGCAACCGAACTGCCGGCATTGGCCGTGTTCATCGGCCAATGTCAAGATATGCCGGGTCAAAGGCGCAACAGAACACGCCGCTGTAAATTTGGAACAGTGCATTTTATAGCTCAACAGCAGATCTTCATCTTAACTGCAGGCAATGCTACATTGCAATTCCAGCAAGGAGAATTCGCCTCCTTCAGCGAACTGCTACAAGACGCTCTGTTTACCATGAGCGAATTACTGAGTGAAGAACGCAAGATTTGCCTAAACTGAAATAAATTAGCTACACCGACTCAATTATAATTTTTTATAAAAGAATATTTATAACTGAAATACGATGAAAGGAGGTAACGAATGGGAATCGGAATCTTTTACGGGACACAAACCGGTACTACCGAAAGTGTAGTGAACAGCATGGTACAGTATCTGGGCGATTTAGTGACAACTCACAAATGCATCGCCTACGCCACTGCCGAAGAGATCGCTGCGCACGACTTCCTTATCCTCGGCGGAGCAACCTGGGGCGACGGCGAGCTGACCGATGATTGGGCCGATTTCTGGCCGCAGATGGACAGCATTGACTTCAGCGGCAAGACCGTCGCCCTATTTGCGCTCGGCGACCAGGTGGGCTACTCCGATCATTTTGTCAGCTCAATGCGTTACTTCTGGGACAAGGTCCAAGAGCGTGGTGGTCAGATCATCGGGCTTTGGCCCACTGAAGGCTATGAGTTCACCCATTCCGACGCAGTCGTGGATGAGGGCTACTTCGCCGGCTTGGCCATTGATGAAGTCAATCAACCTCAATTGACGGAGGAACGAGTCGCTGCCTGGTGCGCCTTTATCGCTGAGCAGTACTCTAGCAAGTTCCAGCCAAGCAACTCATCAATGCTCTAGTAACAACCCCGCGTGGGCGAAGGCAGTGCCTTCGCCCACCTTCTCTTCTATCTAGCGCACCGCCGCCAGCAGCGCTTCGACGCGGTTGGTGTGTTCCCAGGGCAAATCCACGTCGGTGCGCCCGAAGTGGCCGTAGGCCGCCGTTTGGCGGTAGATCGGCCGGCGCAGATTGAGGTCGCGGATGATCGCCCCAGGGCGCAAGTCGAACACCTGCTTGATCGCCTCGATCAGTCGCTCGTCGCTCACCTTGCCGGTGCCGAAGGTCTCGACGCTGATCGAGAGCGGGCGGGCCATGCCGATGGCGTAGGCCACCTGCACCTCGCAGCGGTCGGCCAAGCCAGCAGCGACAACATTCTTGGCCACCCAGCGGCAGGCGTAGGCGGCTGAGCGATCCACCTTGGTGGGGTCTTTGCCGCTAAAAGCGCCGCCGCCGTGCCGGCCCATGCCGCCGTAGGTATCCACGATGATCTTGCGACCAGTGAGGCCGGCGTCGCCCATCGGCCCGCCCACGACGAAGCGACCGGTGGGGTTGGTGTAGATCTTCATCGTCCCGTTCACCATGTCCGGCGGCAGCGTGGGCTTGATCACGTGCTCGATCAACGCCTCGCGGATCGTCTCTTGGCTCGCCTCGGGCGCGTGCTGGGTGCTGATCAGGACGGTGTCTATGCGGGCGGGCCGGCCGTAGCGGTACTCCACGGTCACCTGCGTTTTGCCGTCGGGGCGCAGCCAGGGCAGCTCGCCGCGCTTGCGGACCTCACTCAGCCGGCGGGCCAGCCGATGCGCCATGGCGATTGGCATCGGCATCATCTCCGGCGTCTCGTTACAGGCAAAGCCGAACATCATGCCCTGGTCGCCGGCGCCCAGCCGCTCGACCTCGTCCTCTGGTGCGCTGCCCCCGCGCACCTCCAGCGCTGCGTCCACCCCCTGCGCAATGTCGGGCGACTGGCTGGCGATGGCCACTTGCACCGCGCAGGTGTTGGCGTCGAAGCCCTTCTCGGAGCTGTCGAAGCCGATCTCGCGCACCACTTGGCGCACCAGTTGGTCAAAGTTGATGTGGGCGCGCGTGGTGATCTCGCCCAAGCAAAGCACGAAGCCGGTCTTCACCGCCGTCTCGCACGCCACGCGGCTGCATGGATCCTGCGCCAGACAAGCATCCAGCACCGCATCCGAGATCTGATCGCACATCTTATCGGGATGCCCTTCCGTCACCGATTCCGAGGTGAAGAAGAGCTGGGGTGATTTCATGAAGCTGTTCACGGTGTCGCTCACTTGTGTATGGTTTGGGACGCCCACTCCTTTTAAGCAGGAGCAGCAAGTCACTGGCTTATGCGCGATCACGCCCTCTTGCCGGCAGGGGACAAGAGGGCGTGTTGATCTCTCACACTGCGCCTGCTCTCATCTTCCAGTTTGCCTGCCGGACTTGGCACCGTTGCGCGCGTGGCGCGAAGGTTGCCGAGGCTTCATCGGGCCGGTCCCTCCGCCTCTCTGGATAAGAGTGCGCGGCTCGCGTTATTCAGTTATTCGCCTAAAGAATACCGAGTAATCGGGTGAATGTCAAGGGCTAACTTGCCGCAGAGATGACCGGCGCACAAGCCTTGACAGGAGCGTTCACGCCGTAGGCTGCTTGCTAGCTTTGCCGGCCTGTCATGCTAGCGAAGCGAAGCATCTGAGCGGCCGCATTCACCAAGGCCGCAAGCGGCCTCGCAGCGCTTCAACCGAGCACGACCCAGGGTGACAGGGTGAGGCAGGACCCCGCGCGATCACCCACACAGGGGAACGACAACCGGTGAGCAGCCTGAGCCGCTATGCCTGAATGCGCCCCGTGAGATCAAAGTGCGTTCGCCAATAACACGGACGCGGGGCGATGCCTTCTAGACGGCTACTAGGACGTTGCGCGTGCTCCGCGCCCCTGCTGGCGGCTTAACCGGCAGCGCGCTTGTCAGTCCACAGGCCACATCGCCTGCAGAAACCTGACCTTCTCCACGACCTGATGTTCGCCGCCGCCTTCGTGGTGGTTAAACTCATACACGCGAATCGTCTTCTCGCCGGCCCAGTGGTTATAAGCCGCGAACACGGTGGAAGGCGGACACACCTCATCCATCAGCGCGACCGAGAACAGCGCTCGGGCCTGCGCGCGGGCGGCGAAGTGCATCCCGTCGAAGTAGCTGAGCGTCGCAAAGACCTGCTCCACCTTGTCGCGGTGGGTCGTCAAATAGCGTTGTAGCTCCTGATAAGGGTTGGCGTCGGTCAGCGTCGCAGCGCGGCGAAAGTGACAGAGGAAGGGCACGTCGGGCATGGCGACCTTGACCGCCGGCGAGAGCGCGGCGGCAGCGATGGTGATGCCCCCGCCCTGGCTCGCGCCGGTGACAGCGATGCGTGATGGGTCAATTCCGTCGAAAGCCTGCGCGGCCTCGATGGCGCGACAAGCGTCGGTGAACACGCGCCGATAGTAGTATGTCTCCGGGCGCAGGACGCCGCGCGTCATGAAGCCGGGGTAGTGCGGGTTGCTGCCCTCGATCTCCGGGTCCGGCGTGTCGCCATGTCTCCATGCGCTGCCCTGGCCGCGCGTGTCCATCACCAGGTGAGCGTAGCCGGCCGCGCTCCACAGCAGCCAGGCCGTGGGATAGCCGCGCCCGCCGCCATAGCCGATGAACTCCACCACGCAGGGCAGCTTGCCAGCGCGCTGCCTCGGCAGGATCAGCCAACCTTTGATCGGCTGGCCGCTGTAGCCGTTGAACGTCACGTCGAACGTCTCCACGGTGCGCAAGCCGAAGTCAGCCGGCTCGAAGCGCGCGTCCAGCGGGTGCGCGCGCGCCTCCGCCAGCGTGCGCTGCCAAAAGGTGTCGAAGTCCGGCGGCTCCTCACGCGCCGGCAGATACGTCTTGAGCTGGTCGAGGGGGAGATCGAAGAAGGCCATCTGGAATTCGCTAGGGGCAATGATAGACGGCGCTCTGGCCAACCCGGAAGACCGACGCGCAGAGCGCCTCGAACTTGTCCAGGCCATCTGCTGAAAAGCGCGCTCGCTCGACTTGGCCGATGACGACGTATGTAATCCCAAACTGGCGCAGCAGCGCGCGCGCTTCTGTGGGATCTGGGGTGTTGTAGAGCTGCTCAATGAGCGGGAAGCGCTCGGCCTGGATGTCGGTGCGCCCGCGCCATTGGTGCTGATGGCCGCCCCAGCCGAGGACCGTCGGCAGGCCGGTAAACGTCGCTACGCGGCCCTCGTAAGCATACGCGCCGAACGCGCCATCCGGCGGCGCTTCCAGGATGCGCGGCGCGCCCTGGATGTTGGTATTCAGCCAGGCGATCAACGCAGCGTCCTCGGCGTGCTGCGTTCGCAAGTAGGCCGCGCCGTCCAGCGTCGGCGCTTTGCGAAACCCATCGCTGCGCGCGTAGATGGCCATCGGCGGATAGGCCATCCCCAGCGCGACCGCGCACAGCGCCAGCGCGCCGAGCGCGCGGTAAAGCCGGGGGGGCGCGCTCAACAGGCGCGTGATGGCATATCCGCCGGCGATCGCCCAGAGCGTCCACGCCTGATAGTAGAACTTAAACACGGTGTTCATGCGCGTGCCGAACAGGTCGCGCACAAAGGCAAACTCCACGACCAGCGCCAGCAATGCACCAGCGGCGAACAGCAGCAACGCGAACCTGTCGCCGGCGAAGCGCGAATGGGCAACCTCTCGCTGGTTGGCGATCACCATCGCGCTCCAGGCAGCGATGCCGGCCAGCAGCAGGATCGTCCACGGCGACATCGCGCGCGCGATCAATCGCTGCGTCACCAGCGCGCCGGGGTAGCCCAACACCGAACCGGTCGTTTGCCACGCCTCGAAGAGCACGCGGCCCTGGGGCGAGAGCAGGCCGATGGTCGCCGTGCCGAGGATGCCGGCAGCGATCGTCAGGCCGGCCAGGCCAACCGCGCTGCCGAGCACGCGGACCGTTGGCGCGCGCGTTGCCCAGGCCAAGAAGCCCAGCCCAGCCGCCAAGAACGGCGCGAAGAGCAGCCCGAAGTGGGTCAGGCGCGTGCTGTTGAACAGGTTGATCCCGATCCCGCTGGCTTGCGAAGCGAAGGTGAATTGCCAGGGCAGGTAGAGCGCATAGCCCAGCGCCAGCGCGCCGGCGCCCCGCGCCAGGGCAGGGAGCAGCCGCGGGCTGCCCAGCACGTTTGCCGCGATGAAGATCAGGCTGTAGATCGGCCAATCCCACGTGTTCATAAACGCCAGCCCGCCCAGCGTGACCGCCGTCAGCGCAAAGCTTGCTCCTGCCTGCGCCGGAGTTGACTGCGCCTGCGCCGGGCACAGCGCGGCGAAAGCCAGGCTCAAGACCAGCATCGCCAACGGCAGACCCATCACGTGCGGATGGTTATCCCCCAGCACAAAGCTGAAGATGGGCACCTCCGTGATCGTCTCCTGATAGCGCCCATCAGGCGTTGTGTCTTTGACCACCCGCGACCAATCCCACCACCAGCCATAGAACTCGCGCGGGATCAAGCCGTCGCAGGCATAGCTGCGCGTCGCCGTCTCGCGCACGTCCAGCCAGGCCCAAAACGCGGCGGGCAGCGCGTCGGCGCAATTGAGCAGCCCCAGCACGCCGCCCAGGTTGCCCATCAGGGCGAGCATCGCTGCCGTCAATAGGCCGGCGGCAAGGGCAGCGCGCGACGGGCGCGCCTGCGGCGCGAGGCCGGCGCGCAGGTTATAGCCCAGGCTGAACGCGCCGACGACGGTGAGCGCGAAGATCATCGCCCCGCCCAGGTTGAAGCCCACTGCCGAGGGCACGCCGCTGAGCAAGATCAGCATGGCGAAGATCAGGTAGCCGAAGTAGTAGTAGCTGAGTGGGTAGCCGGCCAGCCAGGCGTCGTTCGGCGGGAAGGCGGGGCTGCGCAGGATGGCGTTGATCATCATCGCCTCCATGAACTTCTCGCCGCCGGCGCTGGTGATCTCCGGGCTGTAGGCGCGCACCAGGCTCCAGCCGGCGAAGGCCAGCGCAAAGAGGAGTTCAACCACGGCAAGGTATGGCAAAGGCGGAAACGGATCGGTCGCTGCTCTGCGCAACCAGAGGCCGATCAACCAAACTGCAGCCAAGGCCAACAATGCCGCGCCGCTGTGATTGCCAGAAAGCCCCAGCGTGACGCCGGCCCAGTAGGCGAACCCGCCCACGACCAGGCCGACCACTTTGCTGATGCCGTAGCCGCGGTCGGGCAGGCCGGCCAGCCAGCGCGAAGCGATCAGCCAGCCGCCGAGGGCAAAGGCCTGAACCCAGAGATACCAGCGCAGGATGTCGCCGAGCATCAAGGATGCACGTCGGCCAGCGAGCGGATGGGGATAGGCTGGCCGGCAGCGCGCAGCGCGGCGCGGAGGTCCTTAAAGCCGCTGCCGGTGAGCTGGAGCACCACTTCTTCGTCAGGCGTAATCAGCCCCATCTGGCGGGCTTTGACCAGCCCGACATACGCGGCGGCGCAGGACGGCTCGACAAAGACGCCGGCGCTTTCAGCCAGGACGCGCACCCCGTCGAGCATCTCCTCGTCGCTGGCTTCGATCAGCACCCCGCCGCTGTTGCGCACAGCGCGCAGGGCCATCACCCCGTCGCATGGCCGGTCGGTGCCGATGCCGCCGGCGATCGTGCGCGAGGGGATGGTCTCGAACGTCTCATCCCCGCGTTGCCAAGCGCGATAGAGCGAGGGGGAGAGCGCTGCCGTCACGCCGATGAAGCGCGGCAGGCGGTCAACCCAGCCCAGCGCGCGCAGCTCATCAAAGCCCTTGTAGACGCCGCTGATGATATTGCCGTCGCCGACCGGCACGATCACCACGTCGGGAGCGCGGAAGGGGACGGCGCGCTGTCGGTCAGCCTGGGCGAGCTGCTCGGCGATCTCGAAGCCGGCGGTCTTTTTGCCCTCGCGGGTATATGGATTAAAGCCGGTGCTGCGGTTGTACCAACCAAACACCCGACAGGCCTCTTCGGCCAGCGCGACGGCGTCGTTATACGAGCCGTGCACCAGGTACACGCGCGCGCCGTGGATCAGCATGCCGGCCAGCTTGCCCTCCGGCGTGTGCTCAGGCACGAAGATCACCGCTTGCAGGTCGCTGCCCGCGCACAGCGCCGCTAAGGCAGCAGCGGCGTTGCCGGTGGAGGCCACGCAGATCGTCTTGATCCCCAGCGCCTGGGCGTGCGCGATGACCATCGCGCTGGCGCGGTCTTTGAACGAGGCGCTCGGCAGACGCGAATCATCCTTCAGCCAGACGGCGCGCAAGCCCAAGGCGCGCTCCAGAGCCGGCGCGCGATAGAGCGGCGACCACCCCAGCGTGCTGAGCGGCGTGGGCAAATGGGCATCCGGACAAACGGGCAAAAGCTCGGCATAGTGCCAAATTGACCGATCCGGACGGCGCACGATCTGCCAAGGGTCGAGTTCGCGCGCCATGCGCGCATAGTCATACACTGCGTCCAGGTTGCCACCGTCCCGCGGACAGGTGTATGTGACCTGATCAGGCGCGTAGCTTGCGCCGCAGGACGCGCAGCGAAAGCCGAGCAGATAATCGTTCACGAGCCGAGGCCCTGCGCTTGTGCCCGCCGATACTCGTCGGCCACCATGCGGATGAAGCGCCAGATCGCCGGTAGGGCGAGCAGCACGCCGCCGGGCGTCCCCACCCGCATCCCAATGTCCGCAGCGGCAGCGATGACGACACTGAGCAACTGGACGAGCATGCGGCGACGCTGAATCGCTACCCGCATGCTGTATACATGCTGGAGCGCCTGATCGGCCGTCAGATCCTCACGGCACCAGCTTGTGAAATCCCCGCTCCAGCTCACGCACGTGCGGGCGAGCAGCGTGCCGTTTGACGCGGTCTCGATCACCGCATAGTTGCTCAGAAAGGCGTGGACGCGGCTGAGGAAGGCCTGGAACTCCTCGACGATGTCCGGAATATCGCGGATGATGCCTCGCGCCTGTGTGCTGCGCAGGCTATCTATCGCTTCGGCCAGCAAGTACTCTGGGCTGCCGGCTGTCTCGATGCGTGCTTCTGCCTCAGTAGGCTGGTCGAACACCCAGCTATCTACGAAGTGGTATAGCCGCTTGGCGGATTCGAGGATGCCATCGCGGTCGAGAAGCAAGGTGAACGCATGGATGTCCAGCGCATTCATCGCAGCCTCGTGGTCGGTAGGAAGCTCCAACCGCCAGAGCGCGTGCACGGCTGACGAATCAACGCTGGAGCGCTGCGCACTACTCAGCGTCCAGACGCCGAACAGGTCCTGAGCGATGTTCATTTATCGCCAGGGTGATGCGCAGGGATTATCGCCGACCAAACAAGCCGATGATCTTGGCAGCCAAGTCGGCCATCGAGCTGAGGAATTGTGCGCGCTGGTTCTGCGCCTCGCGCACCATCGCCAGGTGCAGCACCCACAGCCCCTCATTCAGATCGCCTTCCCGATGTGGCACCACAACTTGAACGTCGCCATCGAAGGCGATGCGCGTGACGACCCGCGCGTTGACCGGCCCGCTAAAGCGTCCCGTGGTCGGGTCGTACTGAACCTGATTGAGGTCATCGGAGGTGTAGGTGCATACCTCGAGGCTGGTGACGTCATGTCCCAGGCGCTCAATCGCCAGCGCGAGCTGACTGATAAAGGTTTTCAGCGCATCGCCTACTGTTGGGCCGCTAAAGTTTTTGGCGGCAGAATCCAGGCCCATCGCTGACCGGCTGGTTGATGGCAACACCATGGCGCGCAGCTCGGCCAGCACCGGGTCTTCACTGGGCAACAAAAACGAACCACCATTCTTTCTTGCCATTGTTCATCCTCTCCATCGGTAATCGGTTGATCGAATTGTCGCGCGAATGTCCTCTTGCACGCCAGGCTTATCTACGATGCTGTAGTGGTCATCGCGCGACCAGCGGTAGAGCAGCAAACACTGGATTTGCTGAGCGTGCGTTTGCTCATTGTAACGCGCGATCTCCGAGTACGCCGCCTGCACCCAGCCGTTTCTCCCGCCGCTCCATGGATGCGACCCGTGCGGGTTGGTCTCGGTGATGTACACCGGCTTGAAGCGATGGCGGGGCGGGATGACGTCGAGGAACGTCGTGTAAGCCCGGAAGTGGTAATACTGCCAGCGCAGCGGATCGTCCTTGAAGGTCTCTAGCGAGGTCACCAAGTCGGGCGTATAGCCGTGCGTGTAGCAGTGCAGGGCGATGCCGTCCAAGTCAGTGATGGCGGCGAACATGCGTTCTAAGTACTCCAGGCAGCTCTGGCGCGGCCCCTGGAAGGGGTCAATCGCGCCGGGGACGACGATCGCGCGTGGCTGGACGCTCTTGATCGCGGCGCGCACCTTGTTAAAGCACGCTGCATATCGCTCTGGCGTGATCGCATCGGCGGGGTTGTTGCCGGGGTTCCATGGGTCCTGATTTGGCCATTCGCGCGGGTTGTTCATCTCGTTGCCGATCACCCAGATGAGGTTGCCGCGCGAGTTGAGCACCCATCGCCGGCACTGCGCGGCGAATTCGTCGTAGCGCGCCGGCACGGGGATCGTGCCGCTGCCGCCGTAGTCGTTGTTGAGGCGGACGATCACGCCGTAGCCGTTGCGCGACCAGCTCTCGTAGTTAAAGCCATCCCCATCGGTCACGCGGTGGGTGAACAGCACCCAGCCGGTCTTATTGCTGCCGGCGAACAAGTTCTGGTCGTAGGGGTCATGCAGGCCATACGTCCACGCGCAGATGCCGAAGGGCAAAGGCGCGTCTTCGACTTTGACGCGCCGATCGGGAAAGTCCGGCCGGCGCAGGTGCGAGCCGCGCACAAAGCCACGCTTGAAGGCGAAGGACTCGACCTCAACGAAGGCGTCATGATCGCCCAGCTTGCCCCAGTCGCTCGGATTGAGCAGGCGCAGGGGCGTGCCCGGCGTCACCCGCCAGCGCGTGTGGCTATTGGTCGTGGGGCCTTCCAGCAACGGGGCTTCGACGCTGGCCAGCGCCACGCCCTGCGCGTGAATCTCCTCCGGCGAGGGCGCTGCGCCCTGGAGCGCGACCCACTCGGCAGCGACGAAGCCATCCACGGCGTAGGTCGTGGCAACGCTCAACCATTGGCCGGGCCGGCCGATCTTCGGCAGGGCCGATTCGAGCGGTTCGCGCAGCAGCAGCGCCGTGCCATAGGGCAAGACCAACTTTGTGCCAGAGTTGAGGTTCGGCGCTGTGCGCAGGCGCAAGCCAAGCTGGGCGATCACGCGCAGCAACGGCTGGGCGTCAACTTCGATCGTGATAGACGGCGTCGCGATGCGCGGTTCAGCGCTTTGCTTGCGGCGCGCCGGCAACCTTGGCTCGGCTTCCAGGTCCTTGTTCTGGACGTAGCCGATGCGCAACGGCCGCTCTAAGAGCACGCGCAGCCAGCGGCTTTGCCCAGTGTTCAGCGCGCGGGCCACGGCTTGCGCGTCGTCCAGCGCAGGCAGCTTTTTGCCGCCCCGCACCTCGGCCAGCACTTCCCTTCGGCGCGGGTTGCTGTAGATGGCGACTCGCTGCGCCGATTTCCTCGTCATCACAAAGATGCGTTCGCGCAGCGCCGGCTGCGTTGCCGATTCATCTTCGCGCCCGTCGCTGGCCGATGAATCGGCGTCGCCGAGCGCGCGCACATCCCTCGCCTCGCGGGCATGCACATACCAGGCAGCCACCCAACCGCGCTGTCCATTGGGCGCAGCGACGTTCAGCCACTGGTTGAACACGCCGACCTTCTGGATGGCCGAGCTGGCCGGCTCTAGCAGCGTCAGGACTGTGCCAGCCGGCAGGCGCTGGAGCACCCGTGTGCCGACCACGCTCGGTTGATCGCGCAGCGCCAGCCCTCCTACAGCGAGCACATCCGGTGAGTGGTTCACCACGATGAAGAGATTGGTTGGGGGTTGAGAAACGCTACAGTCGTAGAAAGCACAGTAGGTAATGATTTGGGCCGGCGGGCCGGCGAAGCCATAGCGTTCGGTCAGCAAGGCGCGCTGCTCCGTAGGAAACGGCCAGGGATCGTGGATCAGATAGTCGTTGCCCTGACGGGCATAGATCAGCACCCAGTGATTTTGAAAGCCAGGGCTGGGCGACATATCCAGCTCGACGATGACCGGCCTGCCGGCGCTTAGCGCGGCATCAATGTCGCCCATCGGGGCGGGTGTTTGTCGGCATTCCACCAGCTTGCTCACGCGCAAGCCAGGCAAAGCGCGCGCCACGCCATACCAGGCGATCAGCGCGCCGAAGAATCCCTGATTCGGGCCGATTGCCTTGAGCTTGTCGTTGAGGGTCGCCGGCGTCTCCTGAAAGCCGAAGCCGTTGGCCATCATGGTCACGCAGGTGAGCGTGCACCCATCCGAGCCAATTGTTCGGCCCTCGGTCGTGAAACCAAGCGGGATATCCTTCCATTGCGGGTCCTGCTGAGAGAGTGGAAGTGTGTAGAACATGGCAGTAGGTCTCTCCTCTGGCGAGATGAAGTGAAACCGGCCGTTGACGGCGACGAGCGCGCGGTCGCTGCGGTCCTCACCGGGCGGCGCATCGTCGTCAAAGAGTCCAAGTGGCGCGAGGCGTTGCGGGCGAAAGATGAAGTCCAACAGGCCGAAGTTGCGCCCGGGCACCTGGCGCAGGTAGAGGTACTGGAAGATCTCCTTGCCGCTATCGTTGGCGATCACCGGATAGCGAGTCCAGGGTATGCCGGTGACGGCATCCACTGCCGGCACGCCAGGCCGCACGGTGACCTCGTCCATCCCTGGCCCGATGCGCTTGTGGTACTGAAGCGCAGCCAGCAGATAGTCGCCCTGCCATGTGTTGTTCACTTCGCGCGCGGCGCGGGCGGGGCCGGCGTTGTAGGCCAGCCCGGCCAAGGCCACAAAGCCGTGAAAGCGGTCGAGCTGCTCTTTGATGTATTGCCCGCCGGTCACGATCTGAACAAGCAGGTTGCGCCGCGCAAAGGCCTGGGCGAAGCGCGTGTTCAAGTTGGCCTCGCTGAGGGTAGGATCGTCGCTCAGATCAAGCGCAGCGCATTTCAAGCGGCGCGGGATGCGCGGGATGAGGCCGGCGCGCGTGCTGGGGGTGACCTGCAGCACGCCATCGGGATGGTCCATCCTCGCGCCTTCCACGCCCATGAAGGCCTTCAGCAGCAAGGTAGGCAGCCCAAGCAATTCAGCCGCACGGTATGTTGCGGTCAGCAGCGCATGGTTCTTTTCCACTATAGCAGATTACATTATATCACAGAGTATCCAACTTTACAAAGTACTAATACAATCGCCCACCGCCGCGCACTTGTTTATTGAGTTGCGCCATGCGCCGCTTGCGCTTCAGCTCGCGCGGGTCAGGTGGTGGTTGAGAGGGCGGGGACGGCGGGGCCTCCGGCTCCTTGAAGATGGCGAGCCAAGCCGCCACGTCGTCCTGGCTGCTGGTTGGTTTCTCATCGCTTGGGCGGCGTGGCCCGTCATCAATCAGCGCCTTGGCGAATTGGCCGGCGGAGAGCACGCGGACGCCACACTGGCGGGTGAAGTTGGCCAGCGCGCCGTCGGACGTGATGACCAGCAGCCCTTGGCGGTCGCGCGTCGCACCGACGATGGAACGGATCACGTCATCGGCCTTTTGGCCTGGGTCGGCGTAGATCACCTCAACGTAGCCATGGCGACTGCGGCGCTGGAGTGTCGGTGGCGGCGCGCTCCCTGGCCCAGGATCGAACACGACGGTGATTCGCTTCTCGCTGCGCGCAGCGTATGCCTGTAAGCGGGCGACGAGCTTGACCTCGTCCCGCGGGTCGCTCAGCGAGAGGTCGGGCAACTGGCCGATCAGGTTGTGGCCGTCAATCAGCAGAGGCATAGGGAATGCGCGCTTGTTTTACATGGCAGTGCGGTCCATTGCCGGCCACTCAGCCGGCAACGGTTCGGGCGGCGAACAAGCACTCTCCAGCGAGACAAACTCGCCACGCGCGGCGCTCTCGTGGAATGCGTGCATTAGCTCTAAGACGTGAAAGGCTATCGCTGCGTTGGCGCGATGAGGGCGACCATGCGCGATCGCCTCAACCATCTCGGCGACGCCGATACCGCGGCTGTTCTCCACCCACCGATGGCGGATTGGGATGGGCTGCCAATCCTCATCCTCACGACGCTTCAAGAGCACCGGGCCGCCGAAGGTGTTTGGATCGGGACAGCGCAGCGCGCCCTCGCTGCCGTAGATCGTCAGCTCGTATTCGCTCTTGCCGCAGATGTCAAACGTCGTGACCACGTTGGCCACCGTGCTGCTCACAAACTCCACCAAGCCGGCGACCAGGGTCGGCACCTCGACGACGATGCGGGTGCCGCGCAGGGGTTGGCTGGTGATCACGCGCTCTGGATAGGTGATGCGGGTCATGCCGCTCACGCGCTTCGCCGGCCCCAAAAGTGAAACGAGCGCGGTGAGATAGTATGGCCCCATGTCGAACATCGGCCCGCCGCCGGGCTTGTAGAAGAACTCCGGGTTGGGGTGCCACGATTCGACGCCGGCCGAGAGCATGCGGGCGAAGGCCAGCACCGGCTGGCCGATCGCGCCCTCTTCTATAAGCGCGCGACAGGTCTGCAGACCGCCACCCAGAAAGGTGTCCGGCGCGCAGCCGATGCGCAGCCCTTTTGATTCGGCCAGCGCGATCATGCGGCGCGCGTCTTCGAGCGAGATGGCCAGCGGCTTCTCGTTATAGACGTGCTTGCCGGCTGCGAGCACTTGCATGGCCACCGGCGCGTGGGCCTGAGGTGGGGTGAGGTTCACCACGAGTTGAATCTCGGGATCGGCCAGCAAGTCATCCACGGTGACCGCTTGCTTGCCGAACTTCTCAGCCTGCGCGCGGGCGCGCGACATGTCCACGTCGGCGATTGCGGTGACGCGGATGTTGGGGAACTTCTGGTCGGCCTCTAGGTAAATACCGCTGATGTTGCCGGCGCCGATGATGCCGATAGGGACTGGCTGCACAGAAGAATTATAGAACTCATCTCACGCGAGGGG
>Ga0209017_10001137_pt1 | contig 21633 bp, 17 predicted proteins | sample YNPBryunderm2012_FD_185812 | JGI IMG/M metagenome (GOLD analysis project Ga0209017, IMG submission 185812) | Anoxygenic and chlorotrophic microbial mat microbial communities from Yellowstone National Park, USA - YNP Bryant MS undermat 2012... ... | reverse complement strand
TGGTGTTATGGAGGGACGCGCTCCGTCGCGTGTTATGGAGGGACGCGCTCCGTCGCGTCCCCTAGTACCCGGTACGCGGCCACGACGGAGCGTGGCCCTACAGATCACTAGCAATCGGCGGGCGGCCACGACGGAGCGTGGCCCTACAGATCACTAGCAATCGGCGGGCGGCCACGACGGAGCGTGGCCCTCCAGATCACTCAAGAACATGCGCGCACGGCGCGCACAAGTTACGCCATAAGAGACTAAAACAGTGGCCTGTTGGCGGAACGGCCTGTTCTAGCGGTGACCTATTGGGCAGAATCGTCCCCGCTGAGAAGCGCCAGCACCTCGTCGAAGACCAGGGCGTTGGTTGCCACGGCCTCGCCCGAGTAGATCGTCGGCCTGCCTTGCCAGTCGCCGAATCGTCCGCCGGCTTCCTCGATGATCGGCGCTAAGGCGGCCAAATCCCAAACCGCCGCTATGGGGTCCACCATTACTTCGGCTCGCCCAGTGGCCACCAGCATGTATCCGTAACAATCGCCCCAGGAGCGGCTGAGGCGGCTGGCGGCTTGAAGCCGCTCGTATGCGCCGCGGCGCCCTGTACGGTAGAAGTTCTCCACCTCGCTGGTCAGGAACAGCCCTTCGGACAGACGATTGGTTTGAGAGACCCGGGCCGGTTGCGGCGGCTGGTCGTCGTGCTGATACCAGGCTCCGTGCCCCCGAGCGGCGTACACGGTTTCTTTTAGTGCGGGAATGTGGATCACGCCGGCGGCAGTGTGGCCCTGGTACTCGACGCCGATCAACGTCCCGTACAGCGGCACGCCGTGAATGAACGATTTCGTGCCGTCGATCGGATCGAGTATCCAGGTGTAGCCGGTCGTTCCCGGCTGCTGGGGAAACTCCTCGCCGATGATGGCGTCGTGGGGATACGCCTGGGCGATGCACTGCCGCAAGTGTTGTTCCGCCTCGCGGTCGGCGGCAGTCACCGGCGAGTCGTCGGCCTTGCGCTCTACGGCCAGCCAGCCGCGGCGGAAATACTCCAGAGTGATCAGCCCGGCTTGCCTCGCCGCTTCCAGGGCCAAGGCCAGCCGACCGTTCAATTGGTCGACAAGATTACAGTCTGCCGGTGTGCTCATGTTCTGTATGCCAGGGCGATGTCACAGCGTGTAATGGCGATGTCACGGCGGCGGTTCAGGTTTTTCTGGCTGATGCGGCGCCGTGGCGGCGGTTTCCGGCTGCGGTGGCTGCTGCCTGCTGGCGGCCCAGAATGCATGCAGTATCAGCAACCCTGCCCCGCACACCAGCAGGCTATCGGCAATGTTGAAATTGGGCCAGCGGTATGGGCCGATCATCACCAGTATCCAGTCGCGTACTTGTGCGACGGGCTGGCCGGCGCGCTGGCCAGCGGCGTCATGTTCCCAGACCAGCCCTGGCAATCCCAGCCGGTCGTAAAGGTTGCCACAGATGCCAGCGGTGATCAGCCCCAGGGCGATCGTCGACAGCCAGTCGCTTGCTCCGTCCTTGCAAAACAGCCAGTAGGCGATTGCCGCCAAAGCTACAATGGCCACGGCCACCAGCAGCGGCCCCCAACCAGCCCCAAGCCCGAACAGAGCCCCGGGATTCAAACTCGTCTGGAAGCCGATTACGTCTTCCCAGACCCACCAGATAGGCCCACCCGGCATTCCCAATTTGTCGAAAATCCAGGACTTGGTCGCCAGGTCCAGCCAGCAACCTGTTGCGGCCAGCACGAAAAAGGCCGCGTAACGGGTCCACAGGGTTGCCCTCATGGCGTATCTTCGACGGCTTGAGGCTTATCCGTCCGTGACAAGGTTGCGCCAGCCTTATTTTTCCTGTTCGGCAGCACACTTGACGCACAGCGTGGCGTATGGAATGGCATTCAGCCGAGCCTTGGGAATCTTTGCGCCGCACTCCTCGCACTGGCCGTAGGTCCCTTCTTCGATTCGTTCCAGCGCCAGATCGATCTTCGCCAAAGTCGCTCCTTCGGTTTCCATCAGGCTCAGGGTGAACTCCTGCTCGTAGTTATCGCTTCCCAAGTCAGCCATGTGGATTGGCATCCGCGAAAGGTCGCCGTTGGCCTCGGCCCGATTCTTTCGTAACGCGGCTTCAGCCATCTGGGTTACGTCGCCGCGCAAGCGAGCGCGTAACTCCAACAATCGCTCCCTGTAAGCCTTCAGGTCAGCCTTATTCATCGATGATTCTCCCTGCGACAACTCTCCGGCTCGGCCAGATTCACATCCCCACAGAATACCCATTGTAGACGCCCGACATATGGCTGTCAAACGCCAGCAATATCGTGCGAGCCGGTTGTGGTGCGCAAAAGGTGTTGATGGGGCGGCCTTTCGGCGAAGGGTTAAATAGGCGTTACCGGCAGTGGAGGGCTGCTTCGCGCTTTGGCACTGGTTCTAGCCAGCAGAGCAAGTTGCTGGAGGATTTTCCACCAGCTTCCAGACGGTGCGGAGATAGGTTGCCGTACACCATCGGCGGCTGTAACTGGTATAACCCAAACGGTGTTGCCCCAGCAGAAAAGAACCACCTGCGCGTCGTTCCAGCCCTAATGACGCCTGCGGCTGCAACCAAATGGCATCGACGCGCTGCGGTCGCGTCCGCTACAGCTAGGGAGGCGGCCACGACGGAACGTGGCCTTCCAGATCGCCGGGCAACGTGTGCGCACCGCGCGCACAAGGTACGCCAAAAGGGACTATTCCGCCAGCAGCTTCCCGCCGCAACAGGGCGTGGCTTTCTTGTTGCAATCGCCTTTCGGCATCAGAGGGGAAGACACGTGCCTGTCGATCGTCGGCGAAGCGGTCTTTGGGGTAACAGGCCGCCTCGAGCCGCAATTTGCCCGCTCAACAAGAGTTACGTAGCCGACATCATATCGTCAAGCACCTCGGCTCGGGACAGCGCATCGTAAAGCCCGGTCGGCTAGATGGTTATGGTCTGGGTGATGCCCAAAAGCGGTGCACACGCTCAGGTGCTTCACTCTTGTATGAGCTGGAAAGTCGCTTGGGGCCAATTCCAGTTCTGGTTGTGACCTTTGGACCGTATTATTAGGCTGGGCAAAGCCGCCAACCGATACGTCTTTACCAGAAACCGCTTTTTTGCGATTATTTATTAAACTGATCAGACCAGCGGTATTTGCGTGGACCGCCCCGTGGGAAGCGGGCAACTGTTCGCTACGGGGCCTTTGTCGACTACGAAGCGTTGAAAAGCACAAACATGACCGACCGCATTCCAATGACGCGAGCCGGCTACGATAAGATCAAGGCCGAATTGGACTACCTCGACCAGGTGGAACTGCCCAAGGTGCTGGAACGTATAGCCAAAGCGCGCTCCGAAGGGGATCTTACCGAAAATGCCGAGTTCCAATACGGGCACGAGACACGGCGATTGTTAGAGGCCAAAATCAATGCTTTGAGGGACAAGCTATCGCGGGCGATCATCGTCGATCCCAGCCGAATGCCCAAAGATGAGGTGGGCTTCGGGGTGACGGTAGTGGTCAAAGACCTCGACTTGGGCGGCGTCGAGGAGTTCACGCTCGTCGGAGCCGGCGAAGAAGACTACGACTCGGGAAAAATCCTCTGTACCAGTCCGTTGGCGCAGGGGTTGATGGGCAAACGGGTGGGCGATCGGGCGGAAATCAAGGTGCCCCAGGGAGTATTGCGTTTCGAGATTCTTGAAATCCGTGCCCCGCAGTAGGCCGGCCAGAACGCAGTCCTGGCAGACGCCCCAACCGATAATAGCGATCCGTTTTGTTGGTGAGACGACATGTCCGAGGATTTACAGAAAACCCCCAGCGGCAAGCTGAGCCTTACCTTGCTGTTGCCGGCCTCGCTTGCCGAGCGGTTGGAAGCGGTGGCAAGGGCGCAAAATCGCTCTCCAGCATCGTATGTCGTCGACTTGCTCGAACGAACACTGCCGCGGTTGCCGTCCGCCGGGCAACAGCAAAGGAAGATTCCTTATGCCTGATCGGATGGGTTTGCTGTAGCTGGATGATCGCGTGGCAACATACCTACGGGGTGCCGGTCTGATGTTGGCCGGCCCTGTTGTTCGATGGCTTCGGTAGCAATCCGCAATGTTTTCCCGTGCTGCGATGGTTCGGGTTTTGACGATTTTGGCGGCTATAACGACTTGTTTACAATAGACCACACCAAAGGTTTGAAAAAAACCACACGCGGCTGTTTGTTGTGCTAACTTTTCTGTAGGAGCAAGTCGGACAGGTTGGCCAAGCATTTTCTTCCCCGGCCAGGGGGTTGGCCATGTGGCTTTCACGGAAGACAGGCCGACGTGTCGGATCAACCCGGCAGCTCGGCGCTCAGCTACTGGGCGTCTCTGTCGGCGCCCCACCACGCGCGACACTGGCTTGTCTCCAGAACCATCTGCTCGCTGTGCTTGCAAGCGTCTTGTGGCCCATCATCGCTTTGCCCTTGATGGCGTGCTGTGCGCTGCTGGTCGGTTGCGCGCAGGGCACCTTGCCGCGAATCGACCCCAGCGGAGAGCGGATCTTCGCCCGCGATGCGCACTCTGATAGACCGCCGGCGGGCTACCGCTACGAGCCGGGCGGGCGGCTTCCCTGGGACGACGTGGCCGTGACGCTCTCGCCGCAGGTGAGCATGGCCCCGGTGGGCAAAGAGGTAGTGCTAGTGGCCGGGGTCGTGGGGCCGGAAGGCTACTTCATGACCAACCGCCGTCTGGAATGGTCGCTCGCGCAGGGAAGCGTCGGCCAGTTCGTCGATGTGGGCGGGGCTGGTTTCGGCGACATGCTGCTGGGCGACTTCAACTTCCCCCGCAAAATCAACAGTAGCAGAGCCGTTGGCAGTACATCGCGGCGATATATCTACATGAACCGGGGAACACCGGACCCGTCCGACGACGTAGTGGTAAAAGCTGGCCAGGGTTGGGCTACCATCACTTCGCCGGTCGAAGGCGCCAGCTACGTGACGGTCTTCGCCCCGGATGTCTATCCCTGGGACGCCAGAACACAATCGGCCGTAATCTACTGGGTAGACGCCCAATGGCGGTTTCCTCCACCGGCAATTGCGGTGATGGGAACCCGGCACACGCTGTGTACCACAGTCGTCCGGCAAAGCGATCAGTCGCCCTGCCCCGGCTGGCAGGTGCGATACACAGTAATGGACGGCCCGGCGGCAGGCTTCGCCCCTGATGGCGCTGCCAGCATTGATGTCGTGACCGATGCGGCCGGGCAGGCGCGGGCCGAAATCTTTCAGAAGCAGCCTGCTTCGGGCATCAATCGGATATGCGTGCAAGTGATAAAGTCCGTAGGTGCCACAACCGGCGACGGCCGCCAGTTGGTCATCGGCAGCGGAATGACCACCGTAACATGGACATCGGCCGCCACCGTACAGCCGCCGACCACGACGCCCACTGCACCGGCAATGCCAACCACGCCGTCTGCTCCCGGCACACCGGCCATCCCCGGCGCAGCGTGGTTGGACGTCAAGACCACAGGGCCTTCCCAGGTCAACCTGGGCGCAAAGGTCACGTTCCGGATAACTGTGACCAATCGGGGGACGGCAACGGCGCGCAACCTGGTTATCCGCGACCGGTTCGATCCCGGATTGGAGCACGAGCAGGCTACGGGCATCATCGAGCGCAGCCTGGGCGACCTGCCCGCCGGACAAGCGAGGATAATCGAAATCGCCTTCCGTGCGGTCAAGCCCGGCAAGCTGTGCCATATCGTCGAGGTGACGGGCGACGGTGGGCTGCGGGCAACCGACCAGGCCTGTGTAACCGCCGTGACTGCGGCTATCCCAGGCACCACTTATCCCCCCACGATGCCCCAGCCTCCCAGCAAGACCGAACCGAAAACCCCCGCTGTGCCGGAGCCGGCCAAGCCCGTGCTACAGGTTACCGTCAGCGTGCGCAAGATTGCCCCCCATGGTCAGGCCGGCGCACGGCAGGAACGACCCGACGGCCTCGACCGACGCCGCGATGCGTTCAGCGTTGGCGATTGGGCAGCGTTTTACATCGAGGTAACCAACACTGGCACCCAGACGCTGTCGAATGTCACTGTGGTGGCCGAGCACGACTCGCCCCTGTCGCCCGAAATGGCCACCGAGGGCAACAAAAGGATCGGTAACAGCCTGACGTGGCTGATCGCTTCGATGCCTCCGGGCAGAACGCACGTTTATGAATCGCACTGCGAGTGCAAAAGCGTGTCGGCAAGGGCCTGTTTGCGAGTCAGAGCCAAAGCCACCAGCGGCGCACAGGCCGAAGCCGAAGCATGTGTGCAGATCGGTCCCGCTGCCGGGCCGACCATCGGACCAAAGCTCCCCGGCGACGTGACTGCCGCCGCTCCGCTGGACCTGGTGATCAGCGATCTGTTCGACCCGATAACAGTCAAACAAACTCAGACTTACGTGATAACGGTAACCAATCTCGGTCAGCTTTCCGATCGCAACGTAACGCTGGCAGTCACCCTTCCGCAACAGATGATCCTGGAGAAGCTCGGTACCACCGGACCAACGCCCGTACAAACGGTTGTCGGCCAGACTGTCCGCTTTGCACCTGCGGTGGAGTTGCGCCCGGGCAAAGAGAACAGGCTGGAGTATCGGGTGCGCGCGCGGGCGACGCAGCCCGGCAAGGCGATCGCTCGGGCGGAAGTGACCAGTTTGAACAATCCACAGCCCAAAAGCGACGAGGCCGAAACAACCATCCTCATGTCGCCTTAGCAACCTGCCGACGCACCGACAAGGCTTGACACTTGCCGCAACGCACCGGGCGCCATCTGCCCGAAGCAGCTCTTGCCGTCAAAATCCTTTCCCATGGCTTGTCGCCCGTCGACGAACGGCTTTTCGTATGCCGACTAATGGCTTTTTGTACGTCGACCAACGGCTTTGTGTGCGCCGAATACCAGTGCGCTGCCGTGGAGAGCAAACGACCGGCGAATCAGTTTCGGCGGTTACTCGTCGTCATCCAATTCGTCCTCATCCAGTTCGTCGTCATCTAGCTCATCGTCGTCCAGCTCGTCATCGTCCAATTCTTCTTCGTCCAGCTCGTCATCGTCCACGTCGGCTTCGACGTCTTGTTCTTCTTCGCCTTCTTCTTCCAGTTCTTCCTCTTCTTCTTCGTCATCGAAGAAGTCTTCATATTCGTCGTCGAACTCTTCCTCGAAATCGTCGTCGAAGTCGTCGTCGAAGTCGTCGTCATCGAAGTCGTCCAAGTCCTCTTCCGGCTCGCCGGCAAACGCTTGCACTGCCGACGCCTCCAACGGCACGGGGCCAACATCGCTCGGCCCCGGCCACCACTGTCTTGGAGATTCGATCCGCGTCTGCGACATGGAAATACTCCCATGAAAAATTACAGGCATCCTTTGCCGGCGGAAACCGTCGCGGCCGGCATCTGAAGTGCAGGTACAATCTGCGAATTGAAACGTAACGCCGGATGATTGTCAACCGGCCGCTTGCGCTGCTGAGCCGCCCACAGACAAAGCACGCCCAGAATGGCTGTTTACACCCAAGGATAACGAACCCGCCCGGAAAGCTTTAAAACCCAACGCTTGGAACAAACTACGCGTGGAGCGCCGCAGCGAGAGGATCAAGACTTGCATCAACGGGATGCCGGCAGCCGATTTGACCAACTCGATGACTCGCAGTGGCTTCATAGCGCCGCAAGTGCATGGCGTCGGTTTACGTTAGCAGCCGCTCTCGGTACGTTGGCGGAATATCAGACTGAAGGACCTGGGCGACCAGAGCAGCAAACAGTGAGTTCGCCTCGCAGCGCGACAACCAACTGCCACGCCGGCAGCCACTGCGCTAGCAGCAGGCGCTGGTGTATCTTTTCGGCTGGGCAGTGCTGCCTGGCTGTGCCAGTGCATCTTGTGGGTGGGGATCGGTCTGCGGTGCGCGAAGCGGATATTTTGGCTCGGGCGGCTTCGAGTGGCGCACGATCGGACCGCGAAACATTCGCCAAAATGTGCCGCGTGCATTCCATATCGACTTGACCAATCCCAGCATCCCCATCGTTTGAAAGTACACCCGCTCAAGCCACAACTTGTCGAACTTCAGCAGCACGCGTAACAGGTTCACCGGGTTGTAGAAGGCGGCGTATCCCACCAATATGTTCAACTGTCTCCGCCACGGCCGCCGGAACCGCGTGGCAACGCAATGGTTGCCGTCGTACAGGCGGTCTTCCACTGGCTGGTCGCCCATCCGGGCAATGACCAGGCCATCGCTGAATTGCTTCTGATAGGTTTTTGTGCCTACGGCCGGTGTGAGCAATGTAATCTGGCAGCTCACCGCCCCGACACGGCGGAGGAAGCGCACCTGATTGAGCAATCCCTTCAGGCCGCCCCAGCTCCACAGCGGCTGCTGGTCGTGATGGATCATCATCGGCATCGGGGCGATGCCATGTTGTGCCAATTGCTGGAATACAATCTCGGTGCGCTCGGGAGTTTGCCCTTTGGCCACCAGTTGCGCGGTGAGGTCTTCGATGCCGAAGTAGATGGCACGCAAACCGGCCTCACGCGCCAGCGGCAACAGATCGCGGTTGTTGTAGACGTCGGCCTCGGTGGCCTCGGTGGCGAAGGCCACTGATTGTCGAAACGGCTTGCCGCGAACCTTACCGCCGGCCATCCCACCCAGCAGCTCGGCGGCCACCTCGCGGCGGTTGAAGAAGTTGTCGTCGCATCCGAAGAAACGGGTAATACCCGTCCGCTCGGCTATGGCCGCGATCTCCTCGCGCAGCCGCTGGCCGCTTTTGTGCCTGAAGGTGAATCGGTTGTACGGTGCGATCGGACAGAATGGACAGCGGAACCGGCAGCCGCGAGTCGGCAGTACGGTCATTATACTGGCGTGCCGGTGAAGTTGGTTGGCCGCCAGCGGCGCAGCAGACAAACTGCGATTGCGATGCGGCGGCTCCACGGTTTCCAGCGCCTCCAGCGGCATGGGCAACTCGTCCAGATCGCGTACCAGCCGCTGCTGGCCAGTGGAAACCAGGTACTCGGGCGGCCGGGGCGCGTCGTCCGGCCGGTAAACCAGACCGGGGATGTCCTCCAGCGCTCCCTCGCGCCGAGCGCGCTGAAAGGCGTCGCGCATCGTCTGGCGCGAACCCCGAAAATGCAAAATCCGCTCCAGCAGTTCCAGCAGCACGAACTCCTCGCCCGTGACCACCACGTCCGGACCCTGGCGGCCGTCCGCTCCCAGACCGAAGAAATCCCAAGGCTCGTAGATGGCCTTCGGCCCGCCGGCCAGCACCAGCGGCCGTTGCTGGCCCAGCTTCCATGCGTCGCTGATAAGATGGTAAGCAGCAGCACTGTGAATCTGCATGGAAGAAACCAACAGCATCTCGGGCCGGCAACCGTCTATGAGCGCCTGGCTGGGCAGCACCCGCGGATTCCACATCTGCATTACCGAGCGCACCGGACCAATTCCCGCACAGGTCAATGCTGCCGCCAATGACCAGACTGCGCCGGGAATCAATGCCATGTCGGAAAAAAGAAATGGCCCCAGCCGAGTGCGATGGTCGAAAGCGTATATCAGCAAAGTGGGAACCGAGCGGCCCCGCACCATGCCGCGAATCGCAGACTCTAGTTGAGCGTACCGTCCGGCGGGCACAAAACGTTCTTCGCCGGTTCGTTTCGTCGGTTCCATTAAGGCGTCCCTGGACAAAAAAGCTCGAAAAGTATTTGCCGAAGGACAAACGGGCCTTCGGTCAGCCAAAGATTACTCGATTGCTCTGGAGCAATAGTATCTTCCGACAAGACGCGCAAGAACCGCAGCTCGGCCCGTTTTACCCAACTATAGCGACGTTTACAAAACTATTACACAACCGTCGGAGCAACCGAACCCGGCTGCCGGCGCTGGCTGTTGTACTCCGCACGGGCACGAATAGCGCTTTTTCGCAGAACAAAACTCGTCAATTCATTCCGCGCGAAGTCTGTGCGTCAGTTTTATAGGCAGCCTTCGCCCAAAAAATCGGATCGGTAAATTGCCGGACCACGGCAAATTGCAGTTGCCCCCAACTACTGTGTATTTATTGACCGCAAAATGGGTAGTGCTCCTCCCCAAACTGACCCAACCAACTTTTCCACTTACAATCGAGATGTACACACTGCACACACTCGCATACACATAAGCTGTCAATCGGGCTTGTCGCAGGCGTGGCAGATGCCTATACTCCTCCGGCCCGTAATCAAGGCGTGCGGCGAAACACGCTGCGCGTACAGTGCGGGGAACTATTGATGTTCGCAAGACGTGGCGACAACGACCACTAGAAAAATCTTATAGCAGCCGGTCACTGTCTTTCGCGGAAAACAAAAATACGACTGCGCCAGGTTGCCACTGTGCAACCCACCGTTGTGGTGATGCCGGCGCTTTGACCCCAAGACATTGTGTTTTTTCTTCGCAAGTTAGCGCTGTCGTACCAGCTCTGCTTGTGGAAACGCAACGTACTTCCTGGCAATGGTTTAAGGAGGAACCACATGACCCAGGTCACAACCCGCTCGGGAGCAAGGGCACGGCGGCCCGTCACCTGGATAGGCATGTTGCTGATGGCGCTGGCAGTTATCGGTACGTGCTTGGCAATCCGCTTCATGTGGGGCCCGACTGAGGCCAGCGCCGAGCCTAACGCCGGCGCTCCGGCCACACCCAAAGCTCTTGCCCCGGTGGCCCCTACCAGCAGTTCCACCGTAGCGCCGGTCCGGCCTACTCGGCCGGTGCCGGCCAGCGCTGTGGGCAACCAGGGTGCGACGGGGCAGTCGAGCAAGCCTGCCGAAAAGCCGAAGATCGTGGCCACCGTCAACGGCGAGCAGATCACACGCGACCAGCTTGCGGCCGAGTGCCTGCGTCACTACGGCAAGGAAGTGCTGGAAAGCATGATCAACAAATACTTGATCATGCAGGAGTGCAAGCGCCGCAACGTGGTCATCACCCGGCAAGAGGTGGATGCGGAAATCCAGCGCATGGCTACGCGCTTCGGGCTGTCGGTCGATCAATGGTTGAAGATGCTCAAGCAGGAGCGCGGCATCACGCCGGTTCAATACGCCAACGACATCATCTGGCCCACGCTGGCCCTGCGTAAACTCGCCGGCCAGCAGCTTCAAGTAACTTCCGAGGAAGTTCAGCAGGCGTTCGAGAACCAGTACGGGCCTGCCGTGCGTGTGCGACTGATCGCTTGCAAGGACCGGCAACTGGCCGAGAAAGTGCGCGCCGCGGCGGCTGCCAAGCCCGACGAATTCCCCGAACTGGCCAAGCAGTATTCCGAGGACCCCAGCGCGAGCGTCAAGGGGCTGGTGCCGCCGATCCGCAAGCACGGGGGATTCAAGGAGATCGAAGACGCCGCCTTCAGCATGAAGGATGGCGAGGTATCGCAGGTGATACCTATCGGCGATCAGTATGTGATTATCAAGCGGGAAGTATTGTTGCCGGGGGTCAAGTCGGTGGACTTCCGCCAGGTGGCGCCGCGGCTGGAGGAGGTGATTCGCGACCGCAAGCTGCGTGCTGTGGCGGGCGAGGTGTTCCGCCAGTTGCAGCGCGACCAGAAAGTAGAGAACATCTTCAACGATCCAGAAAAGAGCAGGGCCATGCCCGGTGTGGCAGCGACCATCAACGGCCAGCCGATAACCTTGCAGGAACTGGCCGAGCAGTGCATCGAAAGATACGGCGAACAGGTTCTGGAAGGGACCATCAATCGGCGGCTGCTGGAGCAGGCTTGCCGGCGGCGCAATATCACGGTGACAGCGGCGGAGCTGGACGAGGAGATCAGCCGCGTGGCTTCGGTGATGTTGCCGCTGACTGCCGACGGCAAGCCCGACGTTCAAGGATGGCTGAAAAAAGTAACCGAAGAGCAGGGCATTTCGGTGGAGATATATCGGCAGGACGCGGTTTGGCCGTCGGTGGCGCTGAAGAAACTGGCGGCCGCCAGCGTCAAAGTTACCGAGGAAGACCTGCAAAAAGGATTCGAGGCCAATTACGGCCCGCGCGTCCGCTGCCGAGCGATTGTGCTGAACAACGCCCGACGCGCACAGGAAGTCTGGGAAAAGGCCCGACGCAATCCGACCGCCGAGTTCTTCGGCACGCTGGCCGAGCAGTATTCCATCGAGCCGGGCAGCCAGGCCTTGCGGGGCGAAGTGCCGCCGATACGCAAGCATGGCGGCCAGCCCGCGCTAGAGAAGGAGGCCTTTTCGCTCAAGCCGGGCGAGTTGTCGAGCATCATCCAGGTGGGCGACAAATACGTCATCCTGTTTTGCGAGGGCTACACCAAGCCGATCGACGTGAAGTTCGAAGAGGTCAAGGACGAAATCCACAAAGACATTTACGAAAAGAAACTGCGGCTGGCCATGGCCGAGTACTTCGAGCACCTGCAAGAGACGGCGACCATCGACAACTACCTGGCCGGCACCAGCCACGCGCCACAGCCGAAACCGGCCTTCGGCCCACAACCGCCCGACAAACAGAACCAACAGGCCGTCTCCGGCAGCAAAGCGTCTGCCAGCACCAGCACTGCCACTCGGCCGGCGACAATCGCCCGATAGCTAGCCCGACGCCAGTGTTGTCTGACTGCTGTTTCGGCCTTGCGCGATTGCCCGATATCCGGACCGTCGCGTCCAGTGTGCAACCGTGGATGGTTCCGTCGGCCGGTTCGCGGGAATTTTCGGGAAGACACTTGTTTGCAGTGCCGTGGCGGGGCCGCTCGGCTGCCGCCTCTGGCCGTTTCTCGGCTGGCCAATGGCGTAGCTGATGCTTTCGGCCGTGCGGCAGGCTACTTTTTCTCTTTCTCTTCCGGCTTTTGCACGTAGTACTTGGCCAGATTGATGCCTCCGCGCAGCTCCTCTTCCAGCAGTCTTACCCGCTGGTCCAAACGTTCCACACGCTGCTGAAGCAGAGGGATGATGTGTCGCTGGGTATCTTCCGGTTTGGGACGCGGCACCGCCGGATAGCCCAGATGCCGCTGCAAGGCCGAGAACAGGTATAGCGGGTCCTTGCGTCGGTTGGCCAGTGCGATGCGTCCTTCTTTTTCGCCGAAGAGCACCGGTTTTTCGGGTTCATCGGGATTGGGACGCATCTTGCGGTAAAGCTCGCTGCGGACGTAGATCATGTCGCAGATATCGACCAGCCCGACCTGGCGGCGCACCGTGTCGATCCACTGGCGCCAGTTGTCGTCGAAGATCGGATCGGCTGCGATTGCCTCCAGGCCGCGGTCGTAGCCCAGCCGATTGCGGCACAACGACTCGAACTGATACAGGAATATCCCCTGCACCGAGGCCCCGCCGGCGCGATACTCCGCTTCGCGTTCCAGTATTTCCAGGGCGATCTGGAAGTCGAAGCGCCCTTCGGCGCGCTCCGCCTCGGAGATCAAGAAGGTCTGGAACGCCGTGAAGTAGTGCGGCAACCGGGCCATGGCGGTGGCGAATCCGCCGGTGTGCCGCAACTCGTCGGCCATGAACGAGACGGCGTGCGGCAGCATGGTGGTGGAGAGCAACTCCTGGCGAATCGCCACCAGCAAATCCTGCGTGGAACTGCCTTCGTGCATCCGCTCCCGCAGCCGTCGGAAAAAGTACGCCTGTTCTATGTATTCCTCGCGCGCGAGCATAAGCTCACTTGACTGCAAGCTGCCGGGGCGGTCAAATGGGCTTCGGGCTGGCCGACGATCGCCTTTTCGGTGCAGCCGGGCTGCCTGCCGGCCCGGCACGCCTGCCGCCGACCGGCCGGGCGCTGATGCCCAGAAGCTTCTGCGGTGCCTCCGCCAGAATTGTAATTGTACCAATACCCTACCGGCGCCGATTCTATCCGCTTGCGATGCACAGTGGCAGTAGTCCCGAACAAACACTAGCCGACGTGGCCCGGCAGTACGGCATCAGCCTGCCAGCCGAGCAGTTCGACCGCCTGGAGCAGTACTGTGGCTTGCTCTGGCAGTGGAATAGCAAACTGAACCTGACACGGCATACCGACTACCAGAAGTTTGTCACACGCGATCTGGTCGATAGCCTTGCCTTCGCCGAATGCCTTGAGCGGGGCGAACACGTGCTGGACGTGGGAACCGGCGGCGGCGTGCCCGGCGTAGTGCTGGCTGTCCTTCGGCCCGACTTGCGCATCGAACTGTGCGACTCGGTGGGCAAGAAAGCCCGGGCCGTGGCCGACATCGTCCAGCGGCTGGGGCTGGATGTGCCAGTGCATCATGCTCGGGCAGAAAACCTCTTGCAGCAGCGCAGCTTCGACACGCTAACCATCCGCGCCATCGGTCGGCTGCGCGCTGTGCTGGAATGGTTCAAACCCTACTGGGGTTCCTTCAAACGGATGCTGATAGTAAAAGGCCCTGGCTGGGTCGAGGAACGGGGGGAAGCCCGACATTACGGACTGATGCGCGACTTGGCGCTGCGGAAGTTGAAGGTGTATCGGATGCCGGGCACGGAATCCAACAGCGTGCTGCTACAGATTTGTCCCAAAGCTGCGATCCAACAGAAGGGTAAGGGTTGAAGAGTGTCCGTCAATCTGTAGCTGGCCGTTGTGCAAATGATCAGATGGACCAATTGGAGGACGTGACCTGTCTGCGCCCTTGCCGCGGCGGTGCGGGCTGGTGGCGCATCTGACGTTCCGGCCGATACCTTGGCAAAGCAGCAACAATCTGACCACCTTACGCTTGTCTTTCGCTTGGGGATGTTCTAGAACAATCTGTTGCAAGCTGGGCAAGCGGGCAGGTGTACTTTGCGGATGGACACGTGTCTGAAGTACAACTTCGGTACAACGGTACGTGTCGAGAATCTCGTGTTGTGAACACCGGATTTCACGGTGCACCATGAAAAACACTTTCAGCCGGCGGCGGTTCATCGAGCAAACGGCAGTACTGGGCGGTGCGCTGGGAGCCACCCAATTGCTGGCAGCACAGCCAGCCGCAGAAGAACATCCGGCGCTAAAACCCATCGGCAAAGCAAAGGGCATCTATCCCGGCCGTGTGGTCTGGGTACACGACCCGCAGGTGCTCAATTGGCAAGGACCAAGCGACGGACGCTGGTATCAGGGCGGCCGAACCAGGCAAGACCGGGTGGATGCGATGTTGCTGCGCGCAGTCTGCGAGCTGACCGGGCAGAGCAAACCGGCCGATGCCTGGGACAAGCTCTTCCGCCACTTCAACAAAGCCCGCGGCAAAGACGCCGGCTACTCGCCCGGCGAGAAAATCGCCATTAAACCCAACTGGGTAGGGATGATCTGGCGAGAGGGGAACGTCGATCCGCAGACTTACCGGCTCATCAGGCGGCAGGACTATATGAACACAGCGCCGCAGATGATCGTGGCCTTGTTGCGGCAGTTGACCAGCATCGGCGTCAAGCAGTCGGACATCACCGTCTGCGACACGCTGGCTTACCTGGTGCACGAGTACTACGAGATACTCCACGGCGAGTTTCCCGACGTGCAGTACGTCGATTACGCCGGCAAGTTCGGCCGTATTCAGGTCAAACCCTCGCAGATACCGTTGTATTGGAGCTGCCGGCCGCAAGGCAAACTGCAAGACTACATCCCCACCTGCTTTGCCGAAGCACGGTACCTCATCAACTTCGCAGCGCTTAAGGCGCACGGGGCGACCGGCGTGACCCTTTGCGGCAAAAATCACTTCGGCTCGTTGATCCGCTGGCCAGTGCAGCAGGGGTATTACGATATCCACACGCATTCGTTCTCGCAGAAAACCAGGCTCTACCGGGAACAGGTGGACCTGTTCGGTCATGAGCATCTGGACGGCAAGACGGTGCTGTATTTGATCGATGGGCTGTTCAGCGGCAAGCATCCCATGGATCACCTGCCGCGCCGCTTCAACCTGCCGCCGTTTGGCGGCAATTGGCCGTGCAGTCTGCTGGCTTCGCAAGACCCGGTGGCCATCGACTCGGTGGGCTACGATTTCCTGCGATCCGAGTTCGACGACTTTCCGCGCCGGCCCGGTGTGGACGACTATCTGCACGAGGCCGCTTTGGCCGCCGATCCTCCCTCGGGCACGGCGTACGATCCCAACAACGCCACTGCTCAAAAACGGCTTGCCAGTCTGGGTGTACACGAGCACTGGAACAACCCGACCGAACGCAAGTATTCGCGTAACCTTGGCACGGGCGAAGGAATCGAGTTGGTTGCCGTGTCGCTGGCCAGCCGGTCGGCAAAGAGCTGAAAGGCTATCCGAAAAGGGTCAAGCAGCAGTTCCCTCGGTTACTCTTTCCCTTTGGGATAGTCCCTCGTGGCGGAACATGCGCGCGTTTTGCCCGCGTGTTTTTCGGGTAATCCAGAGGGCCACGCTTCGTCAATGGCTCTCTACTGCGCTCTGATTGGAGGGCCACGCTTCGTCGTGGCCGTGCATCCAATGCCGGCGGACGCGATGGAGCGCGTCGCTGCATGTGACCGCAGCATGTCCTTGCATGTGACTACAGCGCGTCGCTCGCATCTGGTTGCCACCGCAGGTCGCGTCAGTTGATCCGAATGTTCCGCCGCCACTGATGCTATCGGCTGCGATTGCTACGGCGGCGGCATTCGGTCACTCGAACGCCTTGGGGACCCGCGGCAGGTCTTTGGTGAGCACGGTCGGGCTGACGCGACCGGCCTTGGTGTAGTCGAAAGGCTTGAAGCCCAGCTTCAGCGCGGGCGAGTCGGGCTTCAGCCGGAAGTCGCCATTGGCCGCATCGACGAACAGCGGGTCGGCGATCAGCGAATTGCGATCCTGCTTGCGCTCGGACTGCCACCGGGCAAGGTCCAGACCGCCTGGAAATGTGATCGGCTTGCCCCCGCGCCAGTAAAGATTGTAGTCCATGCGGAAGTTGTCGTCTTTCCAGTTGCTGCCCAGCAGCGGGCTGTCGTTATCCCAGTAAACAATGTTCCGCTCGAAGTAGAAACTGATGTGCTGCTCGGTACGTGTGCGCTGGATCTGGTGTTCGGTGGCGAAGGCGAAGATGTTGTTACGGATGCGGTTCTCTTTGCCGTAATGCTGGTGGAAACCGCCGGTCTTGGTGTGATGCACCAGGTTGTTCTCCATCACGATGTCGGTCGAGCCTTCGTCGGTGTACAGTCCCCAGCCGCCGTAGCCAAACGACTGGATGTGGTGAAAATGGTTGTTGTGCACGCACGTGCCCGGCGAAACCCCCAGCGTGTAGATTCCGCCCATGTCCGATAGCACTCCCTGCCCGATCGTGTGTACGTGGTTGAATCCGATGTCGTTGTTGGTGGCTTTGCTGGCGGCATAGCCCCAAACCCAGCCGACAGAAATGCCGGTGTAGTAGAAGTCGTAGATGTCGTTGTGTTCGATGCGGTTGTGCGGGCTGTGTCCGATCCAAACGCCAACGGCGGCCGGCTGGATTCGCCCACCGTGAGCGATCGTGCAATTGCGCACTGTATGATGGGAAACCAGCGCTTCGTCGTCGGGCAGTTTTGCATGGGTATCGGCCCAGGAGCCGCCGCCCATGTAGCCGATCATCACTCCACCGCCGCCAAGGTCCACCAGCTCGCAACTTTCCAGCCGGTTATTGCGGCAGGCGGTGCCGAACGCCACGGCGTAACCACCTACGTTACGCACCGCGCAAGTATCGAAGACGATGTTGCGAGCGCCGGCCGCGACGATGGCCGGCTCCATGTTGATTTCGGCCTGGGGAAACGATTGGCCGCGCGGTCCAGGCACCCAATTGGCGTGCGCGAACGTCAAACCGCGAAACTGGATGTTCTCGACCCAACGGCGTTCGGCCAGATTGCCTACTATTTCGACCAGCCGAGTAATGTATGGCGCGATAACTTGAGTATTCTGGGGGGTCTCGCCAGGCTTGGGAATGTAGGTAAGCGTGCCGGTGGGCTTGTCAAGGTACCATTGCCCTGGTTTTGACAATGCTTCCCGCACATTCTCCACAAAATACCGATGGCCTTTGCCAAAAGCGGTCCAAGCGGATGTCCCGGGCGTAGTACCGGTGAAGTACACGATCTTCTTGTCGGCATCTACACGCGAAATGCGCATGCGCGAAGCGGTCCACTGATGGAAGGGGATCACTTCCACGTCGGCCAAGTTGGCCCAATCGGCCCGGATTTCCTGACCGGAAAAACCAAAACAGTCGAAGCCTTTTCCCTTGGCCTCCGGAGAGGGCGGCAGTTGCTCGGCGATCTTGTAATAGCCTTGTTCTGGCAGCCTTGGACGGAAGCGGCGCTGATCGTTGACGAAAAGCTGGCAGAAGTTCCACTTGTCGGCTTTCACCTCACCGAGCACTACATGCCAGCGGCCTTGCTGGTCGATCTGCCAGCCGGTAATCAGTCGGCCGCCGCTGAGGATCGGCCGCTCGCCCGGATACGCCTGATAGATCACCGGCGCCTCGGCAGTGCCGCTGTCCTCTGGGCCAAAGCGGATCGGTTTGTCCAGAAAATACATCCCGCCGCGCAGCATGACCACGATCGGCTGTTTGCGCTGCGGCTGCCCTTTGCGCAGCTCGCGCACGGCCTGTTGAGCACGGTAGATAGTAGCCAGCGGGCCGTCGGTTTTGGCGGCGTTAGGCTCGGGCAGGCGACCGGACCAGTTGTCGTTGCCCGCGGTGGAAACGTAGAAGTCGGCTGCTGGTTTGTCGGCCTGTTCGGCTGCGAAGGCCGTACCCGCTGGGCAAAGGGCATCCAGCGACAGCAATCCAAGGGCCAATCCGAGGGCCAGGCAGAACGCCGTTCTGGCCGCGGCCGTCCCCGCAGCGATGGAATCACCTGACAGTCGTCCCGGATCGCACGAACCATCCGCCGAGCAACGCGTTCGGTACCGTCTGAAATTGGGCATCTTTAGGCTCCTTTTCGGTGTGAACGGAGGCATTCTATCGTGATGCGAAGTGGCTCATCTTGGCTGTGGCAGGACTTCTTCGGATGCACACTGGCAGGCGGCCATCCGGCCATTGCACGCAAGGCGCCGCCGAAGGCCAGTACAGGATATTACACTCCAGCGCAGGCGACAATGCCTTCGGCGCACTGCACACCAGACGATCGACGCCGTCTTGACGGCTTGACGTTCGGCGGCACGTGTCAGTTTCCGGGCCACCAGGCGTCCAGTCGCTGTCGCAGTTTTTCGACTACCTCGGGTTTTTCGGAGGCCAGATCGCGCGTTTCGTGGGGATCTTCGCGCAGATCGTACAGCTCTGGCCGCGCACCATCGCCGCCCGAGGCCGGCACGATCAGCTTCCACCACCCGCTGATAACCCAGCGATACTGTAGGCTGCGTGTGGGTTTGTCCACGTCGGCCACGTCGTGGGAATAAATCTCGCCGAAGATGGCTTCGCGGCGGGCCAATGCTGCCGGGTCCAAAAGATTCACGCCAGGCAGTTTTTCCGGAACCGGCGCGCCGCACACGCTCAGCACCGTGGGCGCGATGTCGATGCTGCTGGCCAGCGTTTGCTCGTCGCGCCTGGGGCTTATCCGACCCGGCAGCGAAAGCATGATCGGCGTGCGAATGCCTCCTTCGTAAACCGAGCGCTTGGATCGGGGGGCAAATTGATTCGGCCGCTTGGGGTCCTGGATCCAGCCGTTGTCGGCCAGGTACACCACCAGCGTGTCTTGCCGCAGACCTTCGCGTTCCAAAAAGTCCAATAACTGCCCGCAGGTCTCGTCGAACCACTGGCACATGGCGTAGTATCGGGCAAGCGGCTGGGTTTCTGCCAGCGGCAGGTAGCGATCGAGTACTGTTTGCGGGGGATTGTGGGGCGTGTGGGGCATCATCGGGGCGTACCACAGCAGAAACGGCTTTCCCGCGGCCTTAGCCTGGCGGATGAACTGATAGACCGGCTCCAGTCCCTGCCGGCCGATGCTCAGGCCGGCGTCGCCATGACGGCCTCCGCGTTGCGGATCGCCGTGCGTCATTCCCGCCGTGAAACCGCCCCGGCTGTAACTGCCCTCCCACCATTTGCCGCTCTGAAAAGAAACGTAACCCCGTTCCCCAAGAAGCCGCGGTAAAGTGGGATGCTCTTCGATGCGGCGCATCAGTGTTTCGTAGTATCGAGCGAACTGGGGATTTGTGCGGGATTGCATGGCTGGCGCTTTGGCATCGGGCAACCGCGGATCGTTGCCAGTAATGCCGTGTTGGTGAGGATAAAGCCCAGTAATCAATGTCGCCAACGAAGGCCGGCACAAACTGCTGGTCACGTATCCCCGAGTGAAAGTCAGCGAGCGCTCTGCCAGCCGGTCCAGATGTGGCGTGCGGATCACCCGATGGCCCATGAAGCCGTAATCCGTCCACGCCTGGTCGTCGGAGATGATCAGCACCACATTGCACTGCTTGGCGGCAGCGACGAGCGGCGTGGGTTCGCCTCCTGGCAGAAGCCGGCTCGGGAGAAGCACGCTCGCCACCCACACAGCCGTCAAACAACACAGCACCCGCAGACCGCTGCAACCGCTCATGGGGAAAGCCTTCCGGTAGATGCTTGAAGATATTTGCCGATTATACTCCGCACGTGCTGAAATAGGGTGTTACTAGTCCCTCGTATAAAGAGTTCTTAACGGTGTAACTTGTGCGATTTCGCGCACATGTTTTTGTGAGTTGTGGAGGGCCACGCTCTGTCGTGGCCGTGCATCCAAGTGGTTACGGACGCGACAGCAGCGCGTTCCTCCAGCACCTCCATTTAGTTGCGGCCTTAAGCCGCTTCGGGGACAATTACTACCTATTGGCGGCGTGAAGCATATTCGCGTTGCGGCGAGCATAGTATGTGGCGGTCTGCGTTGTCAACGCGCTGTCGGAGTCGTTAAATTGAAACTGCCCGGGCAATTGGCAATGTTGGTGTGTAGAACTCCGGCGTGTGATCGCCACTGTTGCATCGGAACAACTGCGGCACCTGGGCGCAATCCGCGGCGGCAGCAGTGAAACGTTTCCGGAGCAACAGGGTCTAAGTTCCACCCGGACGAAATGAGATGGTGCTGAATCACCAAGGCCAGTTGCCGTGTCATGCCGTGCAGCAATAGTTGTGGCGAGCTTGCACACGGCAGTTTGCGCACGGGAAGTGTGTTTGTATGGCTGTGAAGCAAACCGGCCCAGCGATGCCCATATTGCCCCCTTCGCGCTACTTTCCCCCGGCTGAATCGGTAGGCAGCGATGGTCTGGTAGGCTTCGGCGGAAAACTTACGCCCGACTGGCTGCTGGACGCCTACCGCCATGGCTTTTTCCCTTGGCCGACTTCCGATCCGCGGATGCCGATTCCGTGGTGGTCGCCCGATCCGCGGGCGATAATCGAGTTCGAGCTGTTTCATGTGCCCCGGCGGCTGCGGCGCACGATCCGTCAGGGGAAGTTCCAGGTCAGTTTCGATCGCGACTTCGCCGGCGTGATCCACGGCTGCGCCACCGCCGGAGACCGACGCGGGCAAACGTGGCTCATACCCCAAATGGTGGAGGCATATCAGCGTCTCCACCAGTTGGGATATGCACACAGCGTGGAAGCCTGGTACCAGGGACAACTGGCCGGCGGAGTTTACGGCGTGGCAATTGGGGGCTTTTTCTCGGCCGAATCGATGTTCTATCGGGTATCCAGCGCTTCGAACGTGGCGCTGGTTACATTGGTAGAGCACCTTCGGCAGCGGGGTTACGTGCTGCTGGACATCCAACAACTTACTCCGCATACGGCTCGGCTGGGCGCGATCGAGATTCCCCGCCAGCAGTACCTGTACCGCCTGGCAGAAGCGTTGGAGTTGCCGGTGAGCTTCAGCTAGG
>Ga0209017_10001136_pt1 | contig 21634 bp, 13 predicted proteins | sample YNPBryunderm2012_FD_185812 | JGI IMG/M metagenome (GOLD analysis project Ga0209017, IMG submission 185812) | Anoxygenic and chlorotrophic microbial mat microbial communities from Yellowstone National Park, USA - YNP Bryant MS undermat 2012... ... | reverse complement strand
CCTCTCCCGCGGTGGGGAGAGGGGAATGCCCCCCGCAGCCGGCTAGCGTGCCGCTCCCTGGCGGTCGCGGCTCTGGCCGGCCTCTCCCGCGGTGGGGAGAGGCGAATTAGTCCCCTCTCCCCTCGTGGGAGAGGGTTAGGGTGAGGGGGCTGGATTCCTGCTTCCGCAGGAAGGACACGGAGGGCCGGTCTCTCCCGCTAGGGGAGACGCGATTTGGTTGATTCGGCTCCAGGACTACGTCGCCTATTTGGTATGACCGGCCTGAGAAGAGAGGGCGGCCAGCAGGATTTGTCCCAGGGCGATGCCGCCGTCGCCGGGCGGTACCTGCCGGTGCAGATACACGGTAAAGCCAGCCTGCCGGAGCCGATGGTACACAAGCCGGGTTAACAGGCCGTTTTGGAAACAGCCGCCGCTCAGGGCGATGCGCCGCAGGCCCCACCGATTGGCTGCCCAGCGGGCAGCCTGGAGGATACCGTCGGCCAAGGCGGCATGGAAGCGTCGGCTGATCTGGGCCACCGGCACGCCAGCCGCCCGATCCGCCAGCACCGCTTCCACCATCGGACGCCAGTCCAAAAGGCCAAACCTTTCTTCTCCTGCCGCCGCTTCTGCCGAGGTGGGCCCGGTCTTGTTCGGGAGCTGGGATTTCCCGGCCACTTCGATCCACGGAAGCGGATAGGCCGACCCAACCTCGATGAGCTTGTCTGGTTCGGCTTCTGGTTCGGGATCTGGTGGGGAGCCTGGTTCGGCTTCTGGTTCGGCGGGGCAAGCCCACCTGGGGGCCGTCGTATCTTTGGCCGTAGGCGGCGGGGAGTCGGTGAGATATTCTGGTTCAACTTTTGGTTCGGCGGGCGGCTGTGCCGGGTTTTTGGCTTCCTGCGGGGCAGGCTTTTGGGATGGAGGCGAACCTTCCAGGGCCGCAAACTCCAGGGCCATGGCCGCCTGCCCTTCAAAGCTGATCCGTTCTCCCAGCCCGCACAAGGCAGCTACCGCATCGAACAGCCGACCCATGCTGCTTGCCCGGGGGCAGTTGGCCTTCTGGTGGAGCATGGAGCGAAGCCCCTTCTGCTCCGAAGGACTGAACCACTGCTTTAGCGGCGGGAACCGCTCCCAGGCCTGTTCGCCCAGCAGTTCATACAACACGGCCAGGGCAGATCGGCGGGGCTGGCGCACGGCCTGATCGCCGCCCGGCAACAGGAAAGGCCAAAGGGAACCGACCCGGAGTACTCGGCCCGCCTGCCACAGGAGGACCTCGCCGCCCCAGATCGTCCCGTCCCAACCGTAGCCTGTGCCGTCCCAGGAGAAACCGAGGATCGGCTCAGCCAACCCTTGCGGCGGCAGGCTCTGTTCGGCCAAACAGGCCGCCAAATGGGCTTCGTGATGCTGCACCCGCACCAGCGGCACCCCAAGCCGATCGGCCCACTGTTCCGCATATTGCGTGGACGCATAGTCCGGATGCAGATCGCAGACCAACCGTTCGGGCTCAGCCCGGAAAAACCGGAGTAGGTCCTCCACCGTGCGCCGAAACGTTTCCAGGCTGGGCAGATTGTCCAGATCGCCCACATGCTGCGAAAGCACCACCTGAGTGCTCACCGAAAGGCCGACCGTGTTTTTCAAATGCCCGCCCAGGGCCAAGATCGTCGGCATGTCAAAGCCCAGCTCAATGGGCCGGGGCGCATAGCCCCTGGCCCGCCGAAGCACCTGAACAAGCGGAACGTCCGAACCAGCAGAGCTCCCCCCCTCGCCGCCGAAAACCTTCTGCTCTCCCCGCCCTAGCCCTTGTTGACCAGCAGCTTGGGCAAACGGATCCGTCGGCAGCGGCAACACCCGAACCACCGAATCATCCACCGGCCGGACAATCGGACGATTGTGCGTTAGGATCAGGTCGGCGATCCGGCCAAGCCGATCGATGGCCTCAGCCGTCCGGTAGGCCATCGGTTCTTCCGAAAGGTTGCCGCTGGTGCAGACGATGGGCCGACCTACCGCTTCCATCAGCAGTTCATGCAGCGGCGTATAGGGCAGCATCACTCCCAGATAGGGATTGCCGGGGGCCACGGCTGAGGCAACCGCCCATCCGGAGGCCTCCGTCTGAGCCTGCTGGCCTCCCCCCGGCTCAAGCATCGGCTCGGAGGGCCTTTGCCCCAAAGGCCCGATGCCTGCGGGCTGAGCCGGTTGATCAAAGGACTCCGGCCCTAGCCGCCGCAAAAGCACGATCGGTGCTTCTGCCGATTGGAGCAGGGCCGCCTCCGCCTCGGAGACCTGGCAGACTTGGCGCACTTGGTCCAGATGACCGAACATCAGGGCAAAGGGTTTATCTGGTCGCTGTTTTCGCCGTCGAAGCTCCTGGACCACTTCCTCTTGGGTCGCATCACAGAGCAGTTGAAACCCGCCCAGGCCTTTCAGCGCTATGATCCGGCCCTCCCGAATCGCCTGGGCCGCCTGCTGCAAGGCATTCTCCCCTTCGGCCAGCACAGTCCATGAGATTCCCTTGCCTAATTTAGCTCCCTGCTGCAAGGGATTCTCCCCTTCGGCTGCCGGGACGTACTCCGGCGACGTTTCGGGCCAAGCGGCGGGACAGCGGTCTGCCGGGCTAGTGCGGACCAGCAGGCGGAGTTTCGGCCCGCAGCGGGGGCAGGCGATCGGCTGGGCGTGAAACCGCCGATCCGCCGGGTTTTCGTATTCCGCCCGGCACTCCGGGCACATCGCAAAATGGGCCATGCTGGTGCGGGGCCGATCATACGGCAAATCCCGAATAATCGACCATCGGGGCCCGCAATGGGTGCAGTTGGTAAACGGATACCGATACCGCCGCTGGCTCGGGGTGTGGATTTCCGCCCGGCAGTCTGCACAAATGGCCAGGTCGGCGGGAATGATCGGCCGAACCGCTTCCTCCTGGCCGCTGGCAAGAATCTGAAACGGTTCCAGCGGCGTCGGCCCAGCCGGTTGTTCTGCCACCTCCAAGGCGTCGATCCTGGCTTGGGCCGGATGCTTTTCTCGCAAAGCATGGACAAAACATTCCAGGTCGTGCCGGCTTCCTTCGATCAGGATTTCCACTTGGCCGCTGGTGTTTTTCACCCAACCGGCCAGTCCCAGCGCCTGAGCCGTGTTATATACAAACGGTCGGAACCCCACCCCCTGCACAATGCCCCGGACGGTGAGCCGCCATCGACAACGCGGCGCATCGGCGCAAGGCCCTGACTGGTTAGGCAAAACGGGGGGTTTTTTCTTCATGGCACCGCTTCTTGGCCGGTAAGTATCCGAAATCCATACCCTTTCGGAAACACCTGCCTTAGGTTCTCGTCTTCCTTTTTAAGTGTATCGGGCATCCGTTGGGAAGGTAAGGGCGGATAGGGGACGTCGATCCCCCCAGGCGATTTTCCACGGAGGAGGGGTCCGCTTTGCGCCGGGGGCAACCTTCCCTATCATATACCCATTTCCCTTCCACCCGGCGGCGATCCGCAGGGACGCCCTGGCTGATCTTCGTCGGAGGGGACTTCGGCCGAAAATCATTTTTGGGAGAAGGATTCCCCTAACAATGGATACGGGATTAAACGAAGCCCAACGGGAAGCGGTGGAGACGCTGTCCGGGCCGCTTTTGGTCTTGGCCGGGGCAGGCACCGGAAAAACCCGCGTGGTTACCTATCGAATTGCACGGTTGATTCGGCATGGGGTCCGGCCGGATCGGATTCTGGCCGTTACCTTTACCAACAAGGCCGCACGCGAGATGCAAGAACGGGCCATGGCTTTGCTGGGGCGGAAGAAGCGGGCAGCAGCCCGGCCCGAAATTTCTACGTTCCATTCCCTGTGTGTGCGGATATTACGTCGGCATATCGATCGGCTGGGCTATCCGAAGGATTTTGCCATTTACGATCGGGCGGAGCAGGAGGGCCTGGCCCGCACGGTGCTCCGGGAAATCCAGGCGCCGACGGCGCTGCTACGGCCCAGCGATCTGGTCAGCTGGATAAGCGGATGGAAGTCGGCCGGCATTCGCCCCGCAGACGCCATTGCCCAGGCCCGAACCGATCGGGAGCACTTGGCCGCTTCGGCCTATCGACGGTATCAAAAAGCCCTTCAGACCGTCGGTGCAGTGGATTTCGACGATCTGCTCCTGTGTACCGAAGAACTTTTCGACCGGTTTCCAGACGTGCGCCAGGCCGAGGCCGACCGATTTGATCATATTCTCATCGATGAATATCAAGACACCAATGCGGTGCAATACCGGATTGTCCGCGCATTGGCCCTGCCGCACCGGAACTTGGCCGTCGTGGGCGACGACGACCAGTCCATCTACGCCTGGCGGGGCGCTCAGGTGGAGCATATCCTCCGGTTTCAGCACGATTGGCCGGACGCCAAAATTGTTCGGCTCCAGATCAACTATCGTTCGACGCGGGAAATTCTTACCTGGGCGAATCGGTTGATTGCCTTTAACCGGTTTCGGCATTCGAAGGAGCTCGTGTCGGATCGTTCGGGGCCGCCGCCGCGGATTTTGCAGTTTCCCGACGAGGAGGAGGAAGCCGCCGGGGTGGTGGCCGAGATTCAGGCCCGCCTAGCCCACGGCGCCCGGCCCCGAGACATCGCCATCCTTTGCCGAACTAATGAACAGTCCCGCCCCTTTGAACAGCAGTTGCGCAAGGCGAAAATTCCCTATGTGTTGGTGGGCGGCATGTCGTTTTTCGACCGGAAAGAGGTGCGGGACCTGTTGGCCTATTGGCGCCTGCTGGTCCATCCGGAGGACGACCAGGCCGTGTTACGGGTGTTGAACCGGCCCCCGCGTGGGATCGGCCCGGCCACAGCAGAAGCCCTGCTCAGCGCTTCCATCCAACAGCGGGTGCCGGTCTGGGAGGTGTTGTGCCCCGAGCGACGTCCGCCGGGTCTGCCGCAGGCCGCTGTCCAAGGACTGGACCAATTCTGCCAACTGATCGAGGAGTTTCGCCATCGGGTGCAACAAGGCCCTCTGGTCGAAACGCTCCGGGAAATGCTAGACCGAATCGACTACCGCCGGGAAATTGAACATACATATCCCGATCCTAATGACCAGCAGTCCCGATGGGCCGCCGTGGAAGAATTGATCAACGCCCTCAGCCTTTATGCCTCCCGGACCGATCATCCTAGCCTCACCGAGTTTTTGCAGGAACTGACCCTCACCGGCCCAGACCGGGAAGAAGAAGACCTGCTCCAACGGGATGCCGTCGTGCTGATGACCCTCCACAGTGCCAAGGGGCTGGAGTTTTCGGAGGTCTATTTGGTCGGCATGGAAGAGGGCCTCTTGCCGCACAAAAAGTCGATCGGCGAAAATGAACAAGCCGTCGAAGAAGAACGCCGACTTTGCTATGTGGGCATGACGCGGGCGAAGGATCGGCTCACCTTGACCCTCGCACTAAGCCGACGCAAATGGGGCAAACCACGCCCCACCATTCCCAGCCGGTTTCTGTACGAAGCCCTGGGCAAAGCCGACAACCCCAATTACCAGGCGGTCAAAAAAGGCCGCCGCCCCGTGCCTCGGCCCGCCAGAGAACAAAAGAAAAAATAGACTAAAGCAAGGTTTTCCTATGGTGCAGATCGATCCGGTCCAGTTGCTCCGGCAGTTGGTTCGCATCCCCAGCGTCAATCCGATGGAGCAGAGGCCGTCCGAACCGCCTGGGATGGCAGGGAGATCGACAGGACCAGCAGACGCCCACCAAGAGGACATATTCTCCGAAGCCCGGCTTACCGATTTTCTCCAGCAGTTTTGCCAGCAGGTTGGGCTGGAGACGGTACGCCAACCGGTTTTGCCGGGCCGGGAGAACCTGATTGTTCGGCTTCCTGGCTATCCGCCGCCGGAGCAGGGCGGCCAGATTCTGCTCTGGGACGCCCATCAGGACACGGTTCCGCCGGGCCAAATGCCAGAACCATTTTCTGCCCGGATTCACCAGGGGCGGCTTTATGGTCGCGGTGCCTGCGATGTCAAAGGTGGCTTGGCAGCCATGCTGGCGGCGCTGGTGCGATTGGCGGGCCAGTCCATGGCGGGGCCAACCGGATCGGCCTTGGCCGGTACGGCGTTGGGCCAGAGCAGCTCCGGCGCTGCCGAAACGGCGTCGGTCCAGACCAGCTCCGGGGCTGCCGGATCGGCGTTGGCCCACCAGCGATCGGGCAGGGTGAGTCCAGAAAACGGATCAGCCCGGCCCGAAGATCAATCGTCCTTCGCTTCGCCGGCCTTTGGGCAGAAAACCCATCGGTCGGGCGCCGAACCGGCCCGTCGGCCCACCGTCTATCTGGCTGCCACCGTGGATGAAGAGCACGGCATGAGCGGGGTGTGGGCGGTGTGCCGATTGTGGCAGGAGGGCGCCGGAGGTTTTTTGCCCCGTCGGCCCGATGCCGCCATTGTCGCCGAGCCGACCGACTTGCAGGTGGTCGTCGCCCACAAAGGCGTCGTGCGCTGGCGATGCCATACGGTGGGCCAGGCCTCTCATAGCAGCCGACCTCAGGAAGGCGTGAATGCGATTTATCTGATGGCCGAGGTGCTCCAGGCCCTTCAGCAGTATGCGCATCAGATCGTGGCCCATTTAGGTTGGCATCCGCTATGCGGATCGGCCAGTTTGAGCGTGGGGCGGATTTACGGGGGCCAAAGCGTCAACATCGTGCCGGATCGCTGCACCATCGAAATCGACCGCCGCCTGCTGCCCGACGAGTCGCCCCAGAAAGCATGGGACCACTGTTTGCAGTATCTGTTCGGTTGTTTCTCGCAACCCGACCGCTTGGAGCAGGAACCGCCCTGGCCAATTATCCCGGGCCTTTCTGACCAGGCCAACAACGAGTTGGCGGTGAAGTTGTCGGCTTTAGTTGCCGAGGTAACCAGCCAGTCCTGCCAGCGGATCGGCGCCGATTATGCCACCCATGCGGCCTTTTACGCCCAGGCCGGAGTGCCGACCGTGGTGTTCGGTCCTGGCAGCATCCGGCAAGCCCACACGGCCGACGAATGGATCGCCCTGGATCAACTCCACCAAGCCGCCGAGGTATTTTACCGGCTTGTGGCCACCTGGTACTCTCCGGGCTGAAGGGCTAAAATAAGCGTGGTTCCAGCGGTTGGAATACCAAGGGAAAGGCAAAAGTGGTCATAAGAACATGACCTTGGTTTCTAGGAGGCTGGCCATGACCAATCGACTCTTTCCTGCCAAGTTCTTGATGGTCTCCCGATGGCCTCAGCGGGCCCTGATAGTTGGGGCATTGGTGGTTGCATGGTGGGCAATGGCTTCCAGGGAAAAACCTGCTCCGGTTTGGGCGGCCCAAGAAAAAGCGGTAGGGCAACTAGGGCAACAGACGGCGGCCTCTGCGGACCGGCCGGACCCATTGGGCCAAAACAAACGCCTGGGCCGGGGAGTGAATGTGATCGGCTATGATCCGCTGTGGCGAGACCGCTCCAAGGCCAGGTTTCGACCGGAGTTTTTCCCAATGATTCGCCAAGCCGGGTTCCAACATGTACGGATCAATCTTCATCCGTTCCGGGATAACCCGCACCCGAAACAGGACGAAGCAGGTCTTCGGCCAGAGTATCTCCAGACGCTCGATTGGGCGGTGGATCAGGCCTTGGCCGCCGGACTCCTGGTCGTGCTGGATTTCCACGAATTCCAAGCGATGGGCAAAGACCCCCAAAAATGGAAGGCCCGCTACCTTGCCTGTTGGGAGGAAATCGCCCAACGCCAAAAGCACCGCCCCCCCGAAGTCTTGTTTGAACTGCTTAACGAACCGAACTCCGCTTTGACGCCGGAATTATGGAACCAACTACTCCGAGAATCGCTGGCGGTGGTCCGCCGGAGCAATCCGAACCGAACCATCATCATCGGCCCCGGCCAATGGAACAATATTTCCCAATTGGAAAAATTACAATTGCCGCCGGAGGACCAAAATCTCATTGTTACGATTCATTATTACAGTCCCTTTGAGTTCACCCATCAGGGGGCGGCTTTTGCGGGCCGAAAGGATAAGGTGGGTATCCGGTGGGGCACGGAGCGGGATCGGCAGGCAATCCGGGCGGACTTTGATCGGGCTCAGGCCTGGGCAGAAAAGAATCATCGGCCAATTTACTTGGGAGAGTTTGGCGTCTATGATCGGGCGCCGGCCGAGGATCGGGTCCAATGGCTTTCGTTTGTTACCCGAGAAGCAGAAAAACGTGGATGGAGCTGGGCCTACTGGCAGTTTGACGGCGATTTTATCCTGTACGACATCGGCAAACGCCAGTGGGTAGAACCGATTCTCCGGGCGATTATCCCTCTCGGTACATCCACCTCTTCGGGGAAGTAATCCCGGCCAACTAATCCCGGCCAAGCTGAATGGCAAAAGGAAGCCCTGCCAACCCTTCTCCCCCGGGCCAGACCTCGAAAAATTCTTTTTTTGGTTGTCCGAAGGAGGGGGTTCGCTCGACAAAACCAAAACGCCCGGTCTGCCGCCCCAGAGGGCCGCACTGGGGCGAAGGAGCGGGGCGCTCCAAGAAAACCAAAACGCCCGGAGGTGTTCGGGCAGCACGCCTCCGGGCGTCGGTGCGGACTGGGTGTTTCCTCCGGGAACCTACCCTTGAAGGTTCCCGGCGCCAATCGCTCCCTGAAAAGGAACTTCCGCTTTTGCGAAACAGCCGCTCCCTTGGCGAGTAATTTCCCCCATTGACGAAAACAGGGACCGTTTTTCGTTCTTCCTACCTAGAGCAGGCCTCGCTATCTTCTTTGCTCTTGCCGCCGATTCCCACGCACCATAGCGATCCGACCGGAACGGCCATCTTCTTTGTTCTGCCGCCTTTGCTCTTGCCGTCTGGTGTCATTCCTGCGGAAGCAGGAATCCAGAAAAACACGGGATTCCCACTTTCGTGGGAATGACACGTGCGAAAAGACTTTTCGCCGGGCAACGTGTCCGATGCCTCCCACCCGGTTAGAATGTATCCAGGATGAAGTGGTGTCCCTGGTGGTAAGCCCGGGGTTTGGGGTAAAAGTTTTGCCACCGCTTGTTATAGACCGGAATTCGCATTTCGGGCGGATACCGGTAATACAGGTCTTCGGAGCTTCGGTAATAATCCGGACCCCAGAAGTTCTGCGGGTAATACACGTAGGGGTAGTGGTAGAAGCGGTTCCAATCCTGGAAGGTCATGGTGCGGGACCATTGGCGGCCGAAGGCCTGTTGGGCATAGGCTTCAGTGGCGAAACTGGCCAATGCCAATCCCACCAGAAGTAGGGCCATCCATGCGATTTTCCAACGTTTCATCGGCTGGGTTCCTATCTTGTTGGCAGGGTGGATGTACACGGTGAAGGGTTCTGGTACTTTTAGGATCGGCTTAGGTTGGAGCCTGTATTGAGGGAATATTCCCTACCACCGGCTGAGTCGGCAGAACTGACACCTAGGATAATTTTGGCCATTTTGTGTATATTGTTTATTTTGTGTATATTAAAGTCTTTTGCCTTCTCCGCCATTTCTTCCCCAACCTACCAATTATTCCCCAATAAGGAGCCTTAGTATGGATCGTCCAACCCCTATTCCGCTCGAATTCGGGAAAACCTCTTTCCAAACCAGCCGACGGGACTTCCTCGAAAAGGCCCTGCTTGCCCTGGGCGGAGGGATGCTGGCCGGGAAACTCGATAGAGCCGTTGCTGCCCCAAAGGACCGGGGGGAAATGGTCTTTTCAGGGAGCGGTCCGGCATCCGGGGCGGCCGGCAGCCGCCCAGCCTCCACGGCAGCCGCCCCGACTGCAGCCCCACCGCTGGAAAAAGTGCCCATCGTCGATACCCATCTGCACCTTTGGGACCTGCGGAAACTTCGGCTTCCTTGGCTCCGGCCGGGCGATCCGCTCTGCCGGGATCATCTGCTGGAAGAATATCTTCGAGAGGCCGAGGGGTTGAACATCGTCCAGGCTGTTTATATGGAGGTCGATGTTCACGACGAAGACCTGGTAAAAGAGGCCGAGTATGTGCTGGACCTTTGCCAAAAGAAGGGGAGTCTTGTGGTGGGGGCGGTCTTAGGCGGTCGGCCCGGCACGCCGCAGTTTGCCCCGTATATCCGCCGGTTCAAGGATTCTCCTTGGGTCAAGGGCGTTCGCCGGATTCCCCGGGACGGCAATACGGCCGTGTGGCTGGAAAAGGCGTTTATTCAGGACATCCGGCTTTTAGGCGAACTGGGGATGTCGTTTGATCTGTGTATGCCGCCGCAGCGATTGCCGGATGCGGCCAAACTGGTGGATGCGTGTCCGGGGACCCGGTTTGTGTTGGATCACTGCGGCAATGCCGATCCATGGGCGTTTGCTGCCGGCCGGGCCAAAAAAGAAGGCCGATCGGACGGGGGAAAATCCTCTGCCAGTTCGGCAGATGCCGGTTCGCCGTCGCGTGCACCGGCACACGACCCGGAGCAATGGCGGCGGGACATTGCCCAGTTGGCCCGGCGGGAACAGGTGGTGTGCAAAATTTCCGGTATCGTCGCACGGGCGGAAAAAGACCGTTGGACGCCGGAGGAGCTGGCGCCGATTGTCCAACACTGTTTGGAAGTTTTTGGGCCGGATCGGGTGATCTTTGCCAGCGATTGGCCGGTCTGCACCCGGACGGCCAGCCTCCGGCAATGGGTGTTGGCCTTAAAGGAGATTGTGCGAGGCCGATCGGACGTGGACAACGGGAAACTTTTCTACCAGAATGCGGTCCGCTTTTACCGCCTTGGAGGAAAAACCTCGGGGTAGCAGACGATTCCCCCATGAGCTGAACCAATCGCCTCTTGCCCCTCCGAGAGAAACCTGCGGGGCTGATCGGAGAGACATATTCGTAACACTTTAGCGGAATGCCATAGACTATTTTCCCTCACCCCTTGCGGGCGAGGCGAGGTGGTTTATGCGGCTACCGTATTTCCGGGACTAACAAAGCGGTTACATGGGAGGCAGAGTGCGGGAGGGGCCGAGTCGGCACTGGCCCCGAGGCACCAAGATGGCTACCAATCGGCCTTTGCGATCCACGGCGGCAAACTCCTTGGCCTCGCTCCGGCGCAACATGCGATAGATCGTCTGCCCTTGACGGACCCGCTCCACCTCCGCGGGCCGAAGCCGAATCGTCGGTAACCCCTCCACCGCCCACGTGCAGGGCAATAGATGCAAGTCCCAGTTGTGGGGCGTGAGTTGTTCCGGCCGGAGGGCGTATTTGGAGCGGAACGGGCCGATGGCCGTCCGTTCCAGGGCGGACATGACGGCGCTGGTGCCCAGAGCGGCGGCCAAATCCCGGCCCACCGCTCGGGCATACGTGCCGCTGCTGCATCGAATCCGAAGCACCAATTCCGGATATTTGTAAGAAAGTACATCTAATCGATAAATGGTTACCGGCCGGGGCTTCAGCTCCACCGGTTGCCCTTGGCGGGCCAACTCATACGCCCGGCGCCCCTCCACCTTCAAGGCCGAGTACGCAGGCGGACGCTGCCACACAGGCCCCAGCATCCCCCGAGCGGCCATCTCCACCGCCTCCTGGCTCGGAATGGGAGGATTGTCCAATTCGGTAACCGGTCCGTCCGTATCTTCCGTGGGACTGGATCGGCCCAACAAGAAGGTGCCGACATACTCTTTTGGCATCCGCTGGATGTATTCGATCAGCCGGGTCGCCGGCCCCACACAAACCACCAGCACCCCAGTGGCCAGAGGATCCAACGTGCCGGCATGACCTACCTTCAACGGCCGAACCAGCCGCTGGATTTGGTTGACCACATCCCGGGAGGTCAGTCCCTGAGGTTTATAAATGTTTAGTATTCCGGCCGTCTGCCGTCCCAAGGGACCGACGCCTTGGGATTCTGAACCCCGCTCCGCAGATCGATCCGCCGCCATAAGCCGTGCCTCTTGCTAGACTCTGTCCGATTGCCAAACAGAACTCCTGCCCGAACAAGGGCCCTGTTTGCAGCTTTCGGCCTCCTCCCCCATCTGCCATTGGAATGGCAGGTGCGCTGCGACCGCTTGCCGGGAGGCCTCTTTTCCCTACTGCTATCTCCTACCCCCGGCAGCCTCCCCCACTCCCACAACCGGGATATTCTCCCCGCATGTCCGGAGAATATTTTTCCCCGTGGGTTCCCAGCGGGCCGGCAAGGGAAAACTGCAGAAACTACCCACGCACCCATTCCACTGCCGGGAAAGATCGCCCGATCAACACCAACCCTTCCGAAAGACTTGCCCGTGGGAAGCAGGCCGCCTGCGGGAGGTAGTCCGGCGTGTTCCACCACCATCTTTCCGGCCAAGCACCGGCCTGCAGCTACCCCCAGAAGTGTTTTTTACCTTTTCATTTTCCCCTAAGAAGACCTGTTTCGTCTAGCCCCTCCCGGCGAATTCCTGCAAGCGGAGAGGCTGTCCCGAAATGCCATTCTTAAGCCGGAGCCACGAAGCAACCCGCAACCCCCAAACCGCAAAACCCCTAATAAACCGGGTAGTTGGGCAAACGGGAAGGGTTTAGAAACGGTTCAGACTGCTGGCCGGTTACCCATTTCGGGACTGGCTCTACCAGGGGAAACCCTCTTTGGATAAAGCGGCAGGGAACGTTGGACCTGAATGAAAAGGTCCTTGGAGGGATCTGCTTCGGAGGACCGTATGGCGGAAGCCAACCCCAGCATTCCAGAAGGAAAAGGCCCTTGGAGGGATATGCCTGTCGGGTCCGCTCCCTGGGAGGTATTGGCTTTGGATCACCGCTTTTGCAGGCCTGCCAAGCACGCCCCTCCATTCAGCTACCATGTTACGGCGGCAGGACAAACACTGGAAGGTCAACTCTGCTCCCATTAGGATAGGAAGAAGAGGGCCAGATGCCTTCTTCTGGGGGCAACGGGTCGGCAAGGTTTTGGGAGATCGTGGGATGGAGCTGGACTGTCTGGGGCCTTATCAACTAGTTCGGAAGTTGGGCCGAGGCGGGATGGGCGTGGTCTATGAGGGGGTGGATGTGGAGACAGGCCAACGGGCTGCTCTGAAAGTCCTCTCCGCCCCCCTGAGCGAAGACCAAGATTTCCGCATCCGCTTTGAAACCGAAATCGAAACCCTACGGAGACTGAAACATCCGAACATTGTACGTTTGTTTGGCTTCGGTCAGCAGGAGGGACTCCTGTTCTATGCGATGGAGCTGGTCGATGGGCCAAGCCTGGAGGCCGAACTGCGGCGAGGCCGACGTTTCGGCTGGCAAGAGGCGGCCCAGATCGGGCTCCAAATATGCCGCGGTCTTCGCCATGCCCATGACCGGGGCATCATCCATCGGGACCTTAAACCGGGCAATCTTCTGCTGGCCGCCGACGGCACGGTGAAACTGGCCGACTTCGGCATCGCCCAACTCTTTGGCCGAACCAGAGTTACCGCCGTCGGCAGTGTGGTAGGCACGTTGGACTACATGGCCCCGGAGCAGGCGCAGGGCAGTCTGGTGGATGCCAGGGCTGATTTGTATAGTCTCGGGGCAGTCCTCTATACGTTGCTGAGCGGGCGACCGCCGCTTCATGCCAAGACGCTTTCGGAGATGCTCGAAAAGCTCTACCGGACCAGGCCGGAACCGATCCGCCGGTTGGCCCCGGAAGTACCCGAAGCGTTCGAGCAACTGCTAGAACAGCTTTTGGAGAAAGAGCCTCAGCGGCGGATGGCCACGGCCCAGGCGACGGCCCGGCGTTTGGAAACCCTCCTGCAAGAGGCCGCCGGAGGAGATGCTTGTTCGAGCCCTCCTAGGGCCGAAACGGACGCCGCCTCCGAATCCGCTCCGGCTGGAACAGAAGAACCGGTCTTATCCGCCGGTTCGGCAATCGGAGATGTTCTGGGACGGCCTGCCCGCCCAGAAGGCTCCAGTGCTCAGGAACCTAGTTCGGCTGGCCCGGGGGAACCGGAAAGAACGGAGAAAACGAGCAGACCGGAAGAAACGGGTGGACCAAGGGAAATGGGCCGACCGGAGGAAATAGGAACAGAGGCGAAAGGAGCAGGATTTAAGAAAATGGATAGTTCAGATGAAATAGGTAGTCCAGCGAAAATGGACAGTTTGGGGGAAAAAGGAGGAGCAGAAGAACCGCTCGCCCCAAACGGACTGCACCGGACGGGAGGAATGAAGGGATTGGACAAACCGAGGGGCCTGGCGGAAATGGAGGGATCGGAGAAACTGAGCGGACTGAGGCAACCGGCCGAACTTCCAGAGACTAAGCCGATGACCTGGCCTCCGGGGCTGCTGCCTGGGCTTTTGCCGACAGCCGGGCTGCCGGCCAGTGGGCCGGTTGCCCAGGGATCGGCCGAGGCAAAGGCAGCAGAAGAACCGTCCCAAGGGATCAAACCTCCCTCTGGGGATATATTTGTAGAAGGACGTCCAAGGGCGGGGCTGTCGCCTGGGCAGTGGCCATCCGCCGCTGAGGGGCCTTCATCCCCCCTGGCCGTTTCCGCCCCTTCTTCGGCAGGCCAGGTTTTGGAGCCGTTGCCGCCCACGCAGGAGGCCACCCCGCCGCCGGTGGGGCAGCCCGTGGCAAGTCGGGATCAACCGGAACCGGCCCCCTCCGAAAAAGAACCCCCGGATCGACCGGAGCAATTGACCCGGCAGGCCACCGCATCGGGCAAACGGAGCCATTTTGTCCCGGTCTCCGAAGAAGAGCTGGACCAGATGCCTTCGGAAGAGCCAGCCAGGCCCTGGATATCCTGGCAGACCTGGGTTTTGGTGGGGTGCCTGCTGGCGGTTGGGGGGACGGTGTGGTATCTGTTGCAACCGCCGTCGGCCGACGCCTTGTACGAGCGGATCGCCCGCTCCGCGCAGGAAGGGACCATCGAAGCGCTTCGCACGGCGGAGTCGGCCATCCAAGAGTTCCTAACCCGATACCCGTCGGATCCCCGGGCCGAACAGGTTCGCCAATACGAACGGGAATTGGACCTGGATCGGTTGGAGCGCCGGTTTGAATTGCAGGCCAGCGGTCGTCTCCGGAGCCGGGGCGTCCTTTCCCCTTGTGAACGGGTGTATGCGGAAGCGGTGGCCATTAGCCGAACCAATCCCGAACTGGGTATTGCCCAACTGCAGGCTCTATTGGCGTTATACGAGGATCGGCCAGAACGTTCCGGACCGACCGGAGCATGTCTGGAACTGGCCCGGCGCCGCCTCCAACGTCTCCAACAAGAGCTTCAGGAGCAGGTGGCGGGTGCGGTGCAGGTTTTGGAGGAACGCCTCCGCCGGGCTGAGCAGTTGGAAAGCTCCCATCCCGAAGCGGCCCGTGCGATCCGGCAGGCCATTGTCCAACTGTATGGGGAGAAACCCTGGGCCGGGGCGGTAGTGGCCCGAGCCAAGGCCGCCTTGGCCCGTTCAACCACCCCGGCCAGCCCCAAGCCCCCCGCTCCGACCCCGCCCCCGTAATTGCCTTGGCCTCTCGACGGTCAGGGGAGAGGCGGGGTGCTTTATTTGGCTAACCTGTTACGAAAGCTAGAGGAAGAGAGAATGCAGGTTTCTGGCCCTTTCCCGGTGTGTGTTTTTACGGCTTGGGCCGATACAGTTCCGGCCGGCGGTGCTGGAGCAGCACGGAGCGCAGATCCCCTTTGGCCACCGGCCACTGCTTCTGTTGGTAGCCATCCGGATAAGGGCCTTTGGCCCGAAGCTGTTCCGGCCACTCGAAATACTTGGGCCGATTGTCTAGTTGCAGGTTGACGATGACCGGCTCGTTATTGGTCAGATGTTGACTGGCCGCCAGGACCATGCCCCAGGGATCGAGGATGTAGGCCCGGTGGTCGCTTGGGCCGCAGGGGCTGGTGGCCCGGAGTAGAAAATAGCCGTGATCCACCGCCCGATGGCCGTCCCGCCATCGGATGAACTCCCCATACGGCCCGGCATCCTGGGTGGGATGGAGCATCAGATCCACCTGATGCAGCCCGGCCGTCAAATCCAAAAGCGGGGCATAGACATCAGCACATATTTTCACGCAGATACGGCCGAAATCCAGGTCGAAAATCCCCACCCGGTCGCCCGCCTGATAGTATTTCGATTCTTTCGGCGTGGTTTGGATGATTTTGGTGTATCGGCCCAATTCTTTGCCCTGCCGGTCGTAGAGGATGGCCTCGTTGAAGCCCCGGTGCAGCTCGCCGGCGATGACGATGTACATTTTATACTTGCCGGCTTTTTCGGCAATCTGACGAAGCCACTGCTCATTCCGCTGGCGGTATTTTTCCACCTCCTGGTCGTTTTGATACCAGACGTATTCCCATAGGCAGACCAGATCGCAGTGTTGCTGGCCGCAATGGTCCAGTTTCTGGAGCAGCAGATCGATATTGGGTTCACATTCGACGGCAGCGACCCGGGCGGTGCGGGGTTTGTCCGAACTTCTGGGCCAGGGCGGCGGTAATTGGTCGTTCGGGGCGGTGGCAAGCCGATAAGGGCCTTCCGTGTCCAGTCCGGCTTTAGGGTTGACCGAGCCGACCAGGGCCGCCGCCGGTACGGTGGCTACTGCGACGCCGCCGGCATGTCCGGAGTCGGCCAGCGTATGACCATCTGGGGCGAAGACCTGCGCCCGGCCGATCGGCCAGGTGCCGGTCCAGGAAAACCGATCTTCGTAGCCGCCGTAGCCTTTCCGGCCGGCGTAGCGTGCTACCGCATAGTACACGTCCAGATCGACGGCGCGACCTTGGAGGGCGAAGGTAATCCAATGCTCATCACGCACGGGAAACGGGCTGGTACTCCAAACGATCAGTTTCGCCCCCCGACGCCGCAGCACCATGTCGATCTCCGGGAAATAATGATCGGTGCCGATCTTCAGGCCGATCGGCCCGATGTCCGTGGAAAATACCGGCAGGTCGTCGCCCAGGGCAAACCCGGCATCCGGCCCCGGTCCCCGCTCATACGGCAGGCAGTGGCTTTTACGGTATTTGCCCACCAATCGGCCCTGCCGATCGCACAAAAACGAGGTTACATACCACCGGTCGGCCTCTTTTTCTCGCAGATTGGCGACCACCAGCATCTTGTACTGGGCTGCCTTTTGGGCGATTTTTTCGTAGGTAGGTCCTGGGATGGGTTCGGGCGGCTGATCCACACAGACTTCGGGCAGACAGGCCAAATCGGCGCCGGCTTGGCCCGCCTCGTCCAGCCCGCTCAAAACGGCCTCCAACGTCCGATGGCCCTGGTCCCAGACGAGCGAAATCGGTGCAATCCGCACTTTGCGGGTTCGGCGGCGGAAGGCCTCTTGACGCAACGCCTCGGCCGCTCCGGCCGGGCCTTCCATGCACAGGTCGTCCAGCAGGATGTCGGCCTTGGCAGCCCGGGTGTTGCCGACGGCCACGATGATCGCCTGCACCCAGGCCCCTTCGACGGGTTGGCCGCCGCTCTGGCACCATTTCCGGAGCTCTTCGTAGGCCTGGTCCATGCGGACTTCTTGCCAGTTCGGCCCCGGCTGCACCCCCGGCCCATGATAAACAAATCCATACGGCGAAATGGCCACCTTCAGCCAGACCGGCACATTGGTCTTGACGGAAAACCGGATCGACGCCAAGGCGGGGGCAATCGGCACCGGCTCCGGCAAATCATAGCTCCAATAGGAGAGGTTCTCCTGGACCGATTCGGGAAAATCCAGTCGGAGACGCATCGCCCGGGAATTGCCCACTCCGAGGCCGTCCTGAGGGGCAATCCAGGTGCGTACCGGGGCATCGCCCCAGGTGTGCCGAAACGCCGAAAACTCTTCCTTATCGAACGAGCGGCGAAAAATCTCCTCGGCCCGCAGCCCCGGTTCCGATACGTTCCCGCTTCCGGACGGTTGCCAAGCGGGCGCTAAGTAGCCGATCCCCGCGGCCAAACAAATCCATCCTCTTCTGGTGCATCGCATGGTCAAGTCTCCTTGGAGGTACTGCTAGTGTAGCAGGAACGTCCCCCCTGAAAATAGGGGTTCTGGCGGAAATTCGCCTATCTGGGATAATTTGGGATAATAGAGACCCACCTGGTTGCTGATAGAGAGCAACCTGGATTACCAGAATGAGTCTCTCACCGGAAGAAACAGTTTTCTTATGGCAGACAGAGAATATACGCCGTATCAACAGCGGATCATCCGCAATTACTACCAAAACCAGCAGGCCATTATGCTTCAGCGGTTGCAGGAGATTGTAAGCGAGTTGTATTTGGCCGAGGGGAAGGCCCGACAGCGGCTTTGGCGGCGGGCGGCAGCGGCCATGGAAAAACTCCAACTGCCTCCCGCCCGCATCCAACATATCCTCCAAACGGATAACCCCGCCCTGTTGGCCAACTTGATCCAGGAGTTGTGGAAAAAATCGTAGCCGGAGTATTTCCTGTGGGTAACATTTTACCCGATGGGAGGGGCACACTGGGCAGGCCCGAGGATTTCCACCTTCACCTTCATCCTTTCTTGCAAAAAGTAGCGGGGAAAATGGGGCTGCATTGTCGGTGAACGAGGGAAGATGGTTGATCGTCGGATAGGATAAAAACGATCACTTATGCGGATTGCCGAGATTTTTCAGTCGATCCAAGGGGAGGGGTTTCTCAGCGGGATACCGAGCGTGTTTGTGCGCACGTCGGGGTGCCATTTGCGGTGTCGGTTTTGCGACACGCCCTATGCGGCCTGGGCGCCGGAAGGTGAACATATGTCCCTCGATGCGATCGTCCGGCAAGTGGCAGGGTTTTCTGCCCGCCATGTGGTCCTTACCGGTGGGGAACCCATGCTGTGGAAGGAGATGGTGCCGCTTACCGCCCACCTCCGTCGGCTGGGGCGGCATCTAACGATCGAAACGAGCGGGACCCGGTACTTGCCGGTGGAATGTGATCTGATGTCTATTAGCCCCAAACTTTCCAATTCCACCCCCTGGGCTGCCGAAAACCCCCGTTGGCCACTCCACCATGAACGCCACCGCCACCGACCGGACGTCATCCGACGCCTGGTTCAGGAGTACCCCTACCAGATCAAATTCGTCATCGACACCCCGGCGGACTGCCTGGAAGTGGAAGAGTACCTTCGCCAATTTCCCGAAATCGACCGAAACCGGGTGTTGCTCATGCCCCAGGGGACCGATCGGCAAACGCTGGCCGAGAAAGCCCAATGGCTCATCCCCTACTGCCACCAGCACCAGCTCCACTATTGCCCCCGGGTGCATATTGAGCTGTTCGGCAACGTGCGGGGCCGATAGGGCGATGGGGAATCTTTTTATCCGATGCGGCGCCGATGCCCGGCGATTTTGGACTCGGGAAGGTACAAAGATACATATAAACAAATAATTTCTTATTCCCCGGACGGAAACGCCAACTTGATGAGGCGGGCTATCTCCTTTCCGGAAGCCTTTAGGAAGGATGGGTGACTTCCGCCGGCGAGGGGGTAGGGGGGTGTTCGGCAGGGGATTGGCCGTCGGAGAGAAAAGTTAAAGTTCGGGAGCCGGGCGGTTCTTTCGGAATCTCCAGGCCGGCTCGGGTGAACTCGGCGAAGCCTTCGGTGAGGGCCGAATCTTTGGGCGGCTGCTTCGGCAAAATCCACGGAAGCCGAACGGTAAAGGTACTCCCTTTCCCCAATTGGCTCTCCAGGGAGACTTCGCCGCCCATGAGTCGGCACAATTCTTTGACGATCGACAGGCCCAAGCCGGTGCCCGAGTATTCCCTGGCCATGGAATCGCTCCGAAGCACGGTGCTGCCCTGACGGAATTTCTCGAAGATGATCTGTTGATCTTCTTCGGCAATCCCGATGCCGGTGTCGGCCACTTGCATCAGGAGCCAATCTCCCTGCCGATCGATCGAGACGGTGATTCGGCCTCCTTCTGGGGTGAACTTAATGGCATTAGACAAGAGATTATTCAGTATTTGTTGGACTCGGGCCTGGTCCTGGAACATCGGCGGCAAATCCGGCGGGATATGCACCCGCAAATCCAGATGCTTCTTTTCCGCCAGCGGACGGGCCAGATCACACTGCGCCTGGACCACCTGAGCAATGTTGAAATCGGTGGGCCGAAGCTCCATCCTGCCGGCTTCGATCTTGGCCAAATCGAGGATGTCGTTGATCATCTCCAGCAGGTGTCGGCCCGATTTCTGGATGTTCTGCACATACCGGCGATGTTTTTCCTCCAACTGCGGCAGTTCCGCTAAAAGCTCGCTAAAGCCGAGGATGCTGTTCAGCGGGGTGCGCAGTTCATGGCTCATAGTGGCCAAAAAGTCACTTTTCAGGCGGTTCATTTCATACAGTTGCATGTTCGCCCGGGCCAAGGCATCTACTTTGGCGTCCAGGTCGGCATTGACCCGACGGAGTTCTTCCTGCGTGGAGACCAGGTGGCGAAGCATCCGGTTGAAGGCGACGGCCAGGGCCTCGAACTCATCGCCGGTGTGGATTTCGGCCCGCATGGTGATATTGCCCCGACTAATGGCATCGCTTACATCCCGCAGGTGTTTTAAGGGTTTGACGATCACATACCGGATGATGGCATAGGAAGCTAGCATGGCCAAAAACATGGTTACCACTGCGGTGGTAACCAGAATGGCCCGATTCCAGTGCATCGCTTGGAGGGTTTTTTCATTGGAAATGCCGATCTTGATGACGGCCATCAGGTCGCCCTTGCGCTGGGCGGTCGAATGGCCCAAGGCGCTCAGCGTCGGTCCCGCCGCACTGATCCCGGAACCGCTGTCCAGAGGCAATGGCTGATGGCAAGCCGTCAAACAACTCGATTCCGCATAAATCGGCTGATAATAATAGTAGATTCGGCCGTCTTCGCTGAAGCGTTCTGCATAGAGTTGATCTCGGCTTGGACCAGGGGCGGCAGCCGGAGGGGTTTTGGGGTCTTGTTTTTCTTTTGGCTCCGGGGCATCCTCAGGGCCTTCTCGGCGTAAGAATTCTTCCACCAATCGACGTTCAAACTCGTCTTTGGGTTGGAACTTGGGATCGATGTCTCGCAAATTGCCAGGACGTCGCGGGAGGATAAAAATTGGTTCATCATACTTCAATTTCCCTAGCTCTTTAGCCAACCGGGGCAGATAACTGGTTCGGAACTCCGGATCGGTTTCCAGGTTGGACCAATGGCGTTGAAACATGATCACATCCACCAAGGCCCGCCCCGTCGCTGGGTTCTGCGCATGAACCAGTTTCTCCGTCTGGCTGCCGTACCACCAAAAACTGCCCGTCAGCAGCAGAAACAGACATACCCCAAACAGCAAGCGGCATTTCCGCTCCAGATTCGTTTCACCTAAAACCCGTTTCAACGATCGGTAGGACATGGCTCAAACCAACGTAGGAAGGTCCCCAAATACCCCCGTCTCCCCTCCCCCTTCCATTCCTCCCAGGGGGCTCTCTCCATCTTCCTAACGACTAGGAAGGGAATCCAATAGGTTCTTTGGGAAAGCAAAATATAGGCAAAATAGGCAAAGTGGGAAATCTTGCTCCTACAAAAATTGTCCACGCTACCCCACAGAGACCCTCTTTGGGGGGTTGTTAAAAATCCGGGCGTTAAGGAATCCGCTTCGGAACAAGGCAAATCGATACCCATGCCTTTCCTGAATGGGGAAGCCCCCATCCGTGCTTTGGGATTTCGTACCATTTTCGCCCAAATGGCGGAGCCATCTTTTGGGCCTCTCCCCAGGCGGGAGAATGTAGGGTGAGGGGGCCAGAGTGTCGTGTCATTCCTGCGCAAGCAGGAATCCAGAAAAACCAACTGGATTCCCGCTTTCGCGGGAATGACATCCAAGGGGGAAATCACAAAGGGGCCGTTGCCTTTTTGGCTCCCCCC
>Ga0209017_10001135_pt1 | contig 21643 bp, 17 predicted proteins | sample YNPBryunderm2012_FD_185812 | JGI IMG/M metagenome (GOLD analysis project Ga0209017, IMG submission 185812) | Anoxygenic and chlorotrophic microbial mat microbial communities from Yellowstone National Park, USA - YNP Bryant MS undermat 2012... ... | reverse complement strand
GAGTACCTTTCGTGGCACGGTGTTTCAAAGCCTCGACTTGCTCGGCTTCAAGCACATTGAGTTGATTTTTAATTGATGTAAAGCCAAGTTCTTTACAGAAATCAAGCAAGACCTTGGTCTCAAGGTTTAACTCTTTCGCTAAGGCAAATACTCGAACTTTGCTATCTTTTTCTTTCGTCGGCTGCAAACGCGGCTCCTTCGGGGTCGGCCCGATCTCGGCTAGCTGCCGGCATTGATCTTGCATTACCGGAATTATGTTATGATTTTAACCGAAGAAATCGGCATGAAAAGAGCGAGTCCACGGTTCATCGGGAAGGCTCGGATTTTTTTTCGGGATCATCGGTAGTTAACTCGCCATCCTCGCCGGTTCGCTCTTCTTCGTGGACTAATGCTTCTTCGAACCCGATCGGATCGGTGGGCATTCCTTCGTGGTAGGGGATGGTGGGGGCGGGTGGTGGATTCGGAGTGGTTTCGGGGGGTGTTGTGTCACGGGCTGGAAGATGATTAGTGGCGATGAGTGACTCGGGCCTCGATTCTTCTGGGAATTCCCCGTCGGTTTTGCCAGGTGTATCTGCTTCTGGGCTGCCTGCTTCGGCTTCATGGGCGGCCGCTGCGGCTCGGGCTTCGGCTTCGGCTTGTTCAGCGATGGCCGCTCGTTCTTCCTCGACGCTTCGTTCCATGTGCTCGGCGTATTCTTCGGCGTAACTGAGTAGCTCTTCTGCCTGTTCCTCGGTCAAATCCACGAATTCACGAAGCTCGGCGGCATCGATGAACGTGAGTTCGTTGTACGACAGGAATCCTTCCTCAATCATTGCCTGAACATGGTCTTCCGTGACATGGGGCAGTTGCCGGAACCAGCGTTCGGCTCGTTCGAGGGCTTCAGCCAGTTCGTCGTGGGTCATAATTTCGATATCCATGCCGACCAGCTTACTGGCGAGTCGGACATTTTGGCCCCGGCGGCCGATTGCCAGCGACAATTGATCTTCGTTCACTAGAACGATCGCTCGGCCGAGGCGAGGGTAAGTAAAAACATCCGCGATTTCCGCCGGTTGCAAGGCGTTCGGAATCAATACCTGCAGCGAGTCATTCCAGCGGACAATGTCAATCCGCTCGCCATTCAGTTCTTCGATGATATTTTTGATACGGCTGCCGCGAACACCGACACAGGCACCGACACAATCCACCTTCACGTCGATGGAGGAGACCGCTACTTTCGAACGATACCCGGCTTCTCGGGCGATCGCGCGAATATCGATGGTTCGATCTTCGACTTCGGGAATTTCTTCTTCAAATAAGGCTCGGACAAAATCGGGATGCGCCCGGCTTAAGACGATTTTGACACGATGTCCCGTTTTGCGCACTTCGAAGATGACCGCCTTGACCCGTTCTCCGACGTGGTGGCTTTCGCCGGGGATCTGTTCACTGCGGGGCAAGAGGGCTTCGGTTTTGCCCAGGGTGACAATAGCCGTGCCAGCGTCGATTCGTTGGATCGTGCCGACCACGAGTTCGCCTTTCTTCGCAGCGAATTCGCCGAATACCGTATCCGATTCCGCTTCGCGAATTTTCTGAAGCATGACCTGCTTGGCCGACTGGGCCGCGATGCGACCGAGCATTTCCGGATCCAGATCCGTTTCGCCATACTTGGCAATAATATCGCCGGTGGCACGATCAATATGAACGTAGATGCCTGGGCTGCCCGATTCTTCCCGATCGTGGGCCGTTGCGAGGCCAAAATGTTTTTCGGCAGCAAGTTGGATGGCCGACTCAATGCCATGAAAGATGACCTCACGGGAAATTTTTTTGTCCTCGTGCATCATCTCGACAAGCTTCAGAATTTCCTTGCCGAGATCTTTCTTGACGGTCGCCATAACAACGTTCTCCGAAAATCGGCAAATTCACTACCTGGTTACACAGTCTCCCGCCGCTCGAACGGAATTCGCTGACCGTGGCCATCGAAGCAAAGGCAGCGATCGATGGAAAAGAACCAGTCGAGCCTGCTGCCCAGCGGCTGCGGGGTGCTGACGATGGTTCCGACCTCGACGCGGCCGTGGTCTGGTCTGAGTGTCAGCAGCCAGCCGCAGCCGAGCGGCTCCACTCCAACGACCAGCCATCCGCTGACGGTCCGTTCCGGCAGCGAATTCCGATCATTCGATCCTTGATGGCCGAGCGGCTGCAGGTGAACATCTTCGGGCCGGATTCCGAGCGTCAGATGAGTGCCACGATTATGCTCGAACCACCATTTGACCCAGGGGGTCGGGAGTCCCACCACAATCGAGCCGCACCGCGAACGGAATTCCCATCCTGATGGCTCGTGATCACCCCCGTGATCTCGAAAGGCCTTGGCCGATCCCGCGGCTGGCGGAGCCAGGCCGGGCGAAATCTGGCCGTCTATTAAATGATACCGCCCGAAGCACGCCGCCACAAATCGGTGGTTCGGATGATCGCGAAGTTCTGAGGCGGTGCCAATCTGAAGGATTCGCCCTTCGCCCAAAACTCCAATCCGCTGCCCCAGGCACAAGGCATCACGCGGATCGTGGGTGACGAACAGTATTGTGGCGCTCGTCTGTTCCAGGAGCAAGTGGAGATCGTGCCGAAATTCGCCACGAAACAGTGGATCCAGGCTACTGAACGGTTCATCCAGCAGCCACAGCGGCGGATTCTGGTGCAATAACTTTGCCAGGGCTGCCCGCTGACGCTGGCCGCCAGACAGTTGATGCGGGTAAAAATTCAGCCGATCCTGTAATCCGAGCCGTGCGACGATCTCGGGCGGACAAGGTCGACCCTGTACCTGGAGATTCTTGGCCACTGTCAACTGGGGATAGAGCACCGGTCGCTGCGGAAGCAGGCCGACACCTCGACGGTGAGGCGGCAAGGCGTGGATCGGCTGCCCTGCCCGGATGATTTGCCCCGAGCTCAGCATTTCCAGCCCGGCAATCAACCGCAGCAATGTCGTTTTCCCGGAACCCGATGGTCCCAGCAACGCGAAGCGTTCCCCCACCGCCAGGCTCAGATTCAACGGCTGAAGCCCGATTGTGCCGTCGGCATACCGCTTGGAAACCTCGATTAACTCTAGCGCCGATGTCAATGCAGTGTGCTTGGGATTTTGGCTGGTAGTCACGGCTGAACGCGAAACCGGTACAGCGTTGTCTGGCGATACGTTTCTCCCGGTTTGAGAATGATCGACGGAAAACCGGGTTTATTTGGCGAATCCGGGAAGTGCTGGGCTTCCAGACAGAAACCGCCATACTGCCGATAAACCACCCCCCCTTTTCCCGTCAAAGTCCCGTCGAGGAAATTCCCGGTGTAAAATTGGACTCCAGGCTCGGTCGTCAGCACTTCAAGAACACGGCCCGTGGTCGGTTCGGTGACAATTGCGGCCAACTCGGGGTTATCCCGCCGACGATCGGCAAGAACATAATTGAGATCGTAACCGACGGGATTGCCACCCGCTTGCTTGAGCCGTTCACCGATGGTCCGCGGTGTCGTGAAATCGAACGGCGTCCCAGCCACCGGCTTAATCTCTCCCGTCGGTAACAATGTTTCATCCCCGGGGGTGTAACGTGTCGCCTTGATTTCCAGGCGATGCTGCAAAATGTCACCTGCCCCGGGGCCAGCCAAGTGAAAATAACTGTGATTCGTCAAATTCACCGGTGTCGCTTGATCCGTGGTGGCGTGATAATCAATTCGCAAGGTGTTGTCGTTGGCGAATGTGTAGGTAACAACACACTGAAGGTTTCCTGGATAACCTTCCTCGCCGTTCTTACTTGTGTAACTAAGGCGGAGAACGGGGCCATCCGCGGACAAGCTGGGGACAGCCTTCCAGACTTGTTTATCGAAGCCGATCTTGCCGCCGTGCAAACTATGTGCTCCGTTATTGGCAGCTAATTTGTAGGTTTTCCCCTCGAGCGTAAACTGAGCATTACCGATTCGATTGGCCACCCGCCCAGTGATGCAACCGAAATACGGGTGTCCATCAAGATATCCCTTCAAATTGTCAAAGCCAAGCACCACATCCGCGTACTTGCCGGATTTGTCGGGAACGTGAAGCTCGGTGATAATACCACCGTAGGTAATAATTTTGGCCCAGGAACCGGGCTTATTGACGAGGGTGTAAGCAGTGATCGTCGTACCATCGGGAAGTTGCCCGAACGGTTCCTCTTCGTAGGACGGGCCAGGCTTCGGTCCCGCGGACAAATTCGTCGCCAGCCCGCAAACCAGGAGCAACGTGGGCCAAGGGGAGAGGCCTCGCATACCACAACCCTCCAGAATCGATACCGGAATTTGACCGAGGAGACTGTGAATTACTCTATTCCCGATCACACAAGAGGAAACCCTCACCGGCCGAGGCTTTCTGAGGATCGGAATGAACAGATGCCAAGCACACCGGCCACGATCAGGATAAACTATGAATTCTCTGCTGCCGATGTTGCTGCTTCATAGAGCGTGGGATGTGATAACTCTCAAATCTTTGATTTTCCGAGGAAGTATCGCAAAGATTGCAACCAGATCGGATATCGCTAGACACCTGAATTCTCGGATCTTCTCCGATCCGAAGGTTGAAGACGGTTATGCCTGAGAATTTATCGGAATGCCGCATCGTTCTCGTTCGTCCGCAATTTCCCGGAAATCTTGGGGCCGCGGCTAGGCTCTTGCGGAATTTCGGGCTCCGGCAACTCGTCTTGGTCGATCCGGTGGCCGATCGCTGGTCGATGGATGCCGTCATGATGGCGATGGGTGGCCGCGATCTTTTGCAAAATGCCGTCGAGAGCAAGACCTTGGCCGAGGCGGTGGCCGATTGTCATCTCGTGCTTGCCACCAGCGGCGAAACCGGCGGGCTGATCCGGAAAGGATTCTGGGGTACGCCTGAGGAAAAAATTCCGCAATTGCTCGATGCACTCGACCGGGGTCCCGCTGCCATCGTCTTCGGCCCCGAGCCAAGCGGTTTAACCCTCGCCGAAATCGCCGCTTGCCACGGCAGCATTTACATTCCCACCGAAGCCGACTGCCCGTCGTTAAATCTGGCCCAGGCAATCGCGATTTGTGTGTATGAACTCCGCCGACAATTTCTGGCCCGGAGTTCGCGGCCCGTCCAGGGGGTAGATCCGCCCGCTCCGTACCGGGAAACCGAGGAACTGTTTCGGCACTTGCACGAAGCACTCGTGGCCATCCGGTTTCTCTGGGATTTTCGCGCTGAGGGGATTTTTCATGTGATCCGCAGTGTGCTGGCTCGGGCTCAATTAACCCGGAAAGAAGTGCAGGTGTTCCACGGTCTGGCCAAGCAACTTCTCTTTGTGGCACGAGAATACGGGGTGCCCCACCCGGAAAGCGACAAAACCTGGCGCGGCTCGAACCGTCGAAGCCGGCACAAGCCGAATCCGCCGCCCGACTCTGCACTCTGAGTTCGCTTGCTGAGCGAGCAGACCGTGCTTATTCCCGAGTCAGCGTTTCATCAAGGTTCAGTACATTCAGGCAAAGGTTTGTCCAGGCGGCATGTTCGATCGCGGCAACAGCCATGGAGCGAGGAAATTCGCCGACTTTCACCAGCCGATCCGCCGCCGCGGGGTCGCCCTGATATTGTTGGCGAAGCCGCTGCAATCCCGCCAGCAGAATCGGCATTTCTTCCGCTCGTGGGGATCGCGACAGGACTCGGAGATACAACCGTTCCAGCCGCTCGGTATCTGTTCGGGCTTCACCGAGCAACAGCTTCTCGGCGAGCACCCGAGCCGCTTCGGCATAAGTCACATCGTTCATGGTGATTAAGGCATGCAGGGGTGTATTCGTGCGGGTCACTTTCACCGTGCAGGTCTGTCGCGATCCGACATCAAAGAAGAGCGTCGGCCCGATAATCCGTCGCCAGAAGGTGTATAAGCTCCGGCGATACAATCCTTCGCCGTGATCTTGCTGATACTTTTTTGTACCGAAGGTGGCTTCTTCCCAGATGCCGGGAGGCTGATACGGATTGACGGGTCGGCCTCCCCGTTTTTCGACAAGTAAGCCGGCAACGTACAGGGCTTGATCGCGAATCATCCATGATGGCAAGCGGTAGCGGGGCCCGCGGGACAGCAAGCGATTTTCCGGATCGGCATGATTCACAATCTTGGACTGCTGACGGTAGGTGTGACTCATCACCATCAATTTGAGCAACTGTTTGACGGACCAGTTGCGTGCCAGAAATTCCGCCGCCAGCCAGTCAAGCAGTTCCGGATGGCTTGGCCTTGCCCCTTGAACGCCGAAATCTTCCGGGGTTTTCACCAGCCCGACGCCAAAAATTTGTTGCCAGAACCGGTTGACAATCACCCGCCGTGTCAGGGGATGCTCGGGAGAAACCAGCCAGCGTGCCAAGTCGAGTCGGTTCAGTGGCTGGGTCGCTGACATGGAGGGCAACGGCGGCAAAACCGCGGGGGTGCCCGCTTCCACCTGCCGCGTCGGTTTGTTGTAAAGCCCTTTGTCGAGGATATACGTTTCCCGGCGGACTGGCTGATCACGCATGACCATCACGCGGGCGATCCCCCGATTCACCGCTTCCCGCCGGCTCACCTGCTGGTAGAGTTCCTGGATTGCCCGGGTGTAATCCGAATCCGGTTCAGCCTTCTGAAAATACTGCAGCAGTTGACTCAGTTGTGACGTGGTTCGATTTTCCGTCGGCACTTTCAAGGCATCACGGATCGCCGTCGGCAGCGAGTGCGCCGCCTCAGCATCGGCTGCGGTTTTTCCTTTGCCGGCTAGGGCCGGGAATCGCTCGCCTTCGATGTGGCTGAGTTTCCTGGCGAGTTCCGCTGCTTTTTCGGTGTGTTCGCGGAGTTTGGCTTGCTCCTCCGCCGAGGGCAATTCTAGCACCGGGGGCATCTGTCCTTCCCGCCCGCCACCGGTGATCGGTGTCTGATTGAAAAAGGCAAACATCCGATAATATTCTTCCTGCTGGATCGGATCAAATTTATGATCGTGGCAGCGGCAGCAATTCAAGGTCAATCCGAGCCAGACGGTTCCCACGGTTTCCGTCATGTCCATGACATAATCGACCCGGTTTTCCTCAGGAATTCGCCCGCCTTCCCCGTTGATCATGTGATTGCGTAAAAAGCCGGTCGCCAGGATCTGTTCGGTCGTGGCGTTCGGCAACAAATCCCCGGCCAATTGCAAAATCGTGAACTGATCAAAGGGAAGATCGTTGTTGAAGGCATTCACGACCCAGTCCCGCCAGGGCCACATCGTCCGTTCCATGTCGCCTTGATAGCCGTTGCTGTCGGCATATCTGGCGGCGTCGAGCCACTCCCAGGCCATCCGCTCGCCAAACCGGGGTGATGCCAGTAAACGATCCACCAGTCGTTCGTAGGCATCCGGACGAGAATCATTGCGGAACTCCGCGACTTCCTCGGGTGTCGGGGGCAGCCCCGTCAAGTCAAGTGAAAGACGTCGAATCAAGGTCGCTCGATCCGCTTCGGGCGAGGGCATCAATCCTGCCGGCCGCAGCCGAGCTTGAATGAAGGCATCGATCGGATTACGCCGGGGCCAACTTTCTTCGGAAACGAGTGGCACGGTCGGTCGGCGGATCGGCGCGAAAGCCCAGTGCTGCCCCCAGTTGGCACCGGAATCAATCCAGCGTTGCAGAATGGCGATTTGCCCGGCCGACAACGGCTTTTTCGCCCGGGGTGGAGGCATCAATTCGTCCGCTTCCGGGCTCAGCAATCGGCGCATCAACTCACTTTCCCCACTCCGGCCCGGGACTATGACCCTGGCGGCTCCAGCAGCAGTATCCAGCCGAAGATCTGCCTTCCGACTCCCAGCGTCCGGGCCATGGCAGGAAAAGCAATGCTCTGAAAGGATCGGCAACACTTCTCGGGCAAAATCCGGTTTTTCCGTTGCCAACAATGGTGACGCAGAAGCGAAGAACATCAGCGTCCAGCAAACGATTCGCATGGCCGAGCAGGGGTTCAAGGGCATGGCATCAGACAGAATTTCCCCCAGTATAATCGATGGCGGCTCGCAATGCCTCAGCGATTTTCTGCAGGGATTCTTGCGAAGTTGCCAGCGGCGGCAAAGCATACAACACATTCCCCAGGGGTCGCAGGAAGACACCCCGGTCCGCGGCAAGGCCGGTCCACTGCTCCGCTTCCGTTGCCAGATAACCGCCTTGCACCTTCATTTCAACGGCGACGATACTGCCACACTGGCGGATCTCTGCAACTGCAGGAGATTCTGAGAAATCGACAATCGCCTCGTAGACTGTCCGACCGATGTCATGAGCCCGGCCCAGCACTCCCGGGTCTGCCAGGCGAGCCTCATTCTCGGCGGCGACCGCGCACGCCAGCGGGTGCGCGGTGAAGGAATGCCCGTGGAAAAACGAGCGACTGCGATCCGCGGTGTCGAATGCCGCGACAATGTTCGGCCCGGCCAAGGTCACTGCCAGCGGCAAGATCCCACCGGCTAGCGTCTTTGCCGCGCAAATCAGGTCGGGGGCGATTCCTGCTTGCTGAAACGCCCAGCGAGTTCCCGTGCGAGCGCCGGTCATCACCTCGTCGGCGATGAACAGCAGCCCGTGATTCCGCGTGACCGTGTACACATCGCGAAGCACCTCGGGGCTGTGCATCCGCATGCCCCCGGCTCCTTGCACCAAAGGTTCCACAATTACCGCGGCAATTTCAGACGCTCGCTGTTGCAACAGCTCGTCGAGGCGATTCGCCTGCAGGGGAAGTTGCAAAGCCCTGAACAAAAGGGGTTCAAACGGCCCGAAGAACAGTCGATCCCGACCGACGGCCATCGCACCGAAGGTGTCGCCATGATACGCTTTCTCGAAGCCGACGAACAGTTGCCGTTCAGGTTCACCCCGATGACACCAGTATTGGTAGGCCATCTTCAATGCGACCTCAACCGCAGTGCTGCCGTTGTCTGAGAAAAAGACGCGTCCGCCACTCCACGGACAGGTGGCCAGAATCCGCTCGGCAAAGAGCACCGCCTCGGGGTGCGTTACACCGGCGAACAGCACATGATCGATCCGCTGGGTCGCGCGACGCAGTGCGGTCATCAAACCCGGGTCGCGGTGGCCATGGAGAATCGTCCACCACGAGGAAATCCCGTCGATTAAGCGACGGCCGTCCGCAAGATGCAAAAATTCAGCCTCGGCACCGACAACGGGCCAGGGCCTTCGTGATGGTCGCAGCGACGTGTACGGATGCCAGATACAGCCGGCATCCGCGGCTTGCAAAGCCTCTTCGCCGACGCTCAAAAAAGACGCTTCCCCGCCTGCGTCGGCAATCAACTGCTGCAGCGCCGTCAACGCTGTGCTTTGCGACGCCACCGCGGCCCTTACCCCTGCGGCCGTCCACTCCTCCGGTGACCTGAGCGAAATTACTGGCATTCCCGGTGAATGTTTGCGAATCTCCGCCTCGGCATACTCATCGATCGAACCAGTCAACACGATGGCTAGCGGTCGAACTCCGAGGGTGCTCAGGGCGGTCAAACCTTGCAACGATCGGCCGATCGCACCGACGGCCGAGGGAGTCACCAGAATGGATCGGCACCGCAATCGCTGAATCAGCGACAGTTGCAGTTCCTGTTCATTGAGTGGCGAAAATGGACCCCCGAAGGTCTCAATGAGCAGACCGCGTTGCTGGTCAGTCACTTCAGGTTGAGCCTGAAGAATCTCCGAGGAAGAGGGGATAACCCGACATTCTCTCCGCGCCGCTAGGGGGGGTGACACCGGATCGCGAAGCTGCAGGATCGGCGAATGCACGATCACTTCGGGAACAAGTCGTCGCACTGTCGCGGTATCTGACGCTCCTGTTTCGAGCGGCTTCCAGTATTCCCAGCGTGCCGGGAAAGCGGCAAGCAGCAACAGTGACACCGTGGTTTTCCCGGCGTCGGTGTCCGTCCCCAGCACCAGCAGATTTCCCCTCATTTCCGGTATTGCATGGCCCGTGAAAGCGACTCGGCAAGTCGCTGCAAATCCGCCAGGGTATGATCCGCATGGATTGAGACTCGCAGTCGGCTGCTGCCGGGCGGCACACTCGGCGGCCGGATCGCCCGGACATCAAAACCGTCGGCTTGCAAATCCCGGGCAATGGCGACTGCCAATCCATCATTCCCGATCACAATCGGTACGATATATTCTGTCCCGATCGCCGAAATCCCCGCAGCGGCGAGATATTGCCGGAACGCTCGGGCGTTCTGATGCAATTGCGCACGCCCAGCTTGATCCGTCTGCACCCGCGGTAGCATTTGTCGCCACCAGCGGCCACATTCCGCTGGCAACGCCGTGGTAAAGATCAAATGCCGGCAACGATTGATCAAATAATCCTTGAGTAACCGTGGCCCCGCCAGATACGCCCCGGGAACGCCGAGCGCCTTTCCCCCCGTATGAATACTGACGAGAACCTGAGTTCGTAATCCGAGCGCATCGACATATCCGGAACCTGACTCTCCGTAACAGCCCGTACTGTGAGCTTCGTCGACAATCAAAGCCGCCGAGTATCGCTGGCACAGTTGAGCAATCTCCCGGAGCGGAGCCAGATCGCCATCCATGCTGAACAGCGATTCCGTGATCACGAATCGGCAGCGACTGCCGTCACTTTTCTGCACTTCTTCGGCCAAACCTGCTTCCAGAGCCTCCAGATCGTTATGCCGATACGAATACCGCCGACATTTCGCCTGTCGCACTCCATCGAGAATACACGCATGGCTCAACTCGTCGTAAGCCACCCAGTCCCCCGGTTCGCAGATTGTTGAGATCAGGCCTTCATTCGCGAGATATCCGCTGGTCATCATCAGAACTGACTCAGCACCGTGCCACGCCGCCAGTTTGTCTTCGACTTCCTCCCAGATTCGGTGATGCCCCCGGAGCAGCCGCGATGCCATCCCCGATCGGCTCAAACCCGCCGCTGATTCCTCCTCGGAACTGCTCCTTCCTGCTTGAAGTCGACCTTTCCCGTAACCGAGATAATCATTCGAAGTGAAGTCAATTCCTTCCGGCAGACGGAAGCTGCGAAACCGGTCAAGTTTCCGCAACCCTTCCAATGCCTGCGACCAACGGTCGAAAAGACTCATGTGTTGCATGAGGTGGAACGGCTTGAGGATGTCGTCGGCAAAGGCTGGCGAACAGACATCGATTCTGGAACGGGCAATCCCATGGCCCGGAAGAGTTCATGATCGGCATCCACCGACGGATTCCCGGCCGTCAACAATTTTTCGCCGAAGAAAATCGAATCCGCTCCGGCCAGAAAACAAAGCACTTGCAATTCTCGATTCATCCGATCTCGCCCGGCGCTCAAGCGAACTCGGGCTCGAGGAAAGGCGATCCGTGCCGTGGCAATCAACCTGACCAATTGGATCGAATCCACCGGAGGCGCATGTTCCAGGGGTGTTCCCGGCATTGGCGTCAGGCAATTGATCGGGACACTCTCCGGCGGCGGCTCCAACTGGGCCAGTTCCACCAGTAATTTCAACCGGTCGTCTTCGGATTCACCCATTCCGATGATTCCACCGCTGCAGACCGAGATGCCGGCCGCCGCCACCCGCTTCAGTGTCGCCAGACGATCATCATAATTTCTCGTCGTGATAATCTCAGAATAATATTCCCGCGACGTGTCCAAATTATGATTATAAGCCGTCAATCCCGCTTCCGCGAGTCGGCGCGCCTGACTGTCGCTGAGCATCCCGAGAGTCACACAGGCTTCCATCCCCAGCCCGCGTACCACTCGAATCATGTCCAGCACCCGCTCGAATTCCGGGCCGTCCTTCGGTGAACGCCAGGCTGCCCCCATGCAAAAGCGAGTGGCACCGCAAGCCCGGGCGGCTTCCGCCCGCTCCCGCACTTCTGCTACCGTCATCAACGCTTGTCGATTTATGGCACTGTCGTAATGCGCGCTTTGCGAACAATACCCGCAATCTTCCGGGCAACCACCGGTTTTAATGCTCAAAAGCGCGCAGCGTTGCACATCCCGATAATCTCGGAACTGCCGATGGATATCCACGGCCCGGGCAATCAACTCCGGAAGCGGCAGGGAATAAACATCCCGAAATTCACTCAACGACTTCATAAAGATTAACTTAAGGATACATGCCCGACATGGCTAGTCCCGGCGGTTTTGCAATCGTCAGCAACATGATGCCAATTTGCAATTTCGGAACACACTTGACTGAGATACAGCCGCTGGCAACGCCCGGGAATTCCACAACTTATCCCAGGAAATCCTGGCCCAACGTCCGTAAATCACGGCCATAAATTCCTGCCAGCGAATCATGCGACAAGACGGAGGCTGGCGGACCTTCCGCAACGATTCTGCCGTCCTTCAAACACAACACAGAGCATGCATACTGCTTGACCATGTCGAGATCATGAGAGACTAGAACGATTGTCACCCCCGTCTGTCGATTCAATTCACTAATCAGATCGTAAAATGACTGCTGTGTTTTGAAATCGATTCCGGCTGCTGGTTCGTCCAGGAGCAACAATTCCGGCTTCGGTTCCAAGGCCATCGCCAGCAAAATTCTCTGGAGCTGGCCTCCCGATAGCCCCTCCACCGGCACATCAATCAGATCGTCCACTCCGACTTGAGCCAGCAATTCGCGAATCCGAGACAGCACTTGCCGACTGATGCCGAAAAACAGTGGCCGGCGTGTTAAAGCTAACGCCAGCAAGTCCCGCACGGTGATCGGAAGCCGAGCATCAATCGCCAGCCGCTGCGGCACATAACCGACATATTCGGGCCGGGGTCGACTGTGATCGTGACCGCAACGAAACTCGATCCGCCCCCGGTACGGAAATTCACCCAAAAGCGTTCGCAAAAGTGTCGACTTGCCGGAACCATTCAGGCCGATCAAGCCGGTGATCCGCGACCGGGGGATGTCTGCGGACGCTCCCTGCAAAATGGCTTTGCCCCCACGATAGACCCACACCTCGTGCAGACGCACCAGCGGGGGTAACTCCGGTCCGACAGTGTCGAGCGTCGAGATCATCAGTTCAATGCTTCCGCCAAGGCTCGAAGATTCGCTCGCATTTTCTTTTCGTACCAGTCAGCGGACAATTCTCCAGGGTTCGCGGTCTCCAGCGGATCAATTTCCACCAGCACCGGATTTTCAACCCCCTTGGCTTTCAATTGCTCCACGATTCGGGCCGCGGAATTTTGCGCCGAATACTGAGGTTCCACGGCTATCACCCGCACACGATTCTTCACACACGTCTCGATCAGCTTGTCCAGTTCTTTCGCCGTGGGTTCCCGCCCCGGTGTCTTTTGAATCACCTCGACAATTTCTAAACCGAAGGTGTCGGCGAAGTAATTCAGCGATTCATGAAAGCTGACAAACTTACGATTCGATTTTCCTTTCAATAACTCTTGTCCTTCCTGCTTGAGAGCATCCAGCCGACCAAGAAACTCGGCCGCACGACGCTCGTAATTGGCGGCATTTCCTGGATCGATCGCTTTCAATTCCTCACAAATTGCCGCAACATATTGCTTCGCATGATCGATCCCCAGCCATACATGGGGGTCAACCTCGTGTTCATGCTCCTCATGACTGTGCCCCGGGCCGTGATCATGACTGCAATGACCCTCCAACAAACGATCTTCCGGAATCCGCTTGCCAAGCTCGATGAACTTCAGACGACTGTTGCCCACGCCTTCAACCATCCGTTGTGCGGTTCGCTCTTCCAGACCCAAGCCACTGACAAAAAATAGATCCGCCCCATACAACAATCGCGCCTGATTCGGATTCGGATCAAAATGATGCGGTCCCTGGGTGCTCATCAGCGTTTGCACCACCGCGTCATCACCGGCTACAGTGCTCGCGAACGAATATAACGGGGCAAATGAAACCACAACCTTCGGTCCTGCTCGGTCTGGCCAAACGCTCTCGGATTGACAGCCTGAAACCGAGACGGCAACGACCATCAGGGTCAGCAATCGCAAGTAGGAGGACATCGAACGGGCTCCATCTCGAAATACGATGTATTACACTTTGGAACTGTAGCAGATTCCTGTTCAACTCACAAGCGGTTAAATTAGCCGTGCCCTCACAAATCAGTTTTCTCGTGGGATGATCGACAATGGTCGCAGAGCACCGAAAAGAGTCATCGGAAGAAAATCAGCTCAACAAAACTTAATGGTTCATGATCGTGGCATTGGCTTCCCAGCAGGGCTGATCAGGCGGAACAAGACCTCTTCAGGTGCCGCCTCGCTGGCAATGAGCACCGTGACGCAAAGTGATGCCGCATTGGTGGGTATAGCTGATGACCCGCCGCACCAGGCCCGCCGAGTTCTCGGTTAACCACCTGAAAATCCTTGAGAATCCGTGTCCACCGTGTTGGAAATCGACGTTATTTAATAGGTAATGAGATAAGTTCTGAAAAACTGGATGAAATCAAGCTCTGGTTATCCTTCATCGAAAATTCACACGAGTTCTGTTGTTCAGCCTGATGCAGAAGAATACCAATACTTTTGCCCTGAAGTGACAGTCAACGGGATAGAATCAAATTGGATTGGATGGACTATAAAATTCCCATTGATGGTACATTGTCAGCATGGCTTGCTGGTAGTGTTTGAACTAACTGAATACTGATACGAGGTCATGTGTATCAGTGTCAGTTCACGAGTTATGACGTCGGACGCAAGCTCATCGGTGTCCGGCCCCCGGCGGGGAAACGCGCTTCCATCGAAAGGCAGAAGCCTTAATACGGTCGTTGCCGAACGTTATCATTCATTGAGGAGCATTATTATGAGTTGCGGGATCAGCAGTTGTTGCATGATGAGTCGGATGGATCGGTGTCGAAGCGCTTTTACGTTGATAGAGCTCTTGGTAGTGATCGCGATTATCGCCGTGTTGATCGGCCTTCTCTTGCCGGCAGTACAAAAAGTCCGCGAAGCCGCCGCCCGCACGCAGTGCCAAAACAATTTGAAACAACTCGGTTTGGCAGTTCACAATTATGAAGGCATTTACGGGATGCTTCCTCCTGGTATTGTGAACACGCCCAGCACAAACAATTTGCATCGGTTGATGGAAGAGTATCGATTCACTCCCGGTTCCGGTGGTTACTCACGGCAAGGGTTTCATACGATTATTCTTCCATTTATCGAACAAGGCAATGTTTTGACAATCGCTGGCGGGGGAAATTATAATTTCCGCTTGAACTGGAACGATCCAGTGAATCAGCCAGTCGCAGCAGTTCGTATTAAGATCTACGAGTGTCCTTCTGTGGGGGGTGCTCATACAGTTAATCCCGGAGCTTTGCCGATGACCTGGGTGGATGCATCGAAACCACCCGCCACCTCTGATTACTGGGTGATCACTCGAGGAAATAACAATTCAGCTGTTTGGGGTGCTCTGGGTATGACCTATCCTAACGATGAACTTGTTCGAGCTGTTCTGACACACAATGCTCCGACCGCAATGTTGGCCATTTCGGATGGTCTAAGCAATACGTTGATGCTTGGTGAATCCGGTGCCCGTCATCAGGGATGGTCCGGTGCTCCTCCCAGAATTTATAACGATGGCAGCACGACTGCTTGGGGTGTCCGTGGTGCTTGGGCTTCGGAATCGAACAATATCGTCAATGCTGGGACTCGTGGTCCAGTTGCTCCTGGTGATGTTCCCGCCGGTAAGGTTAGCACGGCCGCCCATGTGCCGACGGCTGTCGCTGTCAATGCCTGGAATCAAGGTGAATTGTATTCATTCCACAATGGTATTGTGAATGTGTGCTTCGGAGACGGATCAGTCCGTGCTCTGCGAGATACAATTTCACTGGGAGCCCTCCAGCGAATCACAGCACGCGGCGACGGTAACCCTATCGATAACCTCGACTGATTTGAGGATCATTCGCTTCCAGCATAGCGGATCCCAGCAAGATAGATGAATTGTCTCTCTATTTTGCTGGGATCTATCTTTTATTAAGAGATGATCATGAAGCCAGCTTGTTTGTATAGATACCTTGTGTCCATCGCTATTATCAGCGCTCTTACGGGATGTGGTAGTGAGTCAACCACCTCCAGAAATGTTGATGCTGGGTATACCCCTCTTCAGAAAGTCCCGACGTATCCAGTTTCGGGAACAGTCCTCTATCAAGGCAAGCCTGCACCTGGTGCGTGGGTTCAATTTCGGAGCATTCCCGGCTCCAATCAAACTCACTTTGGCTGTGAAGTGCTTACCAATTCTGAAGGTAAATACGTTTGTGAAACTTACCAGGAAGGTGATGGCTTACCCGCGGGTACCTACGATGTTCGAATTACTTTGCCCGTTACCCCGATGCCTGAATATCGCGACGGCGAAACCGACCGACTGAATGGGCGATATAATTCACCACAAAAAGCCCCGTTTCGTGTCGTCGTCAAGGCAGGTCCAAATGTGATTCCGCCCTTCCAACTTCGCTAGATTCAATTTGCTAAACTCGTCCGGGGTTGAATCTCTTTGATTTTTGCATACGGTTTCACCAGCGTTCGAGCTGCCACGGAAAATCGGATGCCCCCGGATATCGGGGTAACTTTCTCATAACCAAAACATATTTTCACTTATAGACTGTAATCACTTTCAATCAACCCGACAAACACCCTCACGGGGATTGAAGGTAGAGCTGCTTCATCGAATCACCCACCTAGGGTAAATGTGATGGCCAAAGAGAGTCTGAAGGATGAAGTCCGGAACAAGTATGCAGCTGTGGCTCGGAGTGGCTTAAGCACGGCACATGACGGGGTGCGTGCGGTCGCCGAAGCGTTTGGCTACAGCCCGGAGGAACTCGCGAGCTTGCCCCCCGAGGCGAACATGGGGCTGAGTTGCGGGAATCCGACGGCGACGGCAAATCTGCGACCGGGCGAGGTCGTCGTCGATCTCGGGTGTGGCGGCGGCATCGATGTGCTGCTCGCGGCCCGAAAAGTCGGGCCGGAAGGGAAAGCGATCGGCATCGACATGACGCCGGAAATGATCGAACGTGCTCGCCTCAATGCCCAAAGAGCCGGTGTGGAGAATGCGGAATTTCATCTTGCGACGATGGAAGCGATGCCCTTGGCCGACGCGAGTGTCGACTGTCTGATTTCCAATTGTGTGATTAATCTGGCCGAGGATAAACGGGCTGTTTTCCGGGAAATGTTTCGCGTTTTGAAGCCGGGCGGTCGGGTTGCGGTCTCAGATATCGCTTTGAAGCAAGACTTACCGGCAGAGCTGCGCGAGAGTGTAGCGGCATTCGTCGGCTGCATCGCCGGTGCGTTACGGATTCCGGAATACGAGCGACTGCTGGCCGAAGCAGGTTTTGTCGGGATCCAGGTGATCGACACGGGCAAAGACTTGAACGCTTATGCCAAGGTGGAAAATCAATCAGTTTGCTGTTCGCCTGTCATGAACGAGTCGAACCCCAGCGAGGGTAGCCTGACGCTTACGGTTTCGGAAGCGTCGGAGCCGCGGTCCGAATGCTGTCGCCCGAGCCCGGCGGCCGTGGAGTCTGAGTATCATGCCCGATTGAAGGCGTTGCTCGAGCAGTATGATGCGAACGATTATGCCGCAAGTGTCCGCGTGTTTGCGATCAAACCGCCTGTTGTCGCTCACTGAAATCAAAAGAACCGGTTGGCAGGAGTCAGCAAATAATCATGAGACTATCGAGTCAGGTCTTGAAATTATGGTGCAGTTGATTCATCAAGATGAAAGCGATGATGTTGTCGGTCCAACACCGAAGCGTGGTATGACGCTACGGAAATTTATTGCGAAGCTCCGGCCTCGTGCGATCTCCAGCGTGAAAATGCCGCATGTCGTGATTGATCATCCCGGAAACTGTAATTCCAGTAATAATATTTCTGGCTAGCACCACGGATCTTTTTCGAAATGAATCCGAAGTCGATCGGATCTTTGCCGGCGAGCAAAATGCTTGCCGCGAGTGCGGCGTCACGGAGTTCGATTGGATAATCCTCTGTGCCTTGGCGAATGACTGATGTATCATTAAAGAGGCTTTCAAGTAAGTTCAGGTATTTTTTATCTCCGGAGGCCGCCAGTTGCATGGCGGCAAGGGCACGAGTGGTCGCCGGGATCGTGTCATTTTCGAGGACGCGGGCCGCGTAGTCGCTAGCAGCGGGTATTTTCAGATTGTGGGCGACGTTCATGGCCAGCACCAGCCCGTTTGTACCTGGCCGGGTGTTCAACCAATGCTTTAAGATCGCTTCGAGAATCGGTTTTGTTTCTGGAGAAGCGAGGGCCTGACGAAAGTTGTTCTGATAAATCAGATTAAGGCTTGATAATCGGGTGGTCGGGGGCAGGTTCTCAGCCAAGGTGGCTTCGGCCAGAAGGACCGTGACGGCATCATCCAAGCTAGGTGAATAACGTTTTTCTCCTGGTGCGAGAAATTGCGGAAACATCTTGGCATGCAGATCGGACAATCGATTCAAAAGCTTGGCACGAAGTTCTTCAGGGGCGGAGGACAATTCGGCGAGCAGGCTTCGATTGTTTTCGGATTTCAGGAGTGTGACGTAGAAGACTCGCTCGTGTTGGCCTGTGCCGACAAGTTTTTGAAATGTTTGCCAACCGGGAAGCCTGTGCTCGTATTGTCCGGCTGTATCGGCCAGAAAGAGTTGCAATCGTGCGGTGAATTCCTCGGCTTCCGCGGCGGGCCGCAATAATTCACAGCGAAAGCGAACTTCCGGATCCGGATGGGATTCACTGGCCGGGGCAATCACCGTCAATGCTCGGCGGCCCATTTGGCGTAATTGCTGGATGGCATTCGCCCGGTGGCGGAAAATTGGGCTAGCAAGCATATTGACCAATTCTTCGGCTCGTCTGCGGTCGGCTTCGGAAGGGTGAAGCGTAGCGGGGTTGCCAGCGGCGGCAGCGGCTTCGCTTGGTTGGCCAGCGAGAGAGAACATGATGAGGAACATGGAGGCGTTCATGATCGTTGTTCTCTGCGAGAATCATTTGTCCGAGATGTCGGAGGGGCTGAGTTTGGCACTTATCGGGGTTGTTTGGCATACCAGTCGGCCCATTTTTTGAAGGCTGCTTGCCTTTTATCCTCGGCGGTGTGGTCTTTGTCATCACGAAACCGGAACGTGGTTGGATTGTAGCGTGCTTGAGGATTCGCGTTGGCCACTTCAAAGCCATAGGCATTTGGGTCTTGATCGGTGAGCAGTACGGCCATGGCCAGGGCAACATCCCGAAGTTGGATATCTGGAAGCTGATTGTTGGCGCGAATGAGGATGGTATCATCCGCGAAAAGTTTGACCAGTGCCGGAAGTTGTTCTCGCCCTTTGTAGGCTGCGATCAAGCAGGCGGCGTTACTCCGATTCCAGGCTGCCGCGTCGGGGGTTGTAAGCATCCGGGCGGCATGTTTGGTGACCTCGGCCGCTCCCAAATTTAAATTTTGGGCGACACTCATGGCGGTGTTGATGCCATGAATCCCGTCGCGAGTGTCAAGCCAATGCAAGGTTAAACGTCGAAAGCTGGTGCCGAACGGGCCAGAGCCACTGGCGGCTTCGCGGCCGGCAGGCTGATACAGAAAATTCGAGAGATGAAACTGGGGTGTAACAAACGGGGCATCTTTTTCTGAAACGAGCGATTCACAAAACAGCAACAGAGCGATTTCGGGTAAAGAGGGCAGAGTTGGGCGAACTTCACCGGGAATCGGGAACGACGGATTCATCCGCTGTTGGATCAGTTCGCGACGCGCCACAATCGCTCGGCCGAGTTCTGCGGGTGTTTTTTCGGACGCCAGCAGCAAGTCATGAAAATCCCGATGTTTTAAGAGTTCGGCAAATAATGCTCGGCTGGAGCGATCGGTGCCGACGATCGTCCGGTATTTTGTCCAGCCGGGCAAGTCGTGGTGATATCTCCCTTCTTCATCTGCGAGGAAGACTTCAATGCGGGCTTTTAAATCTTCAGCTTCGGCTTGTGGGAGTAATAATTCGCAACGAAAACGGATCTCTGGGTCTTGTTCAACAGCGATCATCTCAGTAAGGACTGGCAAAGCCAAGCGACCCATTTTGCGGAGTTCTCGGTTGGCTTGTTCACGTTGCAAGTAGGAATCGCTGCCGAGTTGTTGAACGAGAGCACGCGCTTTTGCCCGTTGCTCGGCGGATATTGTCAGGGATGTCGGATCAGGCGATTCCGCAGGGACGAGAGTAGCAGCGCCAGCGCAGGCAAGTACGCTGAGTAGCGGCACCAGTGGCCTCATTGCAGAGACTCCACGGATCATTCCAGCTTGGCATTCAGTTCAATTCATTTAATTTGAACGGATCTTGCAGGAGAGGCAATGAGAATTTTCGTCGTTGGGACGGAATCCTGGGCTCAAGCTGGGTTGCCGAGACACGCTGGATGAGATATAAGCGGGCAGTTTTCCGGACGCCAGGGCACCGATGCCGGAGTCAGCCGCCCGATGCGTAATTTTATTCGATGTTTGAAGCACTCATGGCCTTATCGCCATCGTTTGTTTCTGTCGGTCCTTGCCGCCGGTTTTGTGGCTGTTTTCTGGAGTCTGAATCTTTCAGCCATCTTTCCGGTGTTGAAAATTCTCAGCTCAGGTCAGAATCTGCAGCAGTGGGTGGATTCAGAAATCAACCGCTACGATCGGCTCGCCAACGATCCGCTGCTTCACCGGCAGATTGAGCATTTGCGGCTCGGGATGCAATTTTTGCAAGAGCACCCGGAGGCACCAGATCGGGAGAATCAACTCCGCCGTCTCACGAAAGATTTAGCGCAAGCCGAAGGCGATTTGGAAACGCATCGAACCTGGGTTTACCGCTTCCGCTTGTTGAAGTCGAAGGTTGTCAATTACTTGCCGGAAAGCCGCTTTGAGACATTTTGCTGCATCATCGTCGCGGTGATTGTTGGGGTCGCCATCAAGGGATTTTTTGAATTTTGGCAAGAATTTCTGGTCGGCAGTCTGGTTTGTCGAACGCTTTTCGACTTGCGAAACCGATTTTACCGGGCAGCGATTCACCAGGATACCCGGCAAATCAGTGACGTCGGCACTTCTGAACTGATGGCTCGGATGACGAACGACCTGGAGCAGGTCGGGAACGGCATGAAAATACTGTACGGCAAGATGGTGGTTGAACCGCTGAAAGCGATCGCCTGCGTTGTCCTGGCCTGCATGATTTCCTGGAAGCTGACGTTGACATTCATGATTCTGGTGGTCCCAGCCGTGGCTGCACTCGGCCGCGTCAGCCGCTTAATGAAAAAAGCGGCGCGGAAAGTTTTGGAACGAATGTCAAATATTTACAAGATCCTTCGCGAAACGTTTGACGGCATCAAAGTGGTCAAGGCATTCACGATGGAACCGGCGGAACGGTTACGCTTTCGCCAGGCAACCGAAGAATATTATCGGCGAACGCTGCGGGTGATCACCATAGAATCGGCGGCTGGCCCGCTGGTGGAGGTGCTGGGCGTCGCCGCGGTCGGGATGGCACTGCTTGCGGGGGCGTATCTGGTTCTTGAGGGGGAAACCCACATCTGGGGGATGCGGATGACTCCGCAGCAGATGGAATTTGAAACATTATTGCAATTGTATGTGTTCTTGGCGGCTATTGCCGATCCGGTTCGCCGCCTCTCGAGTGTTTACACCAAGATTCAATCGGGTGCCGCTGCGGCCGACCGGGTCTTCGGTCTCTTCGATCGGATGCCACATGTCACTGCCAACGGCACTGGCCCTGTGGTTCCACGTCATCACCGCTCGATTGAGTTTCGTAACGTTTGC
>Ga0209017_10001134_pt1 | contig 21676 bp, 27 predicted proteins | sample YNPBryunderm2012_FD_185812 | JGI IMG/M metagenome (GOLD analysis project Ga0209017, IMG submission 185812) | Anoxygenic and chlorotrophic microbial mat microbial communities from Yellowstone National Park, USA - YNP Bryant MS undermat 2012... ... | reverse complement strand
CCGCATACCCGATGTAGTGCCGGGCCTGGCCGCGCGGATTGCCCGGGTCCCCGATGGGACGGTCAAAGTGAATGAGGTAAACGGCCATTGCCGCCCTCCCTTCCGTCCCCGGAATAAAGAAGGGGTATCACATCTTCTTTATTCCCGCCGTACGCCGGGAATAAAGCAGATACATCCTCATCCGGCCAGGCCGCCCAGAAGCGGGTCGCTCCCCCTTCGGCGTACGCCACAAAGTCGCCGGGGCCCTCCGCTTCCGGGGCGGCGGCGATCCGCACCGGACAGAGGCCGGCCAGCGCCGCGTGGTCCCTGGACGCGGCCACCAGGTGAACCCCCTGCCCGATGCCCCGACGGAGGACCGCCGCCACCAGCGAAGGGGGCAGGTCCTCCACCCGGTCCACCACCCAGACCGCCGGGCGGGGGACATCTTCCCCGGTCAGGTCGCGCCAGCGGGTGGACCAGCGGACCCCCGGCAGCCCGCTCAGGTCGGCCAGCGCCTCCCCCAGCGCCAGGATGGCGGGCGCCGGGGCATATCCGCACCGCTCCGGGGCACAGTACGGAAAGTAGGCCAGCGAGATGGCGATGGCCCGGAGCAGGGAGGTCTTCCCGCATCCGGCAGGGCCAGTCACGATGAGATGCGCCGCGCTGGGGGAAGCGAGCCGGAGGAGGAGGGGGATGCCATCATCGGCCACCCCCAGGATGGCGGTCAGCGGGGGGACGCGGTGCATCCCGCGCAGGAGGGACGCCAGGCAGACGGGCTGGGGGTCGGTGCGGGGGACCTCTACGGCCACCACCTTCCCGCCGCTGCGCACCACCCGGACGGCGGAGACTCCCAGCGCCGAAGCCAGAGCCTCTTCCAGACTTCCCAGGGGGCCGATGTCGTAGCGGATGCGGCGGGGGGCCACCGTCCCGCCCGTGACGCGGGCGGGGATGCCGTGGCGGGCAAGGGTGGCATCTATGATGTCAGATTGTTGCTCCAGAAGGTGCTTCATTCTTCCCTTCCAGAATCTTTTCCAAGATAATCAGTCCACCCCGTGTCTGCCCGCACTTCCTCCAGCCTGCCTTTTGGAAGCAGCAGCCAGGGTTGGTACTTCTTATCTTTCGCGGATCAACATAGGTGTAGAGGCGGCTGGCGTCGGGCCAGCGCTTCCGCACCAGTACCTCCGCTTCCAAGAGCAACTCGCTGGACAAGCCAGCGCCCTCGTTGCGGAAGAGAGAGCAACAGATTCCCTGTTGCCCCGATCTGTCTCTGAATCTTTTCCATATACAGAGTGCCTTCCCGTCCGAGGAGAGCAGGATTAGCCTCTCTCCCGGACCGACTACTCTCTTGTCTCTCCTTATTTTCCGCTGATAGCGGCGGAATGAATAGTGCCTGCTGGCAAGAGCAAACACCCGCGGGTCGCCGTCTCTGGCAACCTGCCAGTGCCCGAATGCTTCTTGCCAGGACCGGGTCAATTTTCCACCCTCAGTATCAGCGTATCGCTTCGGATGATCCGGTGCTCCGGGGCCAGAACGGTGAGGATTCTCAATGTGTGGCCCCGGGGCCGGACCACCGGGATGGGCTGGCCGGGGCGCACCAGCGCCACGCGGTGGCCGGAAAAACACGAAAGCCGCGGCGCCAGGCGCTGGCACATCGCGGCGACCGCCGCGATGTCCGCGCCGCGCTCCGCGGCTCGCTGTCTTGCGTGTTGGGTGAGGATGACGGTTCCATTGCTCATACCAAAAACCTCCCGCAGCCGGACTTGCGGGAGGCCAGTCTCTGTGGTACAATTTGCACCGCTTGGGAGACTGGCCCTCCCAGGCCACGCCCCCGGCTGGACCCGCCAGCGCGGGGGCAAAATTTTTCAAGCCCCCGCACCTCTCTCCAATGTCATCGGCATCACCACGTAGGTGAAATCGTCCCCGCCCACCGGTCGGATGACGCCCGGGCTGGAGGGGGAGATGATGTCCAGCATCACCTGCGGCGAGTTGACCACGCCCAGCGCGTCCAGGATGAACTCCACGTTGAAGGCAATCTCCACAGCCGCCCCCTCTGTCGCCGCGTCCAGTTCCGTCACGTCGCTGCCAGTCTCGGCGGAGGTGGCGGAGACGACCAGCCGCCCCGGCTCCAGGTCGGAGCCCGGATGGATGTGGAAGAGCAGGGTGTTGGTGTTCTCGCGGGCGAAGATGTGCGCTGTCTGGCAGGCCTTCAGCAGTTCCGCCGTCCCCGCGATCACCCGGGTGTTCCGGTTGCGCGGGATCAGTTGCTGGTAGTCGGGAAAGGTGCCCGGGATCAGTTGGGAAACCAGCACCACCTCCATCGGGACCGGGGCGTCGGGCGGGGTCTGGGCCTGGAAGAGGATGCGGTTCCCGTCGGGGGTGAAGGTGATGCGAACCGGCGGGCGCTCCTCGCGGCCCTTCACCAGTTCACCGCAGATGCGGGCCCACTCCGTCATTGTGCGGGCCGGGACGATGACGCTGAACGGGCGGATGACCTCGCTCTCCGGCAGCAGGACCCGCCGGACCGCCAGACGATACCCGTCGGCGGCGGTGAGGGTCAGGGTGGGGCCAGCGGCGGTCGCCTCCCACCGCAGGAGCACGCCCTTGAGGGTGGGGTGACCCTCATCGGTGGCGGCAGCGAAGAACACCTGGCTGATGGCGGTCCGCAACGTCTCCGGGTCTATGGAGATGCCGTCGGCCGCGCTCTCTTCGGGGGTCGGGATGGGGGGAAAGTCCGCTGCATCCAGCCCTTTGATGCTGGCATCGCTCCGCCCGCAGCGGACGTTGAGGGTCATCGTGCGCACTTCTTGGCGCAGGTCCACCCGGTCTGGCGGGAAGGTGTTGACCAGGTCAATGATGGTGCGGGCCGGGACCGCGATGGCCCCGTCTTCTTCCACCTGCCCGGCGATCCAGCAGTGGATGCTCATCTCCAGGTTGGTGGAGGAGAGACGGAGCCGTCCCGCGCTGGTGGCGAACAAGATGTGGCCGAGGATGGGGAGGACGGAGCGGGTGGAGATTGCCCGTCCGGCCACGCTTAGGCCGCGAGAGAGGTTCGCTTGTGGACATGCAACTTTCATCGGTTCCTCATACTTCATCTTTGTGAGTCCCCCCGCCCCGCCGCCGAGCCGACTCCTCATAAACGCCCTGGCCTCCGTCGGCTCGCCGGGCGCCCTCCCCTGCTCCGCCATCCCCTGGTACGGGCCCTTTTCCCGATCCGGGGACCCCCGGAACGGGCCAGGTAGATGGCGGAGCCCCGTCGCGGACGGGGCGAGGTTCTCTGAAGTTAATGTGCATGCATATTATAGCACAAGTTTCAATAGTTGTCAAGAGTTTCAATGGACGAGTTGCTAAAAAAGGGCATGGATTTTCCTCTGCCCTTTGGAATGACCAGGCTATTACCCAAGCAATTCTCTTTCCATACCGCGAGGAATCAAACGCCTTCCGCGCTTTCCCCTGTCAGCACGTAGGCTTGCCAGTATCTGCGCGTCTTTCAAAAGAATCAGTACGGCATTGCGCGGTCCCCGACCATAATCCTTGAGCCACCCGTGCTTCCACCACCACCAAATAACACTGGGGTCAATCCCCAGTCTTCGCCCGGCCTCGTTAATAGAAACAAGTTCTCCATCGGCTTGAGCCTGAATAGCGGCCATAGCTGCTTCTATTGTTGGCACCGCAATTCTTCCGTCCACCTTTACTGCCCTAATTCTACCAGACTCTACCAGCCTTTCCAGCGTTTCTGCGCTGATCCGGTAGCGTCTGGCAGCCTCCTCCAGCAGCAAGTACTCCTCCATTGTTCGCCTCCTGGCCTGCCTGCGTTCAGGCTGGGGCGGCAGGATTCGAACCTGCGGATGACGGATCCAAAGTCCGTTGCCCCGCCAAGAGGCTCAACTTGATTATACACCATTTCATCGGGTTCGCAAATCGGAATTGCGCCGGGCGCTTTTCAGGCGCCCGGCGCACCGGGATTCAATCCAGCAACCGGTCCACCGGCCCCGCCCGCCGGTGGGCCTGTTCCAACTGCTGGATCGCCGACCGGACGTAAACCGGAAGCATATCCAGCGACCGCCATCCGGCGATAATGCGGAGGCGCTCCACGTCCCCGCCGTTGTCCAGCCAGGCAGTGGCAAACGATTTCCTGAAAAGATGCGGGTGAAGCCGAACCACCCCGGCCTGTGCCGCGCGGCGCCTGACAATCTTGTAGATACCCTGCGCGGATAACGGTTTGCCGAATTCTCCGAGCCACAACGTCTCATCCGAATCTCCACGGCAGGAAAGATAGTCGGACAGTGCGGCAGTAGCCTTTCTCCCCAGGAAGGCAAACCTGTACGAGCGCGTTTTCGGAGCATATACCTGGATCCACGCCGTGCCGTCATCGCCGAAATGCACGCTGGACCGGCGCAGGAGCGCCATCTCCCCCAGACGTAGGCCGGTATCCAGGAAGCACAGGATCAGCGCCAGGTCGCGCTTCCCGTTGTTGCCGTCGGCCTGACAGACCCGAATCAGCGCCCGGATCTCCTCCAGCGACAACGGCTCTTCTTCCCGGACCACCCGGCGGGGCGCCCGGACGGCCCGTGCCAGGTCGTCCTCCACAAGGTTTTCTTCTCGCAGCCAACGCAGGAATGTTCGCAGGTTGCGGATGTGAATGGCCACCGTGCTCTCGCTCCAGCCGCGCTCTCGCAGACCGGCCACGTATTCCCTCACGCTGGCGCGGTCCAGCGCCCCCAGCGCGATGCCCCGTTCCTCACACCAGGCCGCGAACCGGTCCAGCACACGATGATAATCCCTGATCGTGCGCGGGGCGCGGCCGTCGGCCTGCCGGGCCCTGACGAAGGATTCCACTGCCTGTGCTACGGTCTTTTCCGCCATCGTTGCCTCCTTGTTTTTGAGGAGGCATTATACCCCACAAGGCTTGACAAAAATACCAGAATCGGGTATAACAACAAAAAACGCCTCGCGGCTGCGGCAGAGCCCGAGGCGACGGCCAGGACGAGCAGGGCGTCCCGGCGGCAAGGATTGTACCACACGAGTGGTCATCCTGCAAATGGAATTTCAGCGCCCGCCCGCCGTCAAGGCCGAGGCGGGCGCTTGTTATCTGCTAAATCTGCAATAAAAGGTCACCTTAAATTAAAGATATAGGAGGGAGCATAATGACGCAGGTTATTCAGATCAATGCCCAGATGAATCCATCGCCCCGGCCTCAGGTCTTGGGCGATTTGCGCTCTTGTACTGTTTGCGTGCGAACACCCCTGGTTTTTCTCCACAGCCTCGCCCCTAATTTTTATAGCAATTATCGCTTGATAGAATAGCAAAAATTGCGGACGCAAAAATTCGTGGATAAAATCTATTTTTGCGGTCTTGACAAAATTCGTTTGTTGGGGTATAATATGCGCAGAATAGAATCCAACAACAGGAGACTGAAAGGAGTGCCATGAAACCAAATCTGAAACTCAGCCGCGAGGAGCTAAAAGCGCTAAAAAGGGATGGGGCGACACGCCCGAGGATTATCGGTCGTGTCGTGATCGGGGATTATAATGCCCCGATCATCAGCGCAAAATTCCCCTCTTGGCCCTACCGCCTATACGCGATCTGGGGCGAGGGGGAATCGGTGGGGGACCTCCGATGGTCAGAGGAGGATCCCCGCAAGGACATGGTCCCGGCTCGAAAGCCGGGCCTGTGGGAATGGCGATGAGGAAAGGGCTGGCAGAGGCCGGGCACGCCAAGGCGTGCCCGGTGACCATCTCCGACTTAGACGGGGTGGTCCTGGCCCGCTGGTCAGAAGACTACGTTGCGGGAGAGCAAACACAACAGAAAGGAGAAATATGATGGGACAACAATTGGTGATAGAACATCCATCTCGGGTGTTGAGCGTGGCCTTCTCCCCCGATGGCCGCCTGCTGGCCTCCGGGTCGGATGACACCACCGTGCGGCTGTGGCAGGTCGCGGGCGGCGCGCTCTTGCGCACCCTGGAGGGGCATACGGATTCGTATAGCGTTGCCTTCTCCCCCGATGGGCAAACCATCGCCTCAGGGTCGATAGATTGCGTCGTGCGGCTGTGGCAGGTCGCGGGCGGCGCGCTCTTGCGCACCCTGGAGGGGCATACGGGTCCGGTGTTGAGCGTGGCCTTCTCCCCCGATGGACAGATCTTGGCCACGGGGTCGAGGGACAACACAGTGCGGCTGTGGCAGGTCGCGGGCGGCGCGCTCTTGCACACCCTGGAGGGGCACGCGGATTGGGTGTGGGGCGTAGCTTTCTCCCCCGATGGACAGATCTTGGCCACGGGGTCGAGGGACACCACCGTGCGGCTGTGGCAGGTCGCGGGCGGCGCGCTCTTGCGCACCCTGGAGGGGCATACGGGTCCGGTGTTGAGCGTGGCCTTCTCCCGCGATGGGCAGACCCTGGCCTCGGGGTCGGCGGACACCACCGTGCGGCTGTGGCAGGTCGCGGGCGGCGCGCTCCTGCACACCCTGGAGGGGCATACGGATTTTGTATGGAGCGTGGCCTTCTCCCCCGATGGCCGCCTGCTGGCCTCCGGGTCGGATGACACCACCGTGCGGCTGTGGCAGGTCGCGGGCGGCGCGCTCCTGCACACCCTGGAGGGGCATACGGATTTTGTATGGAGCGTGGCCTTCTCCCGCGATGGGCAGACCCTGGCCTCGGGGTCGGCGGACACCACCGTGCGGCTGTGGCAGTCCCTAGCGGGAGGGGGCACGGAAACCCATCACAAGGAGGAGAAAGATGTGCGAAAACTGCAATTTCAATAATGGCTATTGCAAGACGCGCGGTGAGTTCGGCATAGACCTGTGCCGGGCCCAATGGGCCTGGCTGAGGTGGGACCCATCCGAAGGAGGATGGGTCCCGGATGACAGCAAGGACCCCCACGCCGTGGTCGGGGTCTGGGACCCCGACTTCGGGTGGATCCCATTCTTCAACCTGGACGCACCACCAGAATGGGAGAGGTCCTGATTAGTTTCGCTTACGGAGAGGGGATGGACGACTTTGTCGAGGCCACCACGGGAATATGGTGCCTCGACTGTTGGGGCGGCATTGTTCCGCCTCCCCCGGTTCCCTAAGCAAAGAAAATGGCACGGGAGATCTTGGAGCAAATTAGCCCAGCTGAACTCGCCGCCCGGATCTTTGGTCCGGGCGCCGAGCCTCTCCCCGGTTTCTCCGATGCGGTCCAGGCCGCGCTGGACCGCATCGGGGAGCGTGAGAAGATCGTCTTCCTCCGGCGTCTCGGTGGAATGACGCTGGAGGAAGTGGGGAAGGAACTGGGGCTCACGCGGGAGCGGGTGCGGCAGTTGGGGGCGCGGGCGATTCGTCGCCTGCGCGGGCGAACAATCAAATACGTCCGCGTCGTAAAGATTGAACTCCCGCCCCCATTGTCGGTAGAAGATATAGAAAATTTACTTGTCCATGCCTCTCGCGACCAGCGTGAGGCATGGCGAGAGTTCCGCAGCATGCTCTCGCCAGAGCAGGTTGCGCTCTGGCGAAAGTACTGGCGTATTGGTTCCAAGATCCGGAAGGGGGAAGCCACCGATGATGAACGCTCACTCGTCTGGAGGGAGTTTACCAACTCCCTCTCGGATGAGCAGCGCGCGCACTGGCGCGCCTACAGGCGCGCCAGTGCGTACACCAAAAAAGTGCGCGCCGCACTGCAGCGCGCACGGGAGGGCAGGAAAGTGTATGTGATATAAGCCCTGGCGATGAGCCAGGGTTTTTTTATGACTTGCTCCCTGCGCCTTGCTCCCTGCGACCTGTCATAGTTCCTCCACCATCTCCTGCACCCGCCCCGCATCTGGGTGCAGGTAGCGGGCTGTGGTGGAGAGACTGGCGTGCCCCAGCACCGACTGGAGGGTCGCCAGGTCGCCCCCCGCTTGCAGGAAGCGGGTAGCAAAGGTGTGCCGCAGGATATGCGGCGTCACCCGCTTCCCCAGCCCCGCCCGGCGCGCCGCCTCCGCCACCACCCGCTGCACGTCCCGCCCCGTCAGCGGCTGGTACGTGCGAGAGAAGAACAGCGGCCCTAACCGCTGGGGCCGCACCTCAAGATACTCCCGCAGTTCCCGCCGCGCCTCCGCCGAAAGCGGCACCCACCGCTCCTTCATCCCCTTCCCCTTCCGCACCAGCACCCGACCGCTGCGGGCGTTCAGTTCCACATCCTCCGGCTTCAGCGCCAGCACCTCGCCAACCCGCAGCCCCGCCCGCGCCATCAGCGCCACCATCGCCCGATTGCGGCGGGAAATCCAGTCGTCTCCCTCCAGCGCGGCCATCAGCCGTCCCAACTCCCGCCCGTCCAGCGCTTCCACCGGGGGCCGCTCCTGGCGCACCCCCCGCACCCGTAACTCCCGCTCGTGGAAGCGGGCCAGGGAGCGGATCGCCGCCAGGCGCACATTCACCGATGCGGCTTTCAGGCGACGGATGGCGGTCAGGTAGGAGATGTACTCCCGGACTTCCTGGAGGGTGAGCAACCGGATGTCGGGGGGTTCGCCGTAGGTGGCGCGGTACCATTCGGCGAACTCCCGCAGGGCATCGCCGTAGCGCCGCCGGGTGATGCCAGAGTGCTGTTCCAGGAACGGCTGGACCTGTTCATCCCACATCGGACGCCTCCTGAACCTCACACAAAGGCACAAAGACACAAAGAAAACCTCTGTGCCTCTGTGTCTTTGTGTGAGAGAAAAATCTTGTACGACGTGGTTTCAGGGCCGTTAGACCCCCGTTTTTGACACATTGTGCGACACCCGGAGGGGGTTCTGGAAATACAATGCCCCTTGTACGGGCATCTTACACGTCACTCTATGGCAAATACAAAGCCCCCCACATCCACTATCGTGGGCGGGGAGCAATGCGGGATGGCGATCTCCACCATCCCATTGGCAATGGAGACGACCGTCGGCATCTCCTTGCCCCCGCAGACCGCCCCCGCCCCCTGCGGGGGCAAGGAGATGCCGTTCCACCGCAGGCGCAGGATGACAGTATCCTCCTCAGCTACCGCCCCCACCACCTCCGGTGGGATGGGTGGGGTGGGGGTGGGCATCGGGGTCGGCGTGGGATGGGGCGTGGGGACGGCATTCGGGTCCAGGTCCTGCGCGGCGACGAATGCGACCTCCTGGCCGGTGGCCAGAATGACCACCAGCCCCGGTGCCGTCGGGCCCACCAGCGCGCCGGGCCGGAATCTCTTCTCCCGACCGGATGAGAGGACCAGCACGGCCTCCCCGGCCTCCAGCACGGCCTGCCGGAGCAGGATCCGGTAGGGTACGACCGACCCGACCTCCCACCAGGCCCCGGCCCCGGCATCGGCCACCATCCATTTTGCCCCCTCCCGCCGGGCCGGGGACACGGACCAACATGCCTCCCCAGCGCACAGGCGTAAAGGCACAGGCATCGCCTGGGGCGGTTCTTCATTAATATACATCTGCGGCGGGTCGGCCTGGAAGGCTCCGGCCATCACCTCCGGGCGGGGAGGGCGGGGAGCCGCCGGGCGGTGGCGGGGGAACAGGAGCACGGCCAGAATGATAAGGACGGAAAGGACGGTGGACCCCGCCACCGCCAGCGGCTGCCACTTGAATTTCCGCCGGGGGATGAGCGCGCCCGGCGGTGGGGGAAGAGGCCTTACCGCGTCTTCTTCCGGCGGCCCTTGCGACTCTTGCATATTCTCACGGATTGCGCTCAATGCGGATTCGGAAGCCATATTTTCCCACTGCGTATCCGAGAGCGAAGAAGATCGCAGGCATCAGGCAGCAATTTGCGAACATGAGAATCAATGCATCTGCCGTCATCCTCCTCCACCGCTGATCCGCTTCAGGATGTAGTTAATGAATGACAATAGTATCATGAAAATCACCGCAAACGCGGCAATCCAAGTCAAAAAACCCCCAGCAGAGACCATATTGATCACGGTCGCCACCGAGCGTGCTAAAAATGTGAAATCAATCCGGACACCTTTCAATGGACTATCAACATTTGGATTGTATGGGAATGGATTGAAATATTCCGGGTTCAATTGCGGGAGCACTTGTGGTGGAGTGGGGGTAGGAGATGAACTCAGCAAAGCAAAAACAGAAACGGTGATGTCCACTGACTCGGTTATTTGAGATCGATTACTGATCTCAATAAGTACCACAGTTGGGCTCATCGTAACATATGGATTAAAATCTGCCATCTCATCACACGTCCCTCCGCACCACCAGGTGCAGAGATCAATGCTCCCAGCACAATCTTTGTCACCAACGGGCTCCTCCCATCCGCAGGGGAGATTACTAAAATCTGCGGAATTCTGGGGCCTCCGCACATCAACCCCCACACATACGTCTTCTTCCCCCGCGAACTCAAAATCTACCCCGATGGCATCTGCGGCTGGGTTGGGATCAATGGTGTACATATAATATTGACAAATACATTGCGTCTTCGGGCCTTCGGCTGGGTATGGGAATTGCTCATAGACTGGCAATTGGCCCTCGTATACCGAATAGATCTCGCAGTAATCTATCCCAGTACATTGCAATTCCCCTTGGAAAGCCATAATCGGCGTCTGCTGCTGCGCCAGGGCCACCGTCGCGCCGGCAAGCAGTAAGGAAATCCCCAATGCCGCAATTGCTTTCGCTTTCATCTTCTATCCGATCAGCGGGATGGAATTCCAGATATCGCGGAGTAGATTCCAGAATGCGCTGGCAATCGGGAGAATGATGTAACGGACAATCGCCACGAAGACGAACAGGACAATCATCAGGAATACCAGCCCGACCATACCGGAAATAAATTGGAAGATTTCCCCGTGCTCATGATCGCTGGCCGAGGAAATCAAGATGGCCCATCCCCGCAGATAGGAGACCGGCTGTGAAGCACTGAGCCCAATCAGACTGGCTGCTTCCCTTAAGGTGGGCGGCTCCTCGGCGAGAGATGAAAGGATTTCAGCCTGCGCCCGAATGGCCTCCTCCCCTGTTCCGGATCGGAGTACCTCAACACTCTGCCCCCGTACCTCATCGGCCTGCATCGCCACCGTGCCGGAAATAATATCAAGCCCCTCCCTTCCCCAATCGGTGGAGCCGATTGCTGATTCAAAATCGTTAATGGCCTGGTTGGCCACCTCCAGAGAAGAAATGATCCTGCCCAAGATACCATCCACGCCTGACTTCTGCACAAGGAATGCTGATGAGTAGCCCACAACCGGATTGCCTTGAGGGTCTATCATCGGCGTCTCCACAATCGGCAGGGACATTGTGATGCTCCAGGGCGGCAGAACGGGCGGGGTGGGGTAGTAAAACGGCGTCGGGGTGGTGGTGGGGATGGGGGTCGGCGTGGCGGGCCAGGCCGGGGTGGGCGTGGGCGTGGGCAGCCAGGGGGTCGGGGTGGGCCGGGGCTGGGCCAGCAGGGCTGCTACTGCATTCACCCGCCCGCCTCCCCAATATACGCCCGTGCCGGAGATGCGATCGGCGGTAGATGTGATGAGGTCCCGGCAGGAGTTCGGCCCGCTACAGCGCCCCGCCGCCAGGGCCAGTGCCACCACCGCCGCCACGATTGGCGTGGCCATAGAGGTCCCATTCATTGAATCGTATCCCTGGTAGTATCCGGAGCGGGTGATCAGGTAGGTGTAGGTGACGGGCATCGTGGAGAGGATATGCACGCCCGGCGCGGCGACGTCCACCCAGTCAAATCCATAGTTGCTGAAATCCGCTTTCCGGTCCTGCTCGTCTGTCGCCGCGACCGCCAGGTCGCAATAGTAGGCCGGGTAGAACGGGGACAACGAGCCATAGTTCCCCGCCGCGCAGACCGTCACCGCTCCGTTGGTACGGGCTGCATTGATTGCGTCGGCCAATGACTGAGCCGGTTTGGTTGTGCCCGCCGAGATGTTGATGACATCCGCCCATGTGCCCGCCTCCTCAATTGCGTCCACCAGGTCCGACAGCGAGCCAGCCCCGTTGGCCCCCATGAACCGATACATCCGAAATTGCGCCCCGGACGCGCCGCCCGCGATGCCGATACCGTTGTTGGCGGTCGCCGCCAAGATGCCCGCCACGTGTGTGCCGTGGCCATGCTCATCCTGGCAGGTCATATCATCGTCCACGAAATCGTATCCGCAGGAGAGGGCCAGGTCCGGGTGGTTGATGTCGTAGCCAGTATCCAGAATCGCCACCTTGATTCCGGTCGCGGTGGAAATATCCCACGCGTCCGGGAAATAGACCTTATCCAGCCACCACTGCCGGATCACCCCCAGGCCGTGGGAGACCGGGGCGGGGTTGAGGTAATGCTGGTCATTCGGCGGCGCATTCACTGAGATGATTTGATCCAACTCAGCGTACACCCCGTACGCTGAGAGCGCCTGAATCTCGGCAGGGGTGGCCTCCACCCGATACCACTGCCCGAACAGATGCCGGGCCCCCTGCGGTACCAGCGCCTCCGCCCCCACCGGGACCTTGATGAGATACGCCAGGGTCCCCTCCTGCGCCTGGGCGTGAGGAACGGCAGGGAAAAGCATCAGCAGAATGGTGATAAGCACGGCCAGTCGCTTCATTTCACAATCCCCAAGACCTTCAATGACCAGAAGAAGAATTGCCACATCGCAACACCGGTGAAAATGACGATGAGCGGAACAATCAGTACATTACCAACACTGTATCCAATCAACTCCATCCCTAGCTGAATGGACTCTGGCGGGACAGGAGGAGTTGTTGGGGTAGCGGTGAGGCCCTGTTTGAACCCCATCCAGGTCGCCCGGATCAGGCCCACCGTGCCGTTGGCCAGGATGATGAAGGCCTTATAGAACAGCGTGAACAACAATGTGAAAAATCTTTGGAGCAATTTCATGGTGTACTCGCTGACGCCCAAGAGGTCCAGGACGGGCTGCAGGGTCCTCCACAGCCAGGCAATCAGTTGCGATCCGTAGGGCTTGATGAGGGAGACCCAGAGGGATTCCAGCAGAATCTTGAACGCCTCCACAATCCCTTTAATCGGACCATATTGGCGGATTAACTCTGTAATTGCAGTCATGTATTCCAGAATTGGTTTTCCGACCGTTATCAACGCATAATAATAGAGATAATTAATCCAATATGCAATCTTGCACAGCGGAGGCAAAACAGCAAGGTCATGTAATTTTTGCATTTGATACCGCACCTGCTCCACCGGGCACTCCAGGAGATTGCAGTCCAGTGGCGGGGGGTTATATGGTTGGATGCCGAAACACGGCTCCACCAGTTCGGATTTTCTTTCCTCCTCCTCCGAACAGACCTCTGATACCAATACTTCACCACCGGACGCCCGGAGCCGGATGGTCAGGAACTGTTGCCCGGTATCAAACTGCGTGACCAGATTGTAGTACGCCCTCCGGGTTACCGAGATGGTATCCAGCGTTTTCCATACACCGGGCGCCAATTCCTTCTCAAAATAGACGGTCGGCGATCCAGAGAGCGGCTCCATCCGAACGCGGGCCTCATACTTCCCGGAGAGGGCTGCCACATCAATCTCGGTGGAGGCCACCCCCTCGGCGCCGGGGAGACCGGAGGCCGAGGGGGATGGGGGCAGGAAAATTGTCGCCTCCTTCCAAATCCACCCGCCATCTGTCAGGCGGGCCTTTCTGTTCTCCCAGGTTGCGCCATCTCCTAAATTCCACTGGTCATCACCAGGTGGCGGGCACACCCCCACCAGGTCTCCTCCGGAAAGCGACATTATACAAACTTGATGCAGATCCGCCGCCCCGAGAGGATCAACTATCCACCGCAAACGATTGAGCCCATCCGCAAATGAGGTCGGCGAGATGATGTAATCTGTCTTATCTGTGTATAATATCTGCAATATCCCCGGGCCGAAAACCAGGCGATTGGAAGGCTGCTCCCGAATTTCTACATTGAGATATGTATCCCCAGGATAGCGCGGGTTGCTGATCCGGTACAGGAGCGCACCGGTCACAACCTGGGATTGAAAATCAAGATAATACCCGAAGCCAGGCCATAACCTCGCCGGAAGCGTTATTGTGATTTCCGGCTCATTCCGGATCCCCGATACAGGTTCGCGCCGGACCTGCGTATGGCACTTCCAAGATTCGGTGCAAGGACCACCATCTGGAATCATCGTGAGGTGTGCACCCACACTTGGAGAAAGTGCCCGATCGGTTGCCACGGATATTGTTGGAGAGAAAACCCCGCCGCCGGGTTGATTGTAGAATCCCAGGGCGCATCCGGCGGGGATGGCCGTCCCGGCCAGGTTCTCCGGTGCTCGTACGTTGGAGACCCAGTACTTCCCGATCTGCGTTGATGAAATTTGCACCAGGTAATTTTCCTGGTCAACCCTCTCAACAATCCCGGCCGTCGGCGCATATACCAGCGCATCTGTATCCGACACAACCCAGCGCGCATATGAGGGCGCGTCCAGTTCCAGAGCCCCCTGCTGGATGGGCTGGTAATATTGAGTGGAGGTAGGCGGAGGATACTGCACCAGGTTGCCACCACCAGCAGAAATGAAAATGTACACCTGCTGTGTGTAGGAAATTCCCCATCCATTAACCCTGATGCCATATCCGCGTGGCCATCTGTCGTTGGCCACCGTTTCCACTGCTGTATAGCACTGCGTAACGATAGTCAGGGACGGATTGCCAAGCCTACAATCTCCTAACCGGACTCCCCAAAAATTTCTCTCCCCCCAGTCGTCAAACCTGTTGGAACTTTTATAAATTACGCCTCTCGCAGTTTTCGCGAACCCGCATCCGCTTACACACTGTGTGCAATTACTACCACAACACGGGGCATTCCACAGTTGGAGTTGCGCGCATACAGAAACTGTAAGCGGTACAGATGATGTCATTGGTGATGTTGGAGTTAATACCAGCGCGTAATTAAAGTCGCTGTCTCTATAATGGTATGCCTGCAGTTGAAAACTGGCTACGACACCATCGCCGTAGCCAAAGATCTCGGGGGGCATCTGATACCAGCCTGAGGGAATGCCAATCATTGAATAAATATAAAATCTGCCTGGCGGCGGATTGCCGTTGGCTTCCACGGGGCGGGAGATAATCAGCGCCACCGCCGTCGTCAGACACGATAAGGCGAGCGCAACAAGCAATCGCCTCATTGCAATGACTCCCTCTCCTCAAAAAAATACCAAAACGGTCGGATGAGGTTGACGATCAGCAGCAGACCCGCCACCGCCCCCCCGATGGCGGCCATCAGGGGAAAGAGATATGCCCCGGCGTCGTTGAGGTCTGCCGCCAGGTCGCTGGCGGAGATGGTGGTCGTGGTTGCCGTCGGCGTCGGCGTATCAGTTTGCGTCAGCATCTGCGCGCTGGTATCACGGGCACTGAATACCAGCAGCGTTAAGATCAACAGAAATGGGAACCACCAGAATCTCCTCATTGCATTGCACCACTTTGTACCCCGGGCCCGGGGTCATTCGCAAGGCGGGCGTAGCGGCGGGGGCAACGGAAGCGACGGGGGAAACGGGTGGCAAGCCCGCCGTGCCCCCGTCCCCCATGCCGCCACCTCCGCCGCCACGGCCCACGACCACAACAGAAATTGCGGCGGCGACGACCAGCGGGGCAATGGCCGCGATGACCCATCGCCCGCTGCGCCGCCGCCGCAGCCGAACCGGCGGCGGAGCATGTGGGTCCCAGGGGCGGTACTCCGGATCAAGGACAACCTGAATCCTCCGCCGCATATCCTTCCCCTACGCGCCTAAATCGCGCGGCTGAAGAGCCGCCCAATCTTGTCCACAAGACCAAAGCCGAGCCCAAAACCGGCCGATAGGCCGATGATGGGCATCATCATGGTCACGACCTGCGAAGCGTAGGAGAAGATCAAAACGGTGTCGATGCTGATGGACATTTTTCACCTCCTTGAGACATGATCATAGTGACAACCTGACAACGCCTGGCACACCGCAAACATTTTCTCCTCTGCCCGCACCTCCTACTTAGAGAACCGCTCCATGATGGCGGCCAGCCGCCGCAGCCATCGCGGCTCCGCCGCCTGCAGGAACGAGTCAATCAGCCGTTCCGCGAACGATGCGACGATCCCCGAAAGCAAGGAAATGACGAATACCGACACGATGACTGCCAGAATAGCATTCATTTCCGCATCGCCAGCCGCGCGACATCCAAACTGACCAACGTCAGCAGGAGCAGGATGATAAAGATGTCACCGAACGTCAGTGTGTACTGGATGACCAGCACCCGCCCCGACGACAATACCAGGCTGATTTCCGTTCCCATGCTCAACCTCTACTATAACGCGGGTTCCTCTATCATCACGACGCATGACACGATACAGTTTTCCATCTACCTTATAAACCTTGCCCTCAGCATTGCATAATAATCCTCTCAATGCCTCCCATGTAATTTGCCCATGAAAAGCCCCGAATACCTTTTCCACAGATAGTGATATACCCTTTTGGCCTCCTCCCACTCTCATCACTTTACCGTTTAACAATGCCCATCTGATAATATCTTCAATTGATATATTCCCTCGGATAACGGGCCGGAACTCCTCCCCCTGCTCAATCGCCCGAATCGCGTCCAGAATCTGCTGATGCTCCAGATACGGCGCCTGGAGCATCCGCCGCGCTTGTTCCCAGACATAAACCATCCTTCCAGGTATGCCGAGACCAGCCGCATCGCCAGTATCAATGATTGTGCGCGAATCTGCTTGGCTGGCGCAATGAAATGCCACACGCGCCGGGAAGTTAGCCTTGATAAGCCCAGTCACCACATCCACACTGGGCCGCTGCGTGGCCACCACCAGGTGGATGCCTGGCGCCCGGCCCATAGCCGCCAGGTTGGCCAGCAGGTCCTCGGCCTCCTGTCGGTAGCGCCGGGCCAGCATGAGATTTGCTAACTCATCGCACATAAAGAGAATGTACGGAACTTGGTCATCCCACATACCCGCCATCGCAGCCCGCTGATTCAACTTCCCTAAATCGGTCACCCGCTCCTTCTCCAACAGTTGAAACCGCTTTTCCATCTCTGTGTACAGTAAACGCAAGATGTCCATCGCCTCGCCTGGCTCGCGAGCGAACCCGCCCACGTGCATCAATGACCGGTAGAACGACAATTCTGCGCCGCCCTTCATGTCGGCCAGGTACATTTTCAGTAGCCTGGCCGGGTTTTTGCTTAAGAGAGAAATCAAGATGTTGTGAAGCATCATAGACTTACCGTACCCCGTCGCACCTCCAATAAGCAGATGCGGCAGTTCACGTAGGTTGGCAAAGTACTGTCGCTTGTTAACGCCGATCCCTAAGGGGAAAGTGAACGGTCCGGACGGCAACCTGATGTCCTCCCACCGCACAAATCTTGGCACCGATGCCAGCCCCTCTGCCCGCTCCACGATGATCCAGAATCCGTGCTCATAGTGGATGTAGGTCGTGACGGGTGCCCGAACCGCCAGGGACAAATCCCGCAGGACCTCTGGGTCCTCCAGCGCCGCCGTCCGCACCCCCCGGGGCATCCGTACCGTGTCCACGCGGTAATAGAGTGCTCCCGGTGTTGCCACCATCTCGGCAAAGCGGATTCTGGAGATTCGCTGCTTATCCTTGTCTCCCCGGGCGAAATAGGCGAATTCCAGCTGGGTTAATCGGTTGATGATGACCCGTGCGACTTCGCGCAATTCTCGCCGCAGTTCGGCCTCCACCCGGCGGCGGAATTTCTCAAACTCGGGATCGTCCCGGGCCTCCAGTCCAGCAGCCACAACGTGGTCGTCTGGCTGGCAAAATCCTTCGCCGATACTGGTATCTCCTGACCGCAGTTCCTCAGCCATTCCGCTACAGCCCTCTCCAGCCTGGACGCGGAGATCAATTCAAAGTCCACAAAAAGCACCCGGCCCTCTGGGGGATAACCGATGTGCAGTCCAAGATTTGTTGCTGCACTATCGGAGAGAATGTCCCCCAATCCGGGAACCACATAGATCGGCAGGTTGGGGACGTAGAGGCGGAGGGGAAGGACGGCAGAGTTGACCCCCACTATCGCGTCCACCCGATTCTGGCGGATTGCCTCCATGATGTCGGCGTAGCGGGCATCCCCCTTGCCCCCGGCAAATTTGACCGCTCCCAGGGCCAGGAAGATGGCCAGCATCCCCTGCAGCACCCGCCCCACATCCCGGCGGCGCAGGATGGGGAGCCAGGTGGCGGCGATGAAGGGCACCGAGGGGAGGACCCCCCGGTGGAGAAGCAGTCCATGCCCCGAGAGCATTGAGGCCGCCGCCATCACCGCCGGCGGGCCGTAGGCGGCAATGAGAATCTCCCGGCGGGTCCGCAGCGCCCCCCAGAACCCCATCCCCGCCAGCACCATCATGGCCAGGGGAGAAATCACCGAATCCAGCGCCATCTTGTAAAAGATCGCCCGGTAGAGCATATAAGCGACCGTGCCCGGCCCGTTCCACCAGATCCAGTGCGCCCGGAGTGCCCCCGCCTGCCTGACCGCTTCCGGCAGCCAGGGCAGGTACAGGATGCCAGCCACCGCCCCCAACCCGGCCGCGCGGCGCAGGTCCAGCCGCACCCAGGCCAGGAGCACCAGGGCGGCCACATAGGCCAGGGCCGCCGACTGCATCCAGGCCATCGCCGCACCCAGCACCCCGGCCAGCCACCAGTGGCCCTCCCAGACCGCCCAGACCGCGCCCACGAAGCACAGCATCACCATCGCGTACATCCGGGCCTCGCCAGAGAAATTGAGCACCGATGGCATCCAGGCCGTCAGCAGGAGCGCCCACTTCCGGTTGTTCCCCAGGCCCAGGCGGCCCAGGACGGTCCAGAGCAGTGCCATCGCGCCCCAGGTCGCCACGAGGCTGGGGAGCCGCGCGGCGACCTCCATACGGAGCGGGAGCGCCAGGAACGGCTTGAGGAGCAGGTAGTACAGCGGCGGATGGACATCTGCCGCGCACACCTGCCACAGTTTCGCCAGCGGCAAGCGGGCAGCCAGCACGGAGAACGCCTCATCGTACCAGAGGGGCTCCGTGCTGAATGCCAGCCGCGCCTGCATCGCCAGCGCGGCGGCCAGCAGGATCAGCCACCAGCGGTCTCGCATCAGCGTATCAGTCCGGGAGAAAGCGCCACCAGCACCAGAACGATCAGCGCCGGGGGGCGCAGTTTAGCCGGGAGCAGAGCCACAAATCCGGAGAGCAGGATGCCCAGCAGGGCCAGGATCAGGCAGACCTGGTCCTGCTGGCTGACCATCTCGTGCCAGTTGCTCATGCCGTTGCCTGTCGGAGTATGGCCAGCAGTCCGCCGACCGCCAGGGCGCCCAGGCCGATATAGAAGACCCAGACCGGGTACCAGTGCCAGACGAAAGCGCCTAGGGCGGCAACGGCGATGATGGCCGAGAAGACGATCACGATGACCCAGGCCGGGATCGCATCCCAGACTTCTTCAAGACGTTCTCGCAGCATGCCAGCACCTCCTCGCGTGTATATAGCATACATAGCACAATAAAATAACATGAAGCGATAATTTCTAATCTACATTATCCCGCGCGGCGTTTGCCTCCAATGCTATTTTACCATGCCCACCCCCGAAAAATTGAACTCAGTCGCCATGAAAAACAAAAATCCCCGCCGTTTTCGGCGGGGATTTTTTGCCGGATTATTCCAGCACTTTCCAGCGTTTCCCCCGGCCCACTTGGTCAATGTAAATCGGGAGCACCCGGCTGATGGTTGCCAGCACGCGGTACACGGTCGGGCGGCTGATTCCAGCCTCGCGAGACACATCGGTCGCGCAAAGTTCGCCGCCTCGCGCCAGGCGGAAGGCGCAGGAGGCCGCCAGCGAGATTCTCCGGTAGCCGTTCTGGTGGATGATGCGCGGCCAGGCTTCCAGTGGAGCAAAAACCATCCCGTCGCGCTCCTGGAGGTCAATGACCTCCAGCACCTCCGGTGCGACCTTCTTCACCACCCCCACTGGCAGCGCCTCCCCGTGCGCCAGCCACCAGCATACCAGTGCGACTTTTTCCAGCCGGTCACTCTGCAACATATCTCACCTCAGCCGGATATAAACCTTTCCCTCCCCCGTTGCCACCAAGCCCAAGCCCAGGTACGGGATGACCACCCGGGCCCCGCCGAGCACCGCCACGGTCACCCGCAGGTTGCCCACCTCATTGGTCATCCCCTCGGCGACCTGTTCCCCCGTGATGGTGTCATAGACCATGATGCGGAGGCCTGCCACTCCCTCTCCTGCCCCGGGGGCCCGGTCGTCGTTGCCGTCGTAGTACACCAGGATGTCCAGGGGGACAAAGCGGGGGGCCGGGGTGGACATGGGCGGGGGCGGCGTGGGGGTAGATAGCAGGCGCACGGAAAGGGGCCCCTCCCTCGCCGGGGTCGGGGTGGGGGAGGGGAGCGGTGCAGCGGTGGGGCCCGGGCCGGGTGTGGAGGTCTCCGCCGGGGCGGTAGCAGTCATGGGCGGGGTCGGGGTGGCGGTGGGGACAGGGGTCGGCAGCCCCGGGACCTCCAGCAAGCAGCGGAATGAGTACTGGCTATTCTGCATCTCGGAGTACGGGAACCGGCCCCCATGCCCCACCAGCACGTACATCCAACCCTCGTAGGTGGCCAGGTACGAAATGCGGCTCCGGTAGTCACCGAGGGTTGCGTCGTCGTTCCCGGCCAACCCGTTGCGGTTGGCATCGTACAGGATGATGTTAGTATCCAGGCCTGGGGCCAGGTTCAGCGTCTCGCAGGTGTAGAGGAGACCCGGCTTCACCCAGATTTTGAAGAAATCGTTGTCCTCCGTCGCCCCGCAGGGAGGGACGAAGTTCAGGTCGTAGGTGATGCCGGTAGCAATAGTGGCGGCGTGGTCAAAATCCCAATTCGGCTCAAAGCGGTCCACGCCGACCAGACAAAGCGGGGGGATAGGGGTTGGCGTCGGGGTGGTCACGGGCGTTGGGGTCCCTGTCGGCGTGGGGGTCGGGGTCGGTGTGGCGGTCGGGGTGGCGGTGGGGGTGGCAGTAGGCGTCGGCGTGGGGGTAGCCGTCGGCGTCTCCGTCGCCTGGACGGGGGCGACCGCCGCCAGCAGCAGGAGCGGGAGGAAGATGCGGAAAGTCATGGGGACGGGCATGGGACTCCCTCCACCACGAACTGGACCTTCAGCGGCTCCCCGGCCACCCGCTCTACCGCCCGCTCCACCATCCCCCGCAACCGGCCCTCCAGCCAGTCGCTGGCGTATACGCTGGCCACCTGGACCACCAACACCCCGTCATCCCTACCCACTGCGCGGGTGGGTCGCAGCCAGGTCTCAAACGTGGCGCGGGGGAGTTCAAGTTGCAACTGCGCCAGGACCTGCTCCCAGAGTTCCTCCGCCCCGTCGGGGGAGGCGGCGGGAGCCGTGGCCTCCGGCGGCGGGGGCGGACCGGGGGGCGGGGGCGAATCTCCAGCATAGCGGGCGCGGCGCAGGGCCCGGCGGCTCTGCTCCCCGGCGTCCCAGATGCCACGCTGGAGTCGGCGGACAGCCAGCCCTATTATTTCCTCGTCCCCGCGCGGCATCCCGGACAGGATAGATTGGATCGTGGCGCGGAGGATGCGGATTGCATCCTCCGCCGACAGTCCCGCGGCAGACATTGCTGCCGCGATTTGCCGCGCGGCAGACTCAAAGACCCCCTGCTCTACCAGTGCGCACTCAATTTCGTTTGCACGTGCGCAATTTTCAACTTTTTCTGCTTTTTCTTCTTCTTCTTCTTCTTCTTCTCTTAATTCTTCTATGATTATTTCTTTGGGGCTCAAATTTGAGCCGATTGAGGGCTCATTTTTGA